>JACCDI011248913.1_pt1 | contig 10946 bp, 11 predicted proteins | sample 7442791 | NCBI WGS metagenome assembly JACCDI01 (sample SAMN15323434, study PRJNA562643) | freshwater metagenome | isolation source: river surface water | place: USA:Blue River Watershed | collected 2017-08-15
CTGCCCATCCCTTGCATCATACCACCACCAGAGGCAGAAGATCCAAGAGCACCCAGAATATCGGAAGACGTAAAATTTTGTTGGTTGATATTGTTGCTCATCCCAATCAGCGACAAGCGGTTTTTACCTTTAAAATAGTTGATATTGGCACCGGCAGCCCATCTGTCATCGGTACCGTAACCACCATAGATCTTACCAAACTGACCATTGTTCTTACCAGCTTTAGTAACGATGTTAAGCGTTTTCTGTGCATTACCATCGTCTACACCGGAGAACTGCGATTGGTCGCTGGCCCTGTCAAACACCTGAATTTTATCGACCACTTCTGCCGGCAAGTTTTTGAGCGCTGCCGCAGCGTCAGATCCAAAGAAATCCTGCCCATCTACGGTTACTTTTTTCACCTCTTCACCTTGTGCTTTGATGGTACCATTTTCGTTGGTGATACCCGGCATTTTGGTAACGAGATTTTCGGCAGTAGCGTCTTGATTGACCTTGAAACTACCGGCATTAAATTCGACGGTATCATTCTTTTGCGTCATAGGATCCTTTTTAAACGTCACTGTTCCACCTTTCATATCAATAATCTGCTCGAGAAGTTGGATTTCTTTTCTGAGCATGGTAGAAGAATCGGCCGAGAAAGAAAAGTATTGAGGCGCATATCTAAATGCAGAGGCTTTGATGAAGAAATCACCACTACCAAATTTCACGAAGCGGAATCTACCGGTAGAATCGGTATAGACAGAGCGCACTGCGGCCGAATCCGGCAAATGGAACAACTCGATTGTAGCGAAAGGAACCGCTTGTTTGGAAGGATTAACAACACGTCCAATAACAGCCTGAGCAGAGACAGAATCAGCAAAAAACACAGTCGTTATTATAAGACAAAACAGGTAGGAGAATAATTTAAATTGTTGCATTATGGGACTTTGACTATGCAAATATAAGAAAGTTTAAATGGAGGATTGACTGAATTAAGACTAAACCCTCCTTTCACTCTATTTAAATTACATTTGGAAATGCATGACTACGTTCAACAAACTGTAGCAAATTACATTCTCAGTTAAATGATTTTGCGCGGGGACCTTGTACAATAAAGCATTATCACTTTTATGAAATAGGTTTATTCCAACCCTATTGTTTAATTCTATCTTTAGTTTCTTATTAAAAGTCGATAACAGAACAATATTAAACTCAGGTTCAACAATGAACTTACTCCCCTTATAAAAATTGTAATAATAAATATCGTCAATATAATAACCTCGATACTTCAATTTAATCATATGTCTGTAGTTGACATAGTTAAAATTGATTCCTAAAGAATTTTGAAAAGGGTATTTGACATGAAGGAATTTTAGTTCAAATTTTTTAAAAACACCAAGTCTGTAATGAAACCCATCAATTTTATTAAACTCGTTCTCATTCAAATGAGTGGGTACATATAAACTTTGATTGTAAGGCAATCTAAGATTAAGTTTATTATAACCGAACGAGAACTGCACAAAACTATTTTCAAAATGACGTCTTATAACAAATTCAGAAGAGATATCACGCTTAAAAGCACCAACAATAGGTTGAGACAAATTACAGCCGAGTGTGTATTTGGGAATAGAATCAAGGCATAGGGCTCTACTTATAGGACCACACATAAACACGAATAAAAAGACAACTATTCGCAATACAGCCATAACTCATTATTGATAAATTTAATACTGTCAAAATTGACATTAGTGAATTTAAATTCACTAAACTTGATATATTGAAACTCTGAATGCTCGTTTTCCACCCATGTTTTAGAATATTTTATTGAAAAATAAAATTCTTTGCGATTAACTGTGTTTTCAAGGGTGTATTCTGCACTATCTGAAAAAGCTGAAAAAAAAGCCGGGAATTGATTCTTACTGGAATAATTATTTGTGGTCAAATTATGATATTGAGGAAAATTCATATACCCGGAATAGGTTTGATTTGTTCTGGATTTTACAATCAATAACAAATCAGGGGGATTTGAAAGAGTAGTGTCTTTCTTTGAACAAGAAAGAAACAGCAACAATGATATTGTAAGAATAAATTTCCTCAATACAATATTTGATTTATCTTATATACTAAATTAATAGAACTATCCTGAAAACCGAGATGATTAAAGGATTTATACGAATAATTGATAGCTACAATTCCTTTATCTTTTGCGTGTTTTATTTCTTGTTTATACACTCTTTTTATTCCATTATTATATTTTTTATCGAAAGAAATAGTTGAACTAACCACATCAAAACTACCGATTGCAGAATGGTAATTTTTAAGCATAGGCGATTGATACGAGACCAAATAATCATTATTAAATGGTGCGCCATTATAAGAATATGTGGAATCTATATTGTCTTTAATTTGATCAAGATTGAAAGCTTCATAAGTAACGCCATTGATAAAGTAATAAAGACTATTTGGCAAATACTTACCAATGATAAATTCAAAATCAAAAGGTTTTTTTTGCAAGTTAAAAACATTAAAATAGACGTAACCACTTTTTGCGATATTAGTATCTTTGCTATATTTCAGTGTATCTTGAAAAATATAACTAAGTTGACCAGAGCTGTCAGTGTATACATCAAATACCCACTGGATATTTTGCCTAATCGGCCAATATTGGTAAGCTCCAGAATAATCCCCATACAAATTCTCTTTAAATTTGGGAGATTGATTAGGAACTTCCTCAATTTGTAAACACGATGAAAATCCTGCTATAAGAACCAAAAACAGGCCTGTAAGATTAGAAAACAGAGTAAATATTTTCAAAGTTATTATCAGTTCTTATTTCTACAAATCTAAACAACAAGGCCTAATTTCCAAAACAATTAATAAACAAATGGATTAACAAAGGACCCTTACAAAACAAAAAAACTGTTCGCTTACAAATAAGGTTCGGCATTCTTGTATAACTTTCTAAATATTCTATCATGCCACCATATCGGGAATGTCTTATTAAGAAATTTATCAATATTGTGCATACCAAACAAGCGCTATAAGTCCATTTTTTATGGGTTTTTTTCTAACTAAATAAGTTGTCATGAAAGTCTTTTGGTGAGATAGAATTCACCACATCAATGTTTTTAAGTTTCATATTAATTTTGATATTAAACCTAATAATCAAGTCATTAGATTGAACAAAATTGCGCATCTCCACCAAGAATCAAAAACGACCTATTGCAGATAGGTGATGAATAATTATAATTTTTCGCAACCCTAAAAAAACTTCCTCCAACAAGTCGCTTGTCTGTGTAAAATTTAGTCTAATATTGCAGTGCTAAACGCCAAATTAAAACACTAATATTCGCCTCAATTTAAAACCCCATGAAACACAAAGTACTCATTCTTGGTGCAGGTTTCGCAGGTATTCAGCTGGCTAAAAACCTTAACCACGATGATTTTGACATCTTATTAATCGACAAAATCAACCACCACCAGTTTCAACCCTTGTTCTATCAGGTAGCCACTTCCCAAATAGAACCTTCCAGTATCTCCTTCCCTATCCGCAATATTTTCAGACATCAGAAAAATATTCAGATACGCCTTACCGAAGCCAAAAGCATTCACCCGGCCGAGAAAAAAGTGAGTACCAGCATCGGCGACTTCTATTACGATTCTCTGGTCATCGCCATCGGCTGCACCACCAACTTCTTTGGCAATACACAAATTCAGGAACATGCACTTACCTTAAAATCTACCGCCGAAGCCATCAGCATCCGCAACCATGTGCTCAAAACCTTCGAAGCCATCATCTCTTCAGATGAACAGCACAGAGAAGCGCTGTTGAATTTGGTGATAGTGGGCGCGGGACCAACCGGCGTGGAGCTGGCAGGGGCATTTGCTGAAATCAAACAACATGTATTGCCTAAAGATTATCCTAAAATTGATTTCTCCCGCTTTAACATCACCCTTGTGGAAGGGAGCGCCCATACACTCAACAACATGAGCGAGGCTTCTAAAAAAGACTCCGAAAACTATTTGAAAAACATGGGTGTGCGTCTCATCAGTTCTACTTTTGTTAAATCGTATGACGGCACCGAATTACTACTCAGCAACGGCGAAAGCATTCGCTCAAAAACTGTTATATGGGCAGCGGGCGTTACACCTAACACCATAGAAGGTCTGCCTCCGGAGAGTGTAACACCGGGTAAACGTTTAATCGTCGACCGCTACAATACCGTGAAAAATTGCCCAGACATTTATGCTATTGGAGACATCGCCTACATGGAAACACCATTGTATCCAAAAGGCCATCCTCAGGTAGCCAATGTGGCCATCAATCAAGCCAAAAATCTGGCTAAAAACTTAAAATACCAATTGAAAAAAGAGGCCTTAAAACCTTATGAGTACAAAGACCTCGGATCCATGGCCACCATTGGTCGCAATAAAGCCGTTGTTGATGTTGGCAAGTTGCACCTCAAAGGTTATCCAGCCTGGTTAATTTGGATGTTTTTACACCTGATGTTGATTCTAAGTGTTAAAAACAAATTGATCATATTCATCAATTGGGCATGGACTTATATCACCAAGGACAGTTCGCTGCGCCTGATACTAACCCCTGCAAAAAAAGAAGTTTAAACGGTTTGATCAACCAAAGATTTAACGAAATTAAGGAATCTTGTTAAGTCGGCGTTGTTGGTTGCAAGTCCCACCGACACACGCACAGAACCCCGCTCGGCATGCAAACCAATGCCATTGTTTTGGGCAACTAAGTTGACTTGCTCTGACAAAACATCCTTCTCTATGGCATGGATAGTTTCGTCGATTCCAGGGTTGCAGAAACACCCAGCACGGAGCGAAATATTTTGTTTGGCAGCCAATAATTCTATGGTTTGAAATGGAATCAATTTGGCGCCCGGATTGTAAAACAACATTACAATAGAGCTCCCCGAAGAATCCAAATTATCTGGTCCCAACACCTTGATCATCTTAGTACCATCAGAATGCTTAAACTTATTCAGTTCTCTCACCAAAGCCTGACGCATAGAATAAACCCTTTCGCTGATGCGTTTGATGCCAATAGAATTGATAAAATCCAATCCAAATTTAATCGCAGGAATGTTAAGATAATTGACCGTTCCGTCTTCAAATCGCTCATAGTTATTATTGAGATTATGGTCGTTGGTCTTAACCGTTACCAATTTTACTGTACCACCGGCAAACCATTGTTTTTGCAGTTTATCAAACTTTGAATTGTGTACCAGCAGGCAACCCAAACCGGTGGGATATCCAAAGATTTTATAAAAAGACACACTCACAAAATCAGGTTGAACAGTTTGTAAATCCAATACCGAGGTAGGCACAAAAGCTGCGGCATCCAATAGCACATCCCAACCGTGATCGTGAGCTGTTTGGATCCAACTGAGACTGTGTTTAACCCCACTTACATTAGACTGAGCCGGATATGCAAAAAGTTTATTGATGTCCTTTGGCGCAGAAGACAAATCATTGAGCAAACGGTTATGGTCGATACTCAAATCTTCCGGATTCATTGGCACATAATGAAACTGACCACCTTTGTTAAGGCAGTACTGACGAATACCATTGACAGAGTTGTGATTATCCGCGGTTAATAAGAACTGAGAATTTTCATCAAAAGGATATGATTCGCCGACGATTTTAAGCGCACCCGAAGCATTTTGCGTGAAGATGCAATGGTAGTCGCGGGCATTGAAAAACTTCAGAACCGCTTCGCGTGTTTCTTCAATCCATTTACTGGAACGTTCGGACGTAGGATTAATAGAGTGCGGATTACCAAAAGTATTGTTTTTCAACCATTCGTGGTGGGTATCGATGAGACTTTCAGGGTACAGATTGCCACCGGTATAATCCAGGTATACCTCGCCTGATTCATCTAAGCGACGGTATTCTGACTTACGCAATTTCTCAAAGAAATCGTTGTGTAAAAGTTGGAGATCATTCTTTTGGGCGCGACCTAATAATTTTTCAAACATATTTTCGTGTGCAGTATTTATCTAAACCGACAAACACTTTTGCAAAATTACGTCAAAAAAAGCAAATAAAGATGGCGTGACAAAGACAGCAAAACAGATTAAAAAACAAGATGTGCATTGAAAAACAGAAACTTAAAAAAAATATTTATTTGAACACCTAAAGACAATTATTAAAACAACAATTTCCAAAAGAGAAGAATTACATTTGTAGTAGATGGAATTTTGGATAGAGACACCGCGATTGATAATGCGAGACATTAGGATGGAAGACAAGGACGGTTTATATAGACTGGACAGCGACCCGTTGGTGCACAAGTATTTGGGCAACGAACCCATTAGCGAGATAGAAGAAGCCGAGTTTGCTATCAAATTCATCAGAGCACAATACGAAAGCAATGGCATTGGCAGATGGGCTACGATAGAAAAATCGAGCGGCGATTTTATTGGATGGAGTGGTTTAAAGTTTTTAACAGAAGAAGAGAACGGGCATAAAAATTTTTACGATGTAGGTTACAGATTAATACCGGCATATTGGGGAAAAGGGTATGCCACAGAGGCATGTTTAGCGGCATTAGAATTTGGCTTTAAACATTTTGACATGGATAAAATAGTAGGCACCGCCAATGAACTGAATCAGGCATCTATCAGAGTATTGAGCAAATGTGGACTGAGCTATAAGAATCAGTTTATGTGGAAAGACATCACATGTAACTGGATGGAAATTAGCAGAGAAGAATGGACCATTCGTCAGCCAAGTTGACCAATTCAGCTGGGCGGATTGAGTGCGATTTGATATGCCTCGGCAATTTGTTTAAGTTCGTTAGTACGATCGATACTTAGTTTTTCAAAAACACGACTTTTGTAAGTGGATATAGTCGTGTTTTGCAGCGCCATAGCATCAGCAATTTCGCAGGTTTCCATACCATTTACCAGACAAAGCATAACAGCAAATTCGCGATCCGACAGACGTTCAAAAGGATGTTGAATAGGTCGGTTAGGTCTAAACAATTCGGCTGAGTAATTCATGATATCTTGCGAGAACGCATAATTATTCTGTAGGATTTTACGAATTGCCTCTACAAGCTCAGAGGTATGGGCAGTTTTGTTGACATAGCCATTAAAGCCTGTGCGAATAGCACGACCACCAAAAACCAAATCGTTTCCGACACCAATGAGTAAAACAGGAAGATCTGGACATACACTTCGGATATTTTCCAGTTGGTGCATTGTTGGAATTGAATTGATGTAACTGTTTAAAATGAGGAGGCAAAGATTCTCTTCGGTCCGGAGTGTTTTATATAGGTCTTTGGTACTGGAGCAATGTAAAACATGTGCTTGAGGTTCTACCTGATGGCAACAATGTTCGAAACCTTTTCGGGCCACGATGTAATCATCAGCAATAATAATTTTCTTCATGAATGATTTAGTTATTGGGTTTTATTTTAATTGGATAATAATAGTTTCTTTGAAAACGGCCGCTAATTAATTAAAAGAAATTTAGACCCCGCGTAACAGATTTTTAAAATCTTAGACCATTCAAATTGTACTTAAAAAAATTTAACAATTGTTGAACTTTAACCTTTGAAATTCTGGCAAAAATAATGTTAATACAAAGAACACTTATATAAGACATATTTTATTCATTTTCAATTTAATATACATTTAATTCAGAAATAAAATGCAAGTATCTATTTACAAAATATTGCACTTCATTGAACAAAGAACAAACATAAATACGAAGACATTTTTTTTGTAAAATTTACCAACAGGATTAGAATTTCATCTACTTAGTTGACTAAATTTCCACTAAGAGTGTAATTTTTGCAAAAAGCGGGAATAAGCATCGGATAAAACAACACCACGATAGGACAATTACTACAATTGTTACAAAGGCATTACTACAAATTAAAGTTCCTCCACATGTGACTTTTGTTTTCATAAACATTACAAAGAAGAACATGATTATAGTAGATGTATTTGGTGGTCTGGGCAATCAAATGTTTCAGTATGCTGCGGCATATCGTCTGGCACTTCATCACAATACCGAGTTAGTCATAAACACATTTGGCCTTAAGCACGATCGGAAGCGGCGATATGCCTTAGCGCCTTTTTGGATCAACAACCATATTGTAGATTTTTACATCCCAGAGGCCTCTAGTTTGAAAAAGTACATGTATGGGATTCCAGGCAAAATTGATTACTACGAAGAAAGTGTAGAATTTGAATTTGATGCAGGTCTGTTAGAGAAAAACGGCCATGTATGTATAAGGGGCTATTGGCAGAATCCAAGATATTTCGAGGACATACGGGAAGTTATTCAATCTATTTTCAGTTTGCGTTCGCCAAGTTTAGAATTTTTAAAACATCAATCAATACTTAGATCCACAACATCGGTAGGCATGCACATTCGTCGTGGCGACTTTCTGAGTGATGCCATCTCGAGACACAAACATGATATCTGCAACCTGGGATACTACAAACATGCTTTGGATAGAATGAGAACCCAAATAGGAACACCTTTCAAGCTCTATATTTTCTCAGACGATTTAATTTGGAGTCGCCAACATTTCAGTGAATATACAGATGTTCAATTCATTCAGCTTAATTCTGATGCTGAAGATTTGATATTAATGTCAGAGTGTCAACACAACATCATTTCCAATAGCACCTACAGTTGGTGGGCAGCCTGGCTTAATAAGCACCCTGGCAAAATAGTGATTGCTCCTGATCCCTGGCTAAAAAACACCCATCTCCCCTATCACAATATATTGCCAGATTCGTGGCATAAGTTGAAGGTAAAAATGTGATACAGCGAACACTCATTCAAAAACCCCATATCATGAATCAACTATCTAACCTTTTACTTTTGTCATTCAAACCAGTAAGTGTTCCTCTTTGCCTGCGAAGGCAAAACTCAGGATTAAGAGCCTGGCAGACGAGTAAATCGTCACAAAAAAAAACCAATACCAATTGCCTATTTTACAGCAATTTAAATACACAAAACAGAAGATAGAAAACAGTGACTTTAAAAATATTTTGGAAATATCCATTCTAGTACTACCTTTGTAAGCGAATACTCACTTACACAATATGAGTACACCAACAAATACAATAAAACACGAATTCACCGCTCGCCAAATAGAGATTATGGAAGCAGCAACTGCCCGTATTGATCGTTTTGGCATACAGGAATTGACTATTAAAAACCTTGCAGCAGATTTAAACTTATCGGAAGCTGCCTTGTATAGACATTTTAAAAGTAAAAACGACATTCTTACAGGCATTCTGGACTATTTCATTTTAGAGATGAAACAAAGAATCGGAGGCATTATCCATGGCGATTCTTTGGATCCACAAGAAGTTTTAAGACAAATTTTCACCTCTCAACTAAATAGTTTTGTTCAAAGGCCTTCGATTGTAAGTGTCATTTTTTCTGAAAGCATATTCCAATTTAACAGTGAACTAAGTCAGAAAGTCTCAGAAATGATGAGTATTATGCAAACTTCGATTTCAAAATTGATTGACAAGGGTCAGAAAAGCGGCCAAATAAACACACTTATCAACCATGATGCCTTAACCACTATCATCATGGGCAGTATGCGAATGGTGGTATTAAAATGGAAACTTTCGGGCAATTCATCGCACCTTGTAAAAGATGGGTTGAATATCCTAAATGGGGTATTAAAACTAATTTCAAAATGACAACTTCATTAAACAACAACAGATTCATTTTTTTGCTTGGAGCCATAAGTATGATCTATGCTATGGCATGTCAAAATCCTTCTGTTTCTGATTCATCTAAATCAAATCAAACACAAACAGACGTGAAAACATTAGAACTCAATCATGGGCAGAAATGGCAAATTAATCCAGAGATGCTGCCTTTCATACAAGCACAAGAAAATAGCTTAAAAAACTATATAGATAGCAATGACAGCAATTATATTGTTCTTGCCAACACATTGCATGCCTCCAACCAGAAACTCATAAAAAGCTGCACCATGTCAGGTGAGAGTCATGATCAACTACACCTTTGGCTTCACCCTCATATTCAACTCATCGATGCATTAAAAAATGTAGAATCCAAACAATTCAGCGATACTATCGTCAAACAAATTCAGCTATCCTTAAAAACCTATAACCAATATTTCCAATGAAAAACATCAATAACCTACATAATGACTCTAAAGAGGTATCTGCACAAAGCATTTTCAAAGGCGAAGGCTCTGCTACGTCTATACAACTGAAGGCAAACGCTATCCTCAAAGAACATATAACTAAAACCAATGCTTTGTTGATTTGCCTCTTAGGTGAAATTGTTTACCAGGATGAAACCGGATTGTCTGCTACATTAAAAAATGGTGATTTCATTGACATTCCTTCTAACACTACACATTGGTTGACCGCTTCTCAACTTTCTCAACTCATTCTCATTAAATAAAAAAATTTGCCTTATGAAGTTAGCGAACGCTCACATACTTTTAATTAGCTTATTTACAACATCCATCCAAGTAACTCAAGCACAAGATTCTATTTGGTCGCTGCAAAAATGCATAGATACAGCATTGTTGCACAATCCACAATTAGAGATCCAACAAAACCTTCTTAAAATCAGTCTCGATCGCGAAAAAGAAGCAAAAGCAGGATGGCTTCCTAAAATTCAAATAGCCGGCGACTATAGATATTATAACGACCTACCTTATCAGTTACTGCCACTAACTACCTTTAATGCTAATGCTCCGGCGGGACAGTTTAAGGAAGCACAATTTGGAGTACCTCACACCATCAATGCCAACTTAAATTTTAGTTTACCTGTCTACAACGCTAACTTAATTGGTGGCATCAACAATTCAAAACTGGCAGGAGAAATGAGCGAGATACAATTAGAGAAATCAAGAGAACAAGTCATATTTGACATCAGCAATCTATATTACAACAGTCAACTAATTCAACATCAAATCCGATTCA
>JACCDI011508380.1_pt1 | contig 10946 bp, 10 predicted proteins | sample 7442791 | NCBI WGS metagenome assembly JACCDI01 (sample SAMN15323434, study PRJNA562643) | freshwater metagenome | isolation source: river surface water | place: USA:Blue River Watershed | collected 2017-08-15
CCAACTTTGATAAAATTCGACTCACGGGAAGCAAGCCTGCATCCCAAGTAGACATCTCCTACACCAAGAATGGGCAGGAGCTCGTGCTTGTATTTTCCGTACCCAGCCCTCCTGGAGGAAGAGTGGCAGCACTCACAGGAAGTTATGAGATCAAGCTGACTAGCAATTAGTTTAACCAACTTCAATCCTTCCACACAGGATTTAAAAAAGAAAGTCCTTAATTCATTGAATTAAGGGCTTTTTAGGTACTGCAGAGAGGAAGGGATTCGAACCCTCGATACCCTTTTGGAGTATACACACTTTCCAGGCGTGCTCCTTCAACCACTCGGACACCTCTCTGTTTGTGGTTTGACTCGGTAGCCGAATCGGAGTGCAAAGAAAAAAATTATTCACGCCGATTCCAAACCACTTTTTGAAATAAACGAAAATTAGGTACTGATCTCGCCAGCAATCGACTGCGTGAGCTGCATGCAAATTTCTTCTCGGCTCAACTTCTGCCCCAGCAAGAACATCAACTTGGTGACAGCTGCTTCTGTAGTCATGTCGGCACCACTCACTACCCCTACCGCAAGTAACTCCTTACTCGTTTCATAACGCCCTTGAATCACACGCCCCCCGTTGCATTGAGACACGTTCAATAGAATCAGCCCTCGCTTGATGGCTCCCTCCAGCGATTTCATAAACCAATCCAAAGATGGGCTATTGCCAGAACCATAAGTTTCTAAGACTACACCTCGAAGGCCAGGAATGGCAAAGCAGGCGTCCAAAATCTTGGCGGTAATTCCTGGAAATAACTTCACAATCATCACCCCATTATCCAGGTTGTTGCGGTTGATCAACTTTCGATTGGCCTCATAGGGTCGGATTGCTGTGGTATTGTAATCAATCACAATGCCTGCCTCTGCCAAAATGGGGTAATTTTCCGATTCAAACGCATCAAAATGGACACTCTGCACCTTTTTGGAGCGGTTGCCACGCAGCAGCATGTGATTGAAGAAAATGCAAACTTCAGGAACTATAGGTTTCCCCTTGGACTTGGCCGTTGCAATCTCCAAAGAGGTCATCAGGTTTTCCCGCGCATCAGAACGCATGGCCGAAATGGGTAGTTGCGCTCCGGTAAAAATTACGGGCTTATTCAAGCCCTCTAGCATGTAACTCAGCATAGAGGCGGAGTAGGCCATGGTATCGGTACCATGGAGAACCACGAAGCCATCGTAGCTGTCGTAATTTTCAGTGATGATGTAGGCCATGTCTATCCAATGACTCATGGTCACGTTGGACGAATCAATGGGCTCGGGAAAGGAAATCACTGTAATCGCAATATTCATATTGGAAAGGATGGGAATCTTTTCCAAAATCTGCCCAAAATTGAAGGGGACCAATGCACCGGACTCGTCGTAGGACATCCCCAAGGTGCCTCCTGTATAGATGATCAGGACTGAGGAAGCCTTGCTTGTTTTGATTCCGGTATTGAGACGAACGATCTTATAATTCATTTTTCAATCTTTGTAAACAGTTGAAGTGCTTGTGCACTAGTGGCTTCAGCCACCACAGCCGCAGGTACTTGAAGGAGGTCTCCTACTCGCTCCGCCACATACGGAAGATAGGCGGGTGAGTTCCGTTTGCCACGATGGGGAACAGGTGCCAAATAGGGGGCGTCTGTCTCCAACACCAAATGCTCCAGACCAATATACGGAATCACTTGATCCAAACCTCCATTTTTAAAGGTAACTACTCCACCAATTCCCAGCAAAAACCCCATCTCCGTAATTCGTTTTGCTTGATCAAGGGTCCCCGTAAAGCAATGAAATATTCCTCTCAGCTTGCCATCGTGTAGTTTATCAATAAAATCAATGGTCAAGTCTATGGACTCCCTACAGTGCAATACGATAGGTAAGTCGCGCTCCTTGGCCCAACCCACTTGAATCTCCAAGGCAGCCAGTTGACGGTCCAAGTTGGTCTTATCCCAATACAGGTCTGTTCCAATCTCTCCTACGGCAGCAAATGGACGCGAATTAAGCCAATCCTCCATCACCTGAAGCTGGGCTTCAAAGTCATCCCCTACATCGCATGGATGCAGGCCCATCATGGGCACACAGAGGTCTTCATAGCGGCGTTCACAGTCCAGCATGGCATCAATGGTGTGGACATCCACATTGGGCATAAACACCTTTGTAATCCCTGCAGCACGAATTTCGTCAATTACCAGATCCCGATCCGAATCAAACTTGCTGGAATAAATATGGGCATGGGTATCGATCAAGGACATGAAACAAGGAAAAGGTTCTAGTGAATTGCTTCCCCAAAAATAAGAAAGTATCCATGCAATCCCTTGGAGAACACACCTTGCATTAAAAATTAGTACACAAATTTCAAGTTGGGCTTTAGCTTTGGAGAAGCTGCGTGGTAAAACCTTCCCCTACCAAAAAATCCAGGTATCTCGGCAACACTTTCTTGAGTTGTTCCTTGGTTTTTTCCTGATCGTGAAAGACGATGATTGTTCCGGAGGTAGTGCGAGAAGTACAAACTTGCACTATTTCCGCTGCCGCTAAACTCGAATTGAAATCATAACTGAGGAGGCTCCACATGACTATTTTTTTGTTCTTCGCCACTGCACGCGCTTGGAGCGGCTTCATCCAACCATAGGGTGGTCGAAACAATCTGGTTTTTATCCCCAAGGTGTCCTCCAAAACCGCATCACAGGCAGACACATCTTCCAAATAGGTAGCAGTCTTGGTCTTCCAACCAGAAAGATGGTGATACGTATGATTTCCTACCTGATGACCAGCGGCTAACACTTCCTGGGCTAGGAAAGGATGTTTCCTCACATTATCGCCCACCATAAAAAATGTAGCACTTAAACCGCGTTTCGCTAATTCGGACAAAACCCAATCCGTCACTCCTGGTACAGGACCATCATCAAAAGTGAGGGAAACCTTACGCTCGAGTTCCGGCCCCTTCCAAAGGCGGTTGGGATAAAGTAAGGTCAAGCCATAAGGAAGTTGAACCAGACTCATCCTTTTGAAAATCGAAGGCTCAATAGCGTTAAATCATCATGGAAAGGTACTTTTTTAGAAAATCGATCGATCTCCAAACGGAATTCTTGATGAAATTCAGCAGGATTTCGTTCCTTATTTTTCTCCGCCAACTCCTTGAAGCGTTGCTCCCCATACTCTTCCTCCTCGGGATTCATAGCCTCGGTCAACCCATCGGTGAATAAATGAAGGGTAAATCCCTTCAATCCTTCCCGCTTGCCCACTTCTAAAAAAGGTAAGGCTTCAAAAGCGCCCAAGATGGTGGTTCCTGCTTCCAAGAATTCGGTGGCCTCGGCTTCTGAACTGCAGAGCACTGGTGGGTTATGCCCAGCATTCACGTAGCGAAGGTTGCCACTTGCAAACTCGTATTCTCCCAGAAAAAAAGTAATGAATCGCTCCCCTCTGGTCAAGTCAAAGAGCGTGAAATTAAGTTGATGGATCAAGGTTTCCAGGTCCGCATTGCTTCGCAACAAGGTGCGTAGAGCGGCTTGGAAATTGGACATCAACAAAGCAGCAGCCATTCCTTTTCCGGAAACATCCGCAATACAGAAGTAGACTTTCTCTTCGCCGCTGGCTATCAAATCGTAATAATCTCCTCCTACGCGGCTGTGCGGCACATAGGTCACTTCCGCCTTGAGTTGGTCTGTATCGGGTAAAGATGCAGGAAATAACAATTGCTGCACCTGAGAGGCAATCTCCATCTCTCGTTTCATGACCTCTTGCTCAAGTTGCCTTCTAGCAAAGCGCTTATTTTCCAAGGCCACTACTAGGATATTGGCAAGGGCCTGGGTAAAATCCAGATCAATTTCCAGCTCCTTATTTTTAAGCTTCAAAAACAAAATCGCCAGAAGCTTATCCTTGTGATATACTGGCAGGTAGGTTTCGAGTTCCCCAAAGGAATAGCCTTCTGCCAATTGGATGGATAGGCTTCCCGTCTTTTTATCCTCTTTAATTGATTCCTGTGAAAGAAAAAGCGGAGTTTTTGACTTCACTCCATGAACAATCCGTTGCTCAAAGTCCTCTTCTTTGGCTACATACAGGATAAGGGACTTGATTTCCAAATGCACCAAACAGGTGAACTTGAAGATGGTGAGTAATACCTCTTCCGATTGGTTTTCATTGATGGCCTGTGTGATTTCCAACAAGGCCTTCAACTCCAATTCTTTCCGTTGGTATTTGTAGGTTTCCGATTGCACCTTAAAGTGTTGTGTGGGCCATTAATCCCTTTTTTGTGGCTAAATAAAGAAGTTCCTTCCCTACTTCCTGAAGATTGATCGCTTCAAAGCATTCCTGATCTGGCTCGGTAAAACATTTAATCCAACCCTTTTCTAGGAGTAGAACGAGGGTAGCCAATAGTTTCTTATCCTCCCAGCCCAAAGTTTCTTGAAGGAATGCATAGGGCTGAACAAAATACAATTCGTCCAATAAATCAAATTCTTCGTCACTCATAAATCCTGTGCTAGTTCCTAAAATTAAGTAATCTTCTTGTAAATGCAGGTAGGAAATCCCTTGGGTACACGTTTCAATTACTTGAATCTTATACATTTCATCAGGCACTTATGGCATGAAATTCCTCCTTATTTCTTGTAACTTGGGTTCGTGAAAACCACTGAAAAGAAACTCCCAACAGAAAAAATCATTTTAGGCATTGACCCGGGCACAACCGTGATGGGTTATGGCTTGATTTTAACAGAGGGAAAAAAATACAAAATCTTGCAGTACGGGGTCATTCACTTAAAAAAATACGAGACCCACGAATTGAAGTTAAAGAAGATTTTTGAACGAATCACTGGTATTTTGGATGAGTTTGCTCCTGACTCAGTTGCCTTAGAAGCCCCGTTTTTTGGAGTAAACGTTCAATCCATGCTCAAGCTGGGTCGTGCTCAGGGCGTAGCCATGGCTGCCGCACTCTCCAAAGAAATACCCATTACTGAATACTCCCCAAAGAAAGTAAAGCAGTCCGTAACGGGAAATGGGAATGCGTCAAAGGAACAAGTGGCTGCCATGCTCCAAACTTTGCTTGGGATTGAAGAACTTCCCAAACTTCTAGATGCTACGGATGCATTAGCGGTTGCGCTTTGCCACCACTTTCATGAAGGGAGAATGCAAACTCGTGGAAGAAATGAAGGCTGGAAGTCCTTCATTGAAGATAATCCCAGCCGACTAAAGAAATAACACCTTAATTCAATTTTGGATAGGGTAGTATACCCGATCGACAGATTATTTAGACGGGATCGTATACCCTATCGATAATTTCAAAACGGTATTATTTACGTCAGCTTGAAAGTATTTGAAAGGTACAATCCCAAAATCATAGCTCGCTTGAAAGTTGACTCCAGAGGTCAATTTGTAGCCCACACCAAAAACACCTCCAATTTCATAGCCTCCAACAGGCGCGGTGTCGGTAATTTTTTCATCTACTGTGGTATACGATCTCGCAATTAAAAATCCGGCCTGAGGGCCCGCAAATACATTAATTTCAGGAGTAATGGCATATCGTGCCAAAACAGGAATGTCCAAGTAACTCAAACTCTCATCAAATTCTTTTTTAGTAGTATTACTTATGGTGCTCATTCCTTTACCTGCGAAAAACAAACCCGGCTCTACCGTTAACTTTTCGGTTGCCTCCATCCCATAGTAGACGCCAAAGTGAGGTCTGATCAAGGAGTTAAAACCACGTTGAACATCTCCATTGGAGAAGTTTGAGGAGCCAATACCGGCACGAACACCAATTTGGGCTTGAGCAGCAGCAGCAAAAGTTAAAAATGCTAGTAAGAGTAGACCTTTTTTCATAATTGGGGTGATAAATTGTTTCTTAAAACTAAAACAAGAAATGTAAAATTCTAATAATGAGCGAATTTTTATTCTGTATAAATTAAAAATTCACGCTGAAAAATTACTCCATCAACTTATTGCCTTAGCAGTTATCATTTGGATTCCCACCCAATTTTTCTCAAATTTCCTTCCTTAACTAGAAACCCAAATCAACCTTGGTTTGCCTGAAGAGGATTAGACTCCCGAAATGAATTTTTAGTGAAGTCAACACTCGATGACAACCATGCGATTCATCCCACATTCGTAATGATTCGATCCCTCCTTCTCTTTTCTTTTGCCTTCCTGATTTTTGGCTGCGGCTCCCAATCGGACGAACAGACTTTTGACAGTTCCAACTTGCGTCGTGCCACATCAGAAGAAGTGGAAGCTTTGGTAGAAGCCTTTATTCTAGCTGAAGACTCCAGCACCATCCGGATTCCCGAAGGGTTTTACGAACTCAAAACCCAACTTATCCTAGACAACAAAACCGCCATTCGTATCCAAGGGGAAGGAATGGATAAAACAGTGCTTTCATTTCGGGATTTGAAGTCTGGGGGTGAAGGGGTGAAAATCGTAGGCAAGGACATTACCATTGAAGAACTGAGTATAGAGGATGCTCCAGGTGATGGCATAAAAGCCCAGCATACCGATGGGATCACCTTTCGAAAGATCAACGTCACCTGGACACATGGCGATAAATCCAAAAATGGAACCTATGCCATCTATCCCGTGCAATGCAAAAATGTAGTCATCGATGGATGCATTGCTTCCCATTCCAAAGATGCGGGCATCTATGTTGGCCAATCCGAGGACATTGTAGTCAAAAATTCTCTTGCCTTTGGCAATGTGGCCGGAATAGAAATCGAAAACTGTGACCGAGCCGAAGTCTATGGAAATACGGCCAGAGATAATGCCGGAGGTATCCTGGTATTTAACCTGCCAGGTCTACCTAAGGGAGATGGTCGGCAAACTCGCATTTACGACAACGACATTGTGGACAACAACCACGAGAATTTTGCCACACCGCTTGGGGATGGACCCAATGGCAATACCGTAACCATGATCCCTCCTGGATCAGGTATTGTCTTATTGGCCGCCAAAGAAGTGGAGATTTTCAACAACCGCATCTTGCGCAACAAAACCTATGGGGTAGCGATTGCTAGTTACCAAGTAACAGGATTTCCCGCAGAAGCCCCCAACTGGTCTCCCTACACCTCAGATATCAACCTGCACGACAATAGCTACGACCGAGGATCTTTCTTTACCCTACCAGACCTGAGTCGGGAACTAGGGCAACTAGTCAGCCTGTACAATGCCCATGGATGGCTAAAAACCCAGGACATCATCTACGACGGCATTTGGGATGAGTCTATCAGTACTTCAATTGAAAGTAACCCCATGCGAGTCTGCATTCAAGAGCCAAACCTCGAGTCTCTTCGCTTTACGCGCTTCTACCTCATGGAAGGTGAGGACAACATCGACTCCTTTAGCGATTCCAGCCCTTTTCAGCAATGTAAAAGCACTTCCGGGGACAAACTTTCACTAGTCACTCCTAAAAAATACAAATGAGACTGAACGTTGGGGTTGAACGATTGGTAAAAAAGGGGTTTACCTACTTTTTGCTGCTAGGATTGATGATTTCTTGTGCTCCACAAGCGAGCGAACAGGAAGCAACCTACGAATTCATAGAAGAAGTCCTCGCACCTGAGGAAGCGGATGGAAAATTTCCCTACCGAAGACTTTCCACCTATGGATTCTTTGTCGGTGAACTGGCAAATCTAAGTCCCAACTCTAGCATTCTCCCCTACCAACCTGCTTCCTCCTTATTTACAGATTATGCTTTAAAAAGTCGATTTATCTCTCTTCCAGAGGGTACACATGCCAGTCTTGAGGGAGAAGAACTCAATTTGCCTCAGGGAACAATTTTGATTAAAAACTTTTACTATCCCGCAGATTTTCGACAACCAGAGGGTGAACGAAGAATCATCGAAACCCGACTTATGGTTCACGAGGAAGGTGGCTGGGAAGCCTATCCTTACCTCTGGAATGAATCTCAAACAGACGCGGTCCTAAAAGTAGTAGGGGCAGAAAAAGAAGTGCGATTTATCAACCAAGCAGGCGAGGAACAGGTCATCAATTACCTAATTCCCAACAAAAATCAATGCAAAAGCTGCCACAATAAAAATGAATCCCTCGCACCACTTGGGGTACAAACCAGGCACCTCAACCATGATGTTGCCTATGAAAGTGGAACTGAAAACCAGTTGGCACATTGGTCCAAATTAGGAAAGCTAGTTGGCTTTGAAGGCAAATCCGTGCATCCTTCACTGGTAAATTACGAGGACAAAAGTCAGACCTTAAATGACCGAGCGATGGCCTACTTGGACATCAACTGCGCGCATTGCCATCGAGCAGAGGGTCCTGCAAGTACTTCTGGACTATTTCTTACTTATGGCCAAAAAGACCCCTTGAAGTTGGGGGTATATAAAACCCCAGTTGCCGCAGGAAAGGGTTCTGGGGCACATACCTACGACATTGTCCCTGGGGATGGAGAAGCTTCCATTCTCCTCCACCGCATGAACTCCACGGAGATCGGAGTGGCCATGCCTGAGTTGGGGCGAAGCAGCATTCATGCCGAGGGAGTGGCCCTCATCCGAGATTGGATCAATCAGATGGAGAAAAAATAAAAAAGGGCAGGTTCTCACCTGCCCTTTCCAGTTGTTCGAATTAAAATTACATGTTATCGCTGCTCACTACCGCTGAGAAATACTCACGGTTCATGCGTGCGATGTTGGTGATGGAAATACCTTTTGGACATTCTGCCTCACATGCTCCAGTATTGGTACAAGCCCCGAAACCTTCAGCATCCATCTGAGCCACCATTTTCTCTGCTCTCGTCTTGCGCTCCACCTGTCCTTGTGGTAACAATGCCAGCTGGGAAACCTTAGCGGAAGTAAATAGCATTGCAGAAGCATTTTTACATGCTGCCACACAAGCACCGCAACCGATGCACTGTGCTGCGTCCATGGCTAGATCTGCCACAGTTTTTGAAATTGGTATTTCGTTGGCGTCAGGAACACCTCCGGTATTGACGGACACATAGCCTCCGGCCTGAATGATGCGATCAAAGGCAGATCGGTTGACTACCAAGTCTTTTACTACAGGAAAGGCTTTTGCTCTCCAAGGTTCAATCGTGATGGTCTCCCCATCTGAGAAGGAACGCATGTGCAACTGACAGGTAGTCGTCTGTTGCGGACCGTGGGGCTTTCCATTGATGTACAAGGAGCACATTCCGCAGATACCCTCGCGGCAATCGTGATCAAAATGAACTGGATCTTCCCCTTTTTCGGTAAGTTGGTCATTCAATACATCCAACATTTCCAAGAATGACATATCCTTGGATACATGATCTGCTACGTAGGTAACAAATCCACCTTGGTCTGCCGCATTTTTCTGTCTCCAGATTTTTAAAGTCAATTTCATCTGTCTACGCTAGTTTTATTTTGGGTCGAGTATCTTGGCATTTCTAGGTTCTGGGAAAGAAAAAGCCAAACTCAACTTTTAATGATTGTCAACAACTTATTTATAGGAACGCTGGGTGAGTTTCACATTTTCAAAGACCAATTCTTCTTTGACCAACTCTTCCTCTTTTCCTTCACCGAGGTATTTCCATGCTGCCACGTAAGCGAAATTCTCATCGTCACGCAAGGCTTCCCCATCAGGTGTTTGGTATTCTTCACGGAAGTGACCGCCACAGGATTCGTTTCTGTTCAAGGCATCATCGACCATCAATTCACCAAGTTCCAAGAAGTCCGCCACACGGTTTGCTTTTTCGAGGGTTTGGTTGAGTTCCTCATTGGTTCCCAACACCTTCACATTCGACCAAAACTCCTTTTTCAAGGCTTGGATATCTGCTTTGGCTTCCTTCAATCCAGCTTCTGTTCGTGCCATTCCGCACTTATCCCACATGATCTTGCCCAATCTTTTGTGGAAGTAATCCACTGGCTTGTTACCATTGATTTTCAATAGACGCTCAATTCCTTGTTTCACTTCTTCTTTTGCGCGAGCAAATTCAGGATGATTTTCGTCGACTTTGGTTGGGGCAAGCTGCGCCAAATAATCCCCTACAGTGTAAGGAATGACAAAATAGCCGTCTGCAAGACCCTGCATCAAGGCAGAAGCACCCAGGCGATTGGCTCCGTGCTCGGAGAAGTTGGCTTCACCCAAGGCGTACAAGCCAGGAACCGTAGTCATCAAATTGTAGTCTACCCAAAGTCCACCCATGGTGTAGTGCACCGCTGGATAGATCATCATCGGCGTCTCGTAGGGATCCTCTCCAGTGATTTGCTTGTACATATCGAAGAGGTTACCGTATTTCTGTTCAATGATCTTACGCGTATCACGCTTGATCGCATCCCGGAAGTCTAGGAATACTGCTTCTCCTGTTTCGTTTACGCCACGACCCTCGTCGCACACGTATTTGGCATTACGAGAAGCCACATCACGAGGTACTAGGTTACCAAAAGATGGATACTTGCGCTCCAAGAAATAGTCGCGGTCCTCTTCTTTGATGTCGTTCGCTTTGATTTGTCCTTTTCTAAGTTTCTCCGCTATCTCTGTCGTAGCTGGTACCCATACGCGACCGTCGTTACGAAGGGATTCAGACATCAGGGTCAACTTGGACTGGTGGTCTCCCGAAACAGGAATACAAGTCGGGTGAATCTGAGTAAAGCAAGGGTTGGCAAAAAACGCCCCACGCTTGTGCGCTCTCCATGCCGCAGTTACGTTGGATCCCATGGCATTGGTTGAAAGGAAAAACACGTTGCCATAACCACCGGTGCACAAGAGTACAGCATGTGCTGCATGCGTTTCGATTGCACCAGTAATCAAATTACGGGTTACAATCCCCTTAGCTTGGCCGTCGATGACCACCACGTCCATCATCTCTGTCCGTGGAAATAATTTTACCTTTCCATTAGCTACCTGACGACTCAAAGCTGAGTAGGCGCCTAGAAGGAGTTGCTGTCCTGTTTGACCACGTGCGTAGAAGGTTCGAGACACCTGGGCTCCACCGAAGGAACGGTGGGCCAAAAGCCC
>JACCDI010284478.1_pt1 | contig 10945 bp, 12 predicted proteins | sample 7442791 | NCBI WGS metagenome assembly JACCDI01 (sample SAMN15323434, study PRJNA562643) | freshwater metagenome | isolation source: river surface water | place: USA:Blue River Watershed | collected 2017-08-15
GCTCGCGCAGCGCAGGCGGGGTGCGGGTGTTCAATGTTGGCGCCGAGGAAGAGGTGGTCTCGGTCGCCCGCGTCGCCGAACAGGGCGTGGATGAACAGGCTTGAGGCGCGGCTGGCCGAACTGGCCGCCGCAGGGCAAACCATCACCTATGGCGCGCTGGCCCGTGAAATGGGCTGGCGCGTGCAGGATCTGACCGCCGCACTAGAGACGCTGATGGAGATGGACGCAGGCAAGGGCCAGCCCTTGCGGGCGGCACTTTGCGAAGGGCGGCTGTCTGGCGGGATGCCGGGACGCGGGTTTTTCGAAAAGGCGGCAGAGCTTGGCTGCGATCTGTCAGACCCTTCGGCCTTTGTGACCCAGACCCGGGCCGCGTTAAGGGGCTGGTAATCGCCCCATGCTTCACTTCCCCAAAACGGGGATGCCGATGGACCTTTATCATTGCATGATCGAACTGCGGGCCGAAGCGCACGCCTTGGCCTTTGCCCGGGCCACCAGCGATTGGATGGGGCACTTGCAGGCGCGTGGGCTGGTGTCCGACTGGCGGTTGATGCGGCGCAAGTTTGGGCTGGCCTCGGGGCCGCACAGTGATTTCCTGTTGGAAATCTCGCTCCCCAATCTTGCCGGGCTCGACACCGCCTTTGCCGCCTTGTCCAAGGCCGATGATGAGGCCAGCCGATGTTACGACCGGATGCATGGCATGATCGCCCGCGCCGATGTCGGGCTTTACCGCCCCTTCCCCGATGCCAGTCCCCGTGAACGCATCGCCTTGATCTAGGCCGGGCGGGGCGATACATCCGACCCCATGGAAACTCTTCACATCATCGGCGGCGGCATGGCCGGATCCGAAGCCGCCTGGCAGGCGGCTGAAATGGGCGTGCCCGTCGTCTTGCACGAAATGCGGCCCGCCGTGGGCACATTTGCGCACCGCACCGGGCATTTTGCCGAAATGGTCTGCTCCAACTCCTTCCGCTCGGACGATGATGAGCGCAACGCGGTAGGCCTTTTGCATTGGGAAATGCGCGCGGCCCAAGGTCTGGTCATGGAAATGGCCAGCCGCCACCGCCTGCCCGCAGGCGGCGCTTTGGCCGTGGACCGTGATCCCTTTGCCGAAGCGGTGACCGAACGGCTGCTGAGCCACCCGCTGATTTCGGTCGACTACGGCGAGGTGAGCGATCTGCCAAAGGACGGCCATTGGATCATCGCCACCGGGCCGCTGACCTCGGGTGCCTTGGCGCAAAGCATTCGCGCCGAGACGGGGGCCGATGCGCTGGCGTTTTTCGATGCCATCGCCCCGATCGTTTATGCCGAGTCGATCGACATGTCGGTGGCCTGGCTGCAATCACGCTATGACAAGGGCGAGACTGAGGAAGAACAACGCGCCTATATCAACTGCCCGATGGACAAGGCGCAGTATGAGGCCTTTATCGACGCGCTTCTCGCCGCCGACAAGACCGAGTTTCATGAGGGCGAAACGGCAGGCTATTTCGATGGCTGCCTGCCGATCGAGGTCATGGCCGAGCGCGGGCGCGAGACGCTGCGCTTTGGCCCGATGAAGCCGGTGGGTTTGACCAATCCGCATTCAGACAAGAAACCCTATGCCGTGGTGCAGCTGCGCCGTGACAACAAACTGGGCACGCTTTACAACATCGTCGGCTTTCAGACCAAGATGAAATACGGCGCACAAACCGCTGTTTTCAAAATGATTCCGGGCCTTGAAACGGCAAGCTTTGCCCGATTGGGCGGCATTCATCGCAACACCTTCCTGAACTCACCCACGCTTCTGGACGAGCAGATGCGGTTGAAATCCCGGCCCAATATCCGCTTTGCCGGGCAAGTGACCGGGGTTGAGGGATATGTGGAATCTGCCGCCATGGGGCTCTTGGCGGGCCGGATGGCTGCGGCCGAGATGCTGGGGCGAACCCTGCCGCCCCCGCCACCCGAAACCGCCATGGGGGCCTTGGTCACCCATATCACCGGCGGGGCCGAGGCGAAAACCTTTCAACCGATGAACGTTAACTTCGGGCTTTTCCCACCGATTGACGCCAAGGGCGGCCGTCGCGGGCGCAAGGACCGCTACAAAGCCTATACCGACCGGGCCAAGGACGCGTTTCAGGCATGGCTGAGCGCGTAACCCGCTTTGCTCCCTCGCCCACCGGCCCTTTGCATCTGGGGCATGCCTATGCCGCGCTGGTTGCAGCATCGCGCGGCGACAGGTTCTTGCTTCGGATCGAGGACATTGACCGCCCGCGCTGCACGCCTGAGTTTGAGGCCGGGATTTATGAGGATCTTGAGTGGCTTGGGCTGACATGGGAGCAGCCTGTCTTGCGGCAGTCCGCGCGGGCAGAGGCCTATGCGGCAGCCCTCGCACAGCTGTCCGATCTGGGTCTCACCTATCATTGCACCTGCACGCGCGGCGATATCAAGGCCGCGCTTTCAGCCCCACAAGAGGGCGCCCCGATGATCGGGCCGGATGGGCCGGTCTATCCCGGCACCTGCCGTGGGCGCGAGCATGACACCGGCGCGCTGCGGCTGAACATGGGCGCGGCCATGGCGCGGCTGGGGGCTGTGTCCTTTGTGGACACCGGCATAGACGCCGGAACCCATCGGTTCGATGCGACGCAGCTGATTGAAACCGTGGGGGATATCGTTCTGGCCCGGCGCGACATCGGCACGTCCTACCATATCGCCGTGGTCGTCGATGACGCGGCCCAAGGCATCACCGAGGTGACACGCGGGCAAGATCTGTACGCGGCCACTGCCATTCATGTGGTGCTGCAGCGGCTGCTTGGCCTTCCCACCCCGGCCTATCACCACCACCGGCTGATCCGCGACGATCAGGGCAAGCGGTTGGCCAAACGCGACGATGCGCGCGCGCTGTCGAAATACCGGGCTGAGGGGGCGACGCCGGCCGATATCCGCCGGATGGTCGGGCTCTAGCCGCTGCCAAGCCGGAACGGCCCGGCAGCGACGCCGCGCGTCAGGCGCGTTCGGAGTATTCCATCAGTTCGGTATGCACGATGATCTCTTCATCGGCGTTGATGAAGGGTGGCACCATGATGCGCACGCCATTGTCCAAGACGGCCGGCTTGTAGGATTTGCTGGCGGTCTGGCCGTTCTGCACCGGTTCGGTTTCCACGACACGGCACTGGACCTTTTGCGGGATTTTCACGTTCAGCGGCTCTTCGCCGTAATACTGAACCGAAACCGTCATGCCATCTTGCAAAAACGGGCGGCGGTCGCCCAGCAATTCAGCGTCTAGTTCGATCTGCTCGTAGGTCTCGGCGTCCATGAACACCAGACGACCATCGGTTTCATACAGAAACTGCTGATCTTTCATCTCCAGATCAACCTGATCGACCTTGTCTTCCGAACGGAAGCGCTCGTTCAACTTGCGCCCGTCGCGCAGGTTCTTCAACTCGGCCTGCGCAAAGGCCCCGCCCTTGCCGGGCTTGACGTGGCTGACCTTCACCGCCGCCCAAAGACCGCCGTCATGGTCAATGATGGTGCCGGGTTTCAGTTCGTTTCCGTTGATCTTGGCCATTGTGGCTAAACCTTGTCAAAAGGTTGAAATAGTTTGGACCGCCCCTATATCTGGCCTGTGTCCTGCGGGCAAGCGACCTAGATACGGTATCTCGACTTTTCAGCCATGCACTGGGTGCATGGCAGTCATGCGAAAGATAAACGGCCGAATCGTAGCAAATTCGTTACAAGCAGCAGACGCAAGAAAGACAAGAGCAAGAACAGGATAACGAGCATGCTCGATTCCATCGATAGCACGGCATTCAACTTTGAACAGGGCCAGCGCGCACGCAAGCTGTTTGCGGCCGTGGTTCTGGCGGCATTGGATGATGCCATCGCTGACGACAAGAAATATGGCAATGGCCCCGACCAGATTGCCCGCTGGGCCCGCTCGCGCGATGGCCGCGAGGTGCTGTCTTGCGCCGGGATCGACCCCAACGAGCGTGTGGTCAAAGGGCTGATGGAATTTGTCGCCAAGGGCGTGCGCACCAGTGTCGCCCTCAGCCGCGAAGAGTCCGAGCGTCGCCACGCCCAAGAGATGGATCAGGCCGAAGCCGCCTGATCTGTTGGCGGACCGCCAAAGTGCCAAAGCGCCCCGTGGGGCGCTTTTTATTTGGTCCATTCAGAAACGCGGTGCGTTACAAAAGCTCTTCCGAGGCCATGACCCGGACAATCTCGGCCCGCACCAACTTGCGAATGTTGCGGGTGATCCGCTCGCCCATCCGGCCCTGCAACTCTTCGCGCAACACATCGCGCACGATCTCACGCAACATCGCCTCATCGATCGGCAAAGCTAGGTCATCGCCCTCTTCCGGCTCCAAAGCCTCGGCCGAACGGCCAGGCACTGGGGGCGCAGCCAACTCCTGCAACACAGCCGCCTCAGCCTCATCGGCCCAAGCCTGATCCGGCTCTAGCGTACCCGCAACCCATGGATGGGTCGCCGGAGTTTCGGCCTCTTCGGCCCCGTCACTCTGCGCCCAGCCGGGCAAGGCTTCGGCGTCCAAGGCCGCGCCAAACTCATTGGTAGGACTGGCACCGTCTGGGCTGGTTTCGGCCCCTGCCTCGGCGCTCTCAGCGGCCGTTTTCAGGATGAACACCGGTTCGGCATAGGCCTCGACCTGGTGCGCCTCCCACTCGGCTTCCTCCACGTCCTCGGCCATCGGGGCGCCTTCGGCATCGGGGCCAAGGTCACCGGTCTCGGACTCCCAGTCGTCAGGCTGCTGGTTCACCCCAGCGCTGACATGGGCCAGAACGGCATCAAGCGGGGGCTTCGCGGCGATAAAGGGCGACGCGTTTGACACAACGCGCAAGGCGGGCGTCAGGAGCAGCTTATCGCCGTCAATCGGCGCACGGCCTGCACTGCCGAGCGGCCGCAGATCATCCGACACCAGCCGCCGGATCGACGACAAGACATCCTCGTTTCCGGTGGAATTCAACGCTTCCGACATGCCTGTCCCTGCCTAACCACTTAACCCTGCCCTTCGGGCTTTTGCCAAGCTTACCCAAAGCGCGCCTGTCGCACAAGAAAAAGGCCCGCATCGCTGCGGGCCCCTTTGAGACGGATTTATCGAAATCGACCGAAGATCAGTCAGCGATCTTTTGCAAGATGCGGTCCAGAGCCTTGCCCTGTGCCGAATGGGCCGGGGCGGATTTGACCGCGTTGTAATAGGCCTCAGGGTCAAAGGTTGGCACGCCAAGGTTCAGATGTTCGGCGGTCAAAAGTCCCATCGAGGCCAGAACCTGATAAACACCCACATAGCGATTGGCCTCCGCCTCCAGCCGTGAGGCACGGGCTGACAGAAGGTTCTGCTCGGCGTTCAGCACATCCAATGTGGTGCGCGCGCCCAGAGTGGCCTCTTCGCGGACCCCGTCAAAGGCGCGCTGTGCGGCGGTTACCTGCTGGCGCCCCGCCTCGATCGAGGCTTGGGCCACCAAAAGCTGCGACCAAGCTTGCCCCACCGTCTCGCTGACCTGCACGACGCTTTGCAAGAGCCCAGCTTGCGCCGCCTCTTTGCCCGCCATGGCCTTGCGATAGCTGGCCGCGTTGCGGCCGCCGGCTGACAGCGTTTGGCTCAGCTGCAGCGCCAGCCCACCTGAGCCGATGCCCGTATCCGTATCCTTGCTGAGATCAGCGCTGCCTGACAGCGTAGGCCTAAAGGCGGTGGCCGCGATCTTGACGCTCAGATCCGCCGCCGTCACCTGATGCTGCGCTTGAGTGACCAAGGGATGCCCACGTTCGGCGACGGCCTTGGCCTCGTCCAGCGTCTTGGGAAGAGCCGGGGGTTTTGGCAGACTGGCAAGTTTGCCTGGGTATTGCCCAGTCACCGCCTTGTAACGTTCACGCGCCACCATCAGCTGGCCCTGCGCGGCTGCCAGATTGGCATCCGAGGCCGCCAGTGCTGCTTCGGCCAGCGCGACATCGGTCTGGGTCACCTCGCCCACTTCGAACCGGTCCTTCGCGGCGCGCAATTCTTGGGTGATGACCCGAAGGTTGGACTGACGCAGCGCGACAATCTCCTGCTGAAGCTGCACGTTCACATAGGCCGAGACCGCCTGCAGCAGCACCTGCTGCTCAACGTTGACCAGCGCGGCCCGGGTGCTGAGAACCTGCGCCCGTGCCGCTTCAAGCGACAGCTTGCCGCGGCCACCCGCCCAAAGCACAACCTGCGCAGACAATTCCAAGCTGCCCGAGCCAGCGTTGTCGTCACCAAGGCTAGTAATGGTCTGATCGTACTGCCGCCAGCCGCCACTCGTCACAAAGTTCAACACCGGCCGCAGGTTCGCCATCGCAATCGCGGCATCTTCATCCGCGGCGCGCAGCACGGCCTGATTCTGATCCAACAGGTTCGACGACTTGTAGGCCGAGGCCAACGCATCCGCGAGCGTTTCGGCCTGCGCCAATGCGGGAACCACCGCAAAACCTGCTACAAACCCCAGCACTTTTAAGAACGTCCGCATCTAATGTGCCTTTCTAGCCGCTTTTCCGGTCTGCCTAGGTGCCGCGCCGCCGCCATTTGGCTTGAGCAAGACCCGAGGCAGAGCCATGGGTTACGACGATCATATTCTAAAGTGCGAATTCGTGTCGAGAGGCAAAACCGGAAATCACCGGTGCCGCCGCATTAAAGGCAAACCGCCAGACCATTTTTGACCCGGTCTTGTGGCCGATTTTCACCGCACCTAAGGGGCCGTCCATGAACAAGGCGGCAATCCGGCCACCATCTTTCAGCTGCGCAATCAGCGCCTGCGGGATCTCTTGCACCCCACCTTGCACCATGATCGCATCAAACGGCCCACCTTTGGCGCAGCCCTCGGCCAAGGGCCCTGCAACCACGGCGGCATTGTCCACACCCTCGGAGGCGAGCACCCGCTGTGCCTCGGCCGCCAGCGCCTCATTTTCTTCCACGGCAACCACCGCGTCGGCCATCCGGGCGATCACGGCCGACGAATAGCCCAAGCCGCAGCCCAGATCCAACACCACCTCGCCGGGTTGAATGTCTATGGCATCCAGCATCTTGGCCAGCGTGCGGGCCTCCAGCATCACCCGGTCGCCGCCAAGGCTGATGTTCTCGCCCACATAGGCGGCCTCGCGCTTGTCGGCGGGCACATAGACCTCACGCGGGACAGCCAACATGGCCTCGATGATTGGGAACTTGGTCACATCCTGCGGACGAACCTGCGTGTCGACCATCATCACTCGGCGGGCGGAATAGGCGCTCATTTGCAAACCTTTGGCATCAGGGGTCAAACTTGCCTTTGTCTTGCCACAGCCAGCGCGCAGGGGCAACGGGCCAATGCGCCACAGAGGGGCCGACGACCGCAATGGCAGGCGACAATTTCCGCAAACCGAGTGCGTTAAGGCAGGATTCGTGAACCGAGGCTCACAAAGCTTCGGCGGATCGGGACGCGGGTCAGGGGGTAACGCCACGCACAGGCTATCGCCAGCCGACGAATTGGCCGAAATCAGGGCCGAATTCGCCCGCCTCAACGCGCGCGAGGCGGCACTGGGCCCAGGCCCGCCAATCCGTCGCGACGGGGCGCTGATGTACCAGCGCTTAGGCCTTCAGCTTAAAGCGCTGGATCTTGCCAGTCTGGGTCTTGGGCAAGCCTTGCACAAAGACCACACGGCGCGGGTATTTGTAGGGCGCAATCGCCATTTTCACATGGTCTTGCAACAGCTTGACCATCAGCGCATCGCCCGTGCGCCCCGGTGCCAGCACCACATGCGCCTCCACGATCATGCCGCGTTCCTCATCCGGCGCGCCCACCACCGCACATTCAGCCACATCCGGGTGCGACAGCAGCGCCGCCTCCACCTCCGGCCCGGCGATGTTGTAGCCCGCGCTGATGATCATGTCGTCAGACCGGGCGGCAAAGTGGAACCGCCCTTCCTCATCTTGCCAGAAACTGTCGCCGGTCAGGTTCCACCCGTCGCGCACATATTTCTTTTGTCGTGGATCAGCCAGATAGCGACAGCCCGTCGGCCCTTTGACCGCCAGCCGCCCCACCTCACCACGCGGCATTTCATTCATATTGTCATCAACGATCCTAGCCTCATAGCCGGTCACCGGGCGGCCCGTGCAGGCCGGGCGATGGTCCTCGAAGCGGTTGGTTAGGAAGATGTGCAGCATCTCGGTCGCGCCAATGCCGTCCAGCATCGGCTTGCCGGTCTTGGCCATCCACTCGTCATAGACCGGCGCGGGCAGCGTCTCGCCCGCACTGACCGCCGCGCGCAAGGACGACAGATCCGCGCCCTCCTCCATCGCCTTCAGCATCACGCGGTAAGCGGTGGGGGCGGTGAAACAGACCGTGGCCTTATGGGTTTGAATGATCTCAATCATGTTCGGCGGGCTGGCCTGTTCCAACAGCGCCGCCGCCGCGCCAAAGCGCAGGGGAAACACCGCAAGTCCGCCAAGCCCGAAGGTAAAGGCCAAGGGCGGGCTGCCCACAAACACATCCTCGGGCGTGACCTGCAACACCTCACGCGCATAGCCGTCCGCGATGATCAGAAGGTCGCGGTGAAAGGCCATCGCGCCCTTCGGCTCGCCCGTGGTGCCCGAGGTAAAGCCAATCAGCGCCACATCATCGCGCCCAACCGGCGGGGCGGTAAAGCGCACCGACTTGCCCAAGGCCACGCGGTCCAACTCGGCGTCATGGTTGGCGGTGCCGTCAAACCCGACAACGGTTTTCAGGAACTTCGAGTGTTTTGCACAGATGACCAACTCTTCCATCAGCCGCGTGTCGCACAGCGCAAAGGCAATCTCGCCCTTATCGACGATCTGGCCCAGTTCACCCGCCCGCAGCATGGGCATGGTGTTGACGACCACCGCCCCGGCCTTGGTCGCCGCCAGCCAGCAAGCCACCATCGCCGGGTTGTTCGCTGACCGGATAAGAACGCGATTACCGGGCTTTACGCCGTAATCCTCAACCAGCGCATGGGCTATGCGATTGGTCCAATCCGACAGCTCCTTATAGGTCCGCATTCGGCCATTGCCGATCAGCGCGGTATGGTCGCCAAAGCCGCGCTCGACCATGCGGTCGGTCAATTCTACGGCTGCGTTCAGATATTCGGGATAGTCAAACCCCTCCAACCGAAACTCGGGCCATTCGTCGGCAGGCGGCAGGCGGTCGCGGGCGAAGGTATCACTATGGCCGGACGGTCCCAGCATGGCAGTCACTCCCCTTGTGTCGCCCCGTCTCGCGGGGTCCGTCTTGGTGCGCAGCGCAGATCAGTCTTGCGGTATTACGGCTGTTGCCTCGATCTCGACCTTGGCGCGGTCCTCAACCAAAGCCACCACCTGAACCAGCGCCATGGCCGGATAGTGCCGGCCGATGATCTCTTTATAAACCCCGCCCAAGCCCTTGAGATTGTCGAGATATTCTTTCTTGTCCGTCACATACCAGGTCAGGCGCACCAGATGCTCGGGCTTCGCCCCCGCCTCGGCCAGAACCTCGACAATCGACCGCAGCGCCTGCGCCACCTGCCCGACGAAGTCATCGGTCTCAAACTCGCAGTCCGCGTTCCAGCCGATGATGCCGCCAGTGAACACCATCCGGCCACTGGCCGCGACGCCATTGGCATAGCCGCGCGCGGGTTTCCAATGCTTCGGGTGCAAGATCTCGTGGCTCATGCCGCCTCCTCCAGATGCGCGGCCAGCCCGGCGCGCAGCGCCTCGGGCCAGCGTGCGGCTTTCATATTGTCAATCCAGACCAGCGTCAGACGCGCCCGCAGCCGTAGCTCCTCGCCCATCCGCCCGGTGATCTCCACCGCCACCGAACTGCCACCGAGCTTGCGCACGATCAGCGTGAAGGCCACCTTATCGCCCAGCCGCGAGGGGGCCATGAAATCCGCCTCGATATGCACCGTCGGCACCCCGTTGCGCATGCCCGCATTGTGCATCTGGGCAAAGCTCATCCCCACCTCGTCGGCAAAGAAATTCTCGACGACCGAATTGGTCATCTCGAAATAGCGCGGATAAAACACGATCCCCGCCGGGTCGCAGTGGTTGAACTCAATCTGAATGATGCGGGTATAGCTCATCCCAAAAGGCTCCGCGCAATGACCACGCGCTGCACGTCGCTGGCGCCTTCGTAAATCCGCAAGGCCCTGATTTCACGGTACAAGCTTTCCACCGCAAAGCCCGTGCGCACGCCATCACCGCCATGGAGTTGCACCGCCATGTCGATCACCTTCTGCGCGGCCTCAGTGGCGTAAAGCTTGGCCATCGCCGCCTCACGGCTGATGCGCGCGACCCCTTGATCCTTGGTCCATGCCGCGCGGTAAATCAACAAAGCTGCCGCATCGATCTGCAAGGCCATATCGGCCAGATGCCCCTGCACCATCTGATAATCGGTCAACCGCCCCCCGCCCGCGCGCACCCGTCCGGTCCGTGCCAAGGCCTCATCCAAGGCGCGGCGCGCAAAGCCCAAGGCCGCAGCCCCAACGGTGGAGCGGAACACATCCAACACCGACATGGCAATCTTGAACCCCTCGCCGGGTTTTCCGATCAACGCACCCTCCGGCAGCACCACATCGTGGAGCCCCAGATGCGCCAAAGGATGCGGCGCCATCACCTCGATCCGATCCATCACCCGCAGGCCGGGCGCATCAGCGGGCAACAGAAACGCCGACAGCCCTTTGGCCCCCGGCCCCTCACCCGTGCGGGCGATGATCACATAAACATCGGCAATCCCGCCATTCGAGATATAGGTCTTCTCCCCGTTCAAGACCCAACCACCCTGGCCCCGAACGGCAGTCGTGGCGGTCTGCGCCACGTCCGACCCCGCCCCCGGCTCGGTCAGCGCAAAGCCGGAAATCGCCGCGCCCGCCCGCGTCCGCACCAGCCATTCGCGCTGCTCGGCCGTGCCAAACAACGACACCGCCCCCATGCCCAACCCTTGCATGGCAAAGGCAAAGTCGGCCAGCCCA
>JACCDI012123971.1_pt1 | contig 10944 bp, 11 predicted proteins | sample 7442791 | NCBI WGS metagenome assembly JACCDI01 (sample SAMN15323434, study PRJNA562643) | freshwater metagenome | isolation source: river surface water | place: USA:Blue River Watershed | collected 2017-08-15
GTAAGTTCCTCCGGTGTTATGTTCAGTCGCTTGACTCATTTTCAATTACTAACATCCCAGTTTCTTATGACTCTTGCCATACAGCCGAGCCAACAACTAGTGTACCTCCTACCATTTCTATTGTACCTAGTCTTGGCCCTACGTCTAGTATGTCGCCATCTTCATCCCCATCGGTATCGTCCATGCCTAGCGGATCTCCATCGTCTGCACCATCGGTTTCATCCGAGCCAAGCAGTGTCCCCAGTCCCAGCCCTTCTTCTCAACCATCTGTAAGTGCGATGCCTTCATTAGAGCCCTCTGTCTCATCCATGCCTACTAGTACGCCTTCAAGGTCCCCTTCCTCGAAGCCAAGTGCGGCTCCGACTGATGCCCCCTCCGTTTCGTCCATGCCGAGTTCCGTTCCAACATCCACTCCTTCCGAGGCCCCTTCCATCAGTTTTGAACCTAGCGCTTCGCCCACTGTCTCCTTGATGCCAACCCAGTCGCGGGAATATCTTGTTTCATCCACTTCTGGGGACCGTTCTGGATCATTCGGTGTGATGTTTGAGGGTAAGCACGAATGATATATATATCGATTCTCGTCATCACTCGAGGACTTGTTGAAAATTCATTCTGGTTCTCTTTATTTTTTTTCCAGTTACTGCGAAGCGCTCTATTTTGATTCAAACATTTGCTGTGACGCACTTCGGTGGCAATGGATTCAATTTTCATGTTTTCACCAAGTCAGGATCCATCGGGTCATCGTACAGCGATTCATCAGCTTGGACAAAACTTGGTCAGGTGTCCTACGGGACGTTGTCGTCAACGTTGAATAATCCTGTAACACTACCATCCCAAAATCTGTCCCCAGTTATGCTCAATGCTGGCGAGACACAAAGCTTTTACATTGCTTGCGTAGGCAACTACTTCCGAGTCCACGAGGAAACTGTTGGAACTGTCGTTCAGAATAGTGACGCTTCCATTGCCGCAGGTTTGAATAAATACCCCTATGACACTCTCTTCCACTCGTCTACTCAAGGATTAGGATCAACTAAATTCATGTTCCAAGGAAAAATGATTTATTCTTATGGAGTGGAGCCACCTTCGGCGTCCCCTTCTGATATCCCATCAGTTGTCCCTTCAATCAGCACAGAACCCACTTTCGTTACAAAGGCCCCAAGCGATGTACCGTCACGATCTCTCAAGCCAACTGGAGCCCCGATTGAGCCCACGGCGCAACCAACCGTTTCAATTGCACCTACAGTGGATCCCTACAAAGAGGCGACAATACAGATAACCATTCCGTCGCAGTTGGTTCTTTCGGGCTTCCAGATGCCCACCTCTCAAGTTAAAATCAACACCGTCCTCACACTCCTCGCTGATACCATCAAAGCCAGGGCTTCGGCGAAATTGAATTCTAACCAGAGAGTGAAATCCGTGAAAATCCTTTCGATCAATGGAGTGCCGTTCAACGGATCTTCATCCCGTCGACTCCAAGGGTCAGCATTGATCGAATATGAAATCATACTTGAAGAGATTTGTAGCACATCGAAGTGCGACGACAGTCAAACAGTGGCAAATGCTTTATACAAATCCGTAACGCAAGAAATGCGGACTTCCATCGACGACGGAAGTCTGACAACCGCCATAGTTCTAGCAGCCCAAGCTGCAGGGGATGACGCCGATGCTCTTCTGGCTGCTGCTGTCGAATCTGGAGATTTTGGAGAAGTAATCACAACTATTATCGGCCTATTGGGAGATTTCTATCCTGACTGGTTGGGTGGAGGCTATTGCTTGAACGATGGTAATGAGCCCGACTATATGAAGCTCAACCCATCTCTTTGGGTTTATTCTACTCGCAGTGCTTGCTGTACTAGGTATTATCCATATGCCTATAACGACTGTATGGGAGCAGACGTTGTTCCCTCTGGGAAGTATTACCCCGATTGGGATCAAAGTCAAGAAAGCAGGTGTCTTAATGACGGAAAAGAGCCAGATTATATGTCTTCCAACCCAACAGCTTGGATGTATGACAGTGCCGAAGAATGCTGCACTAGATATTACAGCTGGGATTTGGGTGCTTGTGTCTCGAACAGCGGCGGAACAGCTGTTGAATCTGCCACGCGAAAATGGTATGTTCTCGATGGAGAGGAAAAATGTGTTCAAGACTGTGAAGTTGATGCGAGTGATCCCACATGTGGAGGTCTTGCAAACCCATGGGACTCCCTTTTCGCAACAAGCTCTGATTGCTGCAGTCATAAAGTTAGCTGGGTCTCATTGAACGTATGTGACGCCACTTCTCAAGGTCAAACTCCCACTGGTAGTTCCAAGTGGTATGTAGACTGGGATAATATGAAATGTGTTATGGATTGTGAAGGTAGTGCATCATGTGGTGGCCTTGCGGAACCACACAATGCATTGCACGTAAACAAAGCGACGTGCTGCAGTACTCAATTATCATGGGACACAGACTGTCTTAGTAAGTGAGGTGTTTTCATGTTGGCCGCGGCTGACATCTTTCACCTAAAATGGGAAATCATTAGTAAGTGAAACATTGAAACGAGTTAGGAAATAATTGAGTTGAAGATTTAGATTTCGTTATGTTCAGGTACTGTTTGTCGAAGTACTTCAAAATCTGTATTATTCATTATACCACAATAGTTTTACTTTGTGACAGCCGGTCACGAAAATATTTCTCATCTTTCTAGTCTCGAAGTAATTTAAGCTTGCCCTTTAGAGCAAGATAACCTGATTTTTGGAACCTTTGAACGATTTCGGCGTCATAGGCCTTGGCGCCATTGCTTTTACTCGCTGATTCGTATGTTAACCACTTGCTGTGTCGTAGTCTGTTACGGTCATGATGTTTTAGCTATACTTTTGTCACAATGTGCATTGAAGTATTATAATATTTACAGCTGCTTCATAATATGTTGACTGAAAATATAAAGTTCAAAATAGTTCTTTCTATATTAAGATTGGATCCAATTCGTGAACAACAAAAAGAGCTCAGTTTCATCAAGCAAAACCTACTATCACAGGTTTTTCAATCTGCTCATATTTGAATTTCGGCATGTGATGCTTTCACAATGAATTCAATCCTTGTCACGAAAAGTATTCGAGACAAGATGATGGATTTTTCTGGAGAATGCCTGAATACTGTCATCTTTCAGAAAATTCGTCACTAGAAGGATTAAATCCTTTAACACATCTATACTAATCACTGCATCATATCATGTTTCTTTTATGTCAAATACTCAAAATGACGTACTATAAATATCATTGCACTCTGGACAATATTCGCAAAAAGTGCAACTGCAGTCTTGACACAATCAGCAACATAAAAGATCAAGTTTGAAGTGTACATTTTCATTTGAAAAAACAATGTCGACTTTTCTACATGAAAATATCATTGACATGTCCCGCTACCACCATGAAATCAACATCATTAATCCTACGAAGCTCATACAAGACGTGGCTATCCGTTCGGATAAACTTTGAGCACTTTGAGAACTATTCACATCGTCTTGTGTTGTAGTCGCCAGCAACAAGTCATCCGAATCTCCATCGGGAGGTTGAGAAGGGACTCCAGTGGACTTTTCTTCCGTCGGAGGCAGTATAGGCTTCTGTAAGGGTAGCTTGGTAGGACCGCGAGATGGGCTTAAAGTATAGAAGTCATTCTGCTCTGTTGCAGACAGAGCCGTGATGGGTTGAGACGTTGGTGGATCAATCGGTGACAAGAAGGAAATCGAAGGCGTAAATGATGAAGATTCCGGTAGAGATGTGGTGAGAAACGACTCAATGCTAGGACTCGGTGAATTGGAGGTAGTCACACTGATTGTCGGTGACTCGGTCAAGTCGTTAGACGGAAGTTCAGATGGCAGGAAAGGAGGCGCAGTAATAGGCGACAATGAAGGAGAAGTTGTTGGCAACACCGAAGGAAATTTGGTTGGAGTTCCCGTGATGGGATAATTTGTAGGCTCTGCAGTGCTGGGACCTAGCGATGGCAAAGAAGTATCAAGAATAATTGACGACACGATAGAAGGGAAACTGGAAGGTAACATTGATGCAGAATTTGATGGCAACACCGAAGGAGATTTGGTTAGAGACGCCATGGCAATATTTGTTGGCTTAGAAGTGATATGGATTGATGATGGTGTTAAGGAGACATTAATTACCTGCAGAATAATACATCCAAGGGTTGTTAGTATAAGTAATTCCCATGAGTGGTGTGGTTAGAGAGAATGACAGCTTGAACGGAACAAGAGACACAGTTTGCCAGAGAACTCACAGAGGGGCTACCAGTCGGAATGGAAGTCATACTGGGATCTGAATCAGGAGTTGCAGTCGGAGCGAACGTTATAGGAATACACGAAGCTCTATCGTCTCCCTCCTGTGTATTATCACAGCAATCTGCGACTTCGCAAGCTGCTTGGCTCGCCTCATACATGTAATATAAATTACAATAATTCCTATATGCCTCGCATTCACAATCCCAATAATTTCGTTCGGATGTAATGCACGAAGCAAACTTGCAATAAGTCTCTTCATAATAGTACACATAATCTTTCGGAACACACTCAGGGAGTAATCCAGCCACACAAACGTCATTCATTTCTTTGGCACATTGCACCCCATAGTAATTGTTACGAGCACAATTGCAGAAGTCTTCCGGACAATTTGCCTGACAGGCAAATTTTTCATCTTGAAGAAATCGAGGAGTTTCACTACCACGATGTGCTCTCGTGTTCATTGTTGATTGCTTCTTCACCAAGGATCGATGTTCTCGCCGAAATATGGTGGATTCAATCACCGGAGATATGTTACGAAGTCGACGATCAATACAGCGCCCACCAATGGAAGAAGAGGTGTCTCGAAGACACTCCTGATTGGAATGGATGCATGACAGAATACCAATATCTGGTTCTATATTGGAATCTACGGCGTTTTCCTCATGTGAAACAAACGAGTTGCATTCGTCTCCGCTTTTCGACAGAGAAGAAAGACTGTGAACGACTCTTTTCTTGTAAAATGGTTCATTGCTGGAGGGTGTTAGCTTCATATATCCCGCTCCTTGGGAGGTACTAAGAATGTGGTTGCTGGGCACAGTAGATGAGCTGGATGCACAGCTACGGTTTCTAAAAAGGATAGCAATGGTTGCCGACGTGAATACAATTCGCATGGTTGCACTTTGCTCTTGATGATACTAAAAGACATGAGGTATGAAGAGTGATTGCTATAAAATGAAGATAAAAATGAAGATGAAAATGAAGATGAAAATGAAAATGAAGCCCTTGTGTCATTCACTGCCCATGCTCGTATTAAGCAATAAATGAAGAATCCAAAAAGCTCAACCATAACACTACGATATAACACATATTGTAAGCCAATGAACCGGTTCGACAGAGCGAGAGGTTTTCCCTTCACAAATTTCACTCACTGTGTTTAAGACATAAAATAGAATAAGGAGGTTCGCGGATCGCGGACATTCTCAGATACATCTTCGGACCTCCACCATATTTTTTTCCTCTCACGGAATGAGTGAGAACGTATGAATGATTGACTCAATGCATAATAGGAACGACACATGAGTCTTGTACGATGGAGAGTTTATCAGTAGATAGATATCGTACACTTCCATGAGAAGGGATACCATCGGACCTACTCCAAAAATTAAAATGATCTGCGTTGAAGGACCTATGATAGTGCGTTGAAGAAAGAAACCTTTCGACATTCTGTTATCCCTGCGATCGAGTTTTGTTCCCAAAAGTTTTGGCAAACATAAAACCCTATCTTTAAGAAGCAAAAATCACTTCACCCCCTCCAAAGTTCTTGAATACTATTGTACTCACTATTAGACAGTACACCGAGTTTAAGTCATATTGGCCATTGCAAATTGGGGGCAAAACAACGTTGTAAGAATCTGAAAATGATGCCTCATACCATGGATTACAAGAGAGACAGGCGAAGGAGATGTCTGACCTTCAATCCACAGAGAGCCACAGCCCCAACCTGTACCAGCCTACCACATATGGGATTCAATATTGTCATTTATTGTTCATTCCTCCAACAACCGAGTCGCAAGCACCTCAGCAGCAACCACAATAGAAACTAGAAAAATTAACTCAGCTAGAGACAGTCTCCTGCTACATAGGATTCTTTTGCCTGACCTTGTTCTGCTGCAGCTTGATTGGCCATGGCATCAAATGATTATGCTATATTTTGCACATACATCAGTTTCTCTGGCTCCACAGGCTTATCTGACATAGCTCCATAGGCTTTGACTTTTGACTCATTTAGTTCCATGGGCTTTGGATATTGGCTTGGTCTGCTCTATTAGTTTGGGCTCTCAGCTTGCTCTATTCAGATCATCAAATAGGCTTCTGCTCTATTGGAAACAACTCTTAGCTTGTGCCCTATATCCGATTACTACAGAGCTACCTGATGTAGGTTAGAACTAAGCAATCCTCATGAGTCTTTTTGAAGGAAAAGATAATTATAAAATCATTTTGTACCTAAGTAAACATATCTAGATCTTGCTGCTAAAGAGATAGCCCAATTATTTCTTTGTACAAATGATACAAAGTAATGGTGGAAAAAGTACACATCAACTAAATGTGCCAGTTGACAGTCATCTACTAAGTAAGTATGGTGGTTGGTGATTGACTCAATGTATCTGTGCCCATAATGAGTACACTGAGTTTCCTTAGTAGACTGGATGCATTTGTGTATTTTTGCAAAGGGTTTTGAGTTTTGTATCACCAGTGTTCAAGTATATTGCTCCATATGGTGTGAACACTAACACACATATTGGTGGTTGGCACCACCACTTGTCAAGTCAGGATATGACAACATTCTATGATGTTAGTGGTTTGTGTGAACTCAAACAATGACCTTACTTATGCATTGGTGTCATCATTTGTAGTTAAAGGTGCTTGGAAGCACATGACCTATTGCCCCCCTGAAATAGTGAGCTTGTAGGATGGTTCCAAAAAACTCCTTGGGGAATAGGTGGGAGGTAATAGGTAAAACCTGGTGTTACATAAGTAATCATATTATTATGCATTCTTAAGAGGTTTGGGTTTATACTCTCCTGGAAAGGAAGGATGAAGTTAAAAGTATGTACTCAAAATTTACCCAATCCTTCTCTTTACCATTGTAGTACAGAGTAAGTCTCCTTGATATTATCCATACAGTTAAGTTGTTGTACTGATCTGTACAGTGTACATTACCAATTGTATCTTAGTATACTATTGCAAATGATACTTGATATTTTTGGTAAAGAAAAAAGTTTGAATTCTGTTGTCAGTTTAGTTGGATATGCCTCAATGAGGCAAAAAATTCAGTTGCATATGCGTTTCATCTTACATCCAAGGAGGTGTTGGTTTGGACATTAAAAAGCCAACATAAAAATAAAAAATACCATTCAGAGTGTAATTTTAAATGTGTCCTCTTTACTCAATTTATACTAAGAAGCAGTTCATAAGCTTGTAGACAGAATTGTATTAACAACATAATTATACTCCTCTTACTCAGGACAATAAATAATTTGGCACACACCAATTATTTGCTAGAGTGGATACCTTGTAATAGAGGAGGAGCAATCCAGATGCACTCCGTTTAGTATGCCGGAATCGCTCCAGTGGATCACACTTTCCCAACCACCAAAATTGGGCAATGTTGATAGTTTTGAATACATACATGGCTCATTTTTTGACCAAAACTTAAAACATCCATATACTTGTTCCTAGGTATATTTTCTACTGTCTTTCTTTTCAAATTCCTTCATGAAGCCAACAACAATGGCGAGGACCAAGCTTTGTCTTGGACAAGGAGTTGAATGCTCTATCCTCATGAAATATCTCCATCCTAAACCCACAGTGCAATCGCATCATATAAATGCACTTCAATTGACTGTGCCACAGCTTTGGTAGCAGTCAAGATTGAAGACATCTCCTGAAAAGGCAGCAACTTCCCAGCCGTCTTTTTCTCAGCTTTGTAGACTCAAGACCCCATCTACACTTGTCTTTGGTACGTAACCATCACCAAAGAGGGCCGTCCTGCTCATTTCTTTGATCATCCCACCTCCAGTCCCTCTGCCCCTGCTGGTATCAGAGGTGTCCATTCAAACACAGTGCCCAACAATGAGAGTTGCCAAGAGATTTCATTTCATCCCATGGGAAGTCATGCAGAAGACATTGTTCTTACAAGATGCCAGGGGCTTGAAGTCAATGATGATAATGAACCCTCTCCTGAAAAAATCCCAGCCTCAGGAGAGATTGCTTTGACAATGAACCTCTGCACTGACCAACATGGGGAGGGGAGGGGATGGAATTGATCAGAGGGAGGTTGTTATCCAGACCAAAAAAGATGCAAGCTTCAAAGGAGACTGGGATCCCATCAGAAAATCCTGGTCATCCATTTTCTTCAAGCTACTCCCTACAACTTGGCTGTTTGATTGTAGTGTGTACACAACTTCAGAAGCAACAATGGAAAATGGAAGTCATCCTCTTACAGAATAGGAATATAAACAATAGACTGGGTTTGTGGCTTGTGGCTCCTTATGGACACATGCTGCAGTTGGTTGAAGGCAAAATTTTGGGCATCAACACCATTTAACCTTTGGACCAACCCTGTGCCATTCCAATATTCCCACATCATGTCAAGGAATCGATTCAATCACATTACCTCCAAGCTTCAAGTCACCCAAAACACTGCCCCTCCACATGGTGATTGTTTTTGGGAGGTGTGTAAGATGATAAAGATGTGGAATGATAATATATCAGTTTTTTCTTCCCATCTGCTTGGACAAAAGCATGTACATCTGGTTCCAACAATGGACTTGCCCTGGGTGGATGTTTTTTCCTAGAAAACCACATCCATTTGGCAATCAATACCACACCGCATGTTGTGGATTGTCTGGAATTTTATTTTTTATGGAGATGGTTGAGGGAAAGGATTGGCTTCCTCAACTTGGAGCTCCTGAGTTGTCAGTGAGGGTGGTGGGAAAGCTGGTGGTTTATTGTGGCATATGTTGAAGCCAATCTTCCTCTCTGGTCAAAACGTTGTCCTTCACAGTGGCTTTTTTGTCTTGAAGGGCCTAATTGCACAGGGGAAGAAAGGCGTCTTTGTTGCTTCCCTAATCAAGAAGTGTTGCTTTTGGCCCATGCTTGTTCCAGGAGATCACATCCTTGAATACTTTAACTGAAAGGATGTTGGTAGCACTTATGACATCTCTGGAATGCTTGGTGGAATCAAATATAATATCTGGTGCATAAAGGAGCCAAAGTATGTCATGAATATCATTGCAACTGACAGAGCACTCTGTTCCAAGGAAGGAAAGGAGGTTTCTTGATTTTTGACCAAGGGTGGCCATGAAAGATCCACCACATTTTGTTGTTGCCATGCTGTTGATGACCACAACAACCTGCGCCATGCAGTCCCTAGCATCGAAGGTACTTGGACAACAGACCACTGGCCCATCTGAGTCTTCTCTTTCCTCTTGGCGGGAACAGAAATCAAAACTTACCTAGTTGTATGCCACTTTGACTGCAAATCAAAAGACCCAAGATTGTTCCAAAATTACTTGATTTTCGTTGTGAATTGGCCTGGCAGCTGATTGATGACACTGATGTGACCACAGATGAGAGGATGTGGAGGCTGTTATTGACATCAACAATGCTCATTCATTTTTGACAGCTCCCAACCATGCAAATTATTTCAATGGCCAAGTTTGGATTTTGGGCAGCAAACAAAAGTACCAGCAGTTCAGGTGTAATTGGCCCAGAACTATTGTGCATGCACCCCCGCCATCTGGTTGTGGTGTCAGTATCATGTCAAACACTGTTTGGATGTTGCTGGAATCAATTAATTGGCCAAGCATAATTTTGCTTTTTTCAGTTTGTTGTTTTTTGTCATTACTTTTAGTGTTGTTTAGTAATAATCTACTCATCTAAGTATGGGTCATTTTGGTACAATTGCATCCTTGTGAAATCATGCATTAAATAGATCTCATTATAGTTAAAAATAATGCAATTGTGAGAATAATGACCAGGATCAAAAATGACACCAAATTCTGCCTTTTTGCCTGTTTATGTACCACAAGTTTAAAAACACACTAAAGAAAAATAAGAACTTAGTATCTAGCACTCTTGTCTCCCCTACATGTGCAATCTTTTTTAATAACGAATCAAGACATTTGTTCTCCCACTGAAACATACAATACCATGGGGCAATTGTGGTGAACTATTACTGGTCTTACCTGGCACTTGCTAGTGACAGTGTAAAAGTCAAAGAAATTGTTTAAATTGGGATGTAAACAAGACTGTTGATTTTTATCTATGGTTGCCACAGTTTTGACATATGTCCTTAGAGGAGACAAACAAAACAACCCCAATAAATTCACCCCCACTATACAAATTACTTGCATTGGTTTGGGGTAGCAGAAAAGCCATGTTTGCTCAAATATAATAACAACATGTTAACTATTTTTTTCAAATATTCTTGAAATCTTGACAAAATTTTGTAGTTGTGTCAATGCAAGTGAAAGCACAGAACTTATGGCCACCATGAGACATAGGAATAGACTATGACTCAATTGAAATCACTCCAACTACCTCCCAAGAAGTATGGGTGAAGTCCTATGTCCCAATAATTAAGCTGACCATGCCTAGGACCATATGTTCTTGACTTTTGACACTCATCTCAAACAAAGTGTTGCAAGTGTATATTTCGATAATGGTAGCAGTTTTGTAGTGTTGCACACATGCATTGTGAACCAGGATGTCCAAGAATTTGTGTGGTACCAATCTAGGAGGTGATGGGTCATTGAGACTATGAGGGCAATATTCCACTTCATGGTTCTCTAATCTCTAATTGTGGTGAGACAAAACAAAAGATTTTTTGTTGTCAACAAATCTATTGAAATATCAATCAGGATATTTGTCGATAGAACAAAGGATTTCATCA
>JACCDI010398051.1_pt1 | contig 10942 bp, 9 predicted proteins | sample 7442791 | NCBI WGS metagenome assembly JACCDI01 (sample SAMN15323434, study PRJNA562643) | freshwater metagenome | isolation source: river surface water | place: USA:Blue River Watershed | collected 2017-08-15
AGGGCTGCACCATGGCAACCATTCCCCGATCAACTAGATGAGTGATGTGAGCCGCTGCACTTGCTGGAACATTGACATGGCGCTCGGTGTTGTTTGAGCCAGCACTAACTGTTGGCTTCACTACAACGTCGCCTTTGATGAGATCATTCGCAAGAACAAGATCTTCAGCACCACGAACATACGTGGTGGGAATCACTGGGATATCGGCATCAATTATTTCTTGCAGGTACACCTTGTCGGTGTTCCACTTAATGATGTCTGCAGAGTTGAAAACCGTCGTTTGAGTCGAGGCCTTGTCTAACCAGACACAAAACTCCGTATACCTCCGGTGATAGTCCCACGGCGAACGAACAATGGCGGCACGGTAGGACGACCAATCAACCGATGAATCATCCCAGTCAACAATGTGAGCAACTAACCCTCGGTCACTAAATGCCCGAATAAGAAGCGGCAAGTCCGTATCGTGCTCGCGCGCTTCAGCGCATGAAACTAACGCAAGTGATTGAGGCACAGCGCTAGAGGCTATCGGACCCGTTTCGATGCCTTCTTTTGCGCGACTATTGCCTTCGCAGAATTCTTGGCATTAATGGTGATGGAGTTTGCGCCCTTCTTCAAAGTCGCTTTACAAGTCACCTTTGTGCCCGACGTGGTGCATTTGATCGTCTTCTTCGTGGCTCCTGTAAGTCCCATGTAATAGGTACGCGCTCCACTCACCTTCTTGAAGGTTGCTGTCAATGTCTTCTTTGACGAGCTATAACTCCACTTCACCGAGATGGACTTGTATGCAGGAACTGTTGTTGTCGGCGCAGCAGTCACTGGAGTTCCCGCGACGGTAGACGTTGAAGAGTCGCTTCCTGCAATCGCCAAGGTGGTTGTTGAGGTGTCTATAACTGTGACTGCTGGAGACTCAACAGATGTTGAACCTGCAAGGTTTGTTCCTGTCACAGTGCACTTCAACGATCCGCCTGACTCGGGCGTATATGTCCACCCCGTCGCGCCTGAGATTGCTACATCATCGAGAGACCACTGCACGGTCTTGATTGCCTGCGGGGCGCGAGACAGTCGTTGACCCGGAAGATCACCTTCCCACACGGCGTCATCACATGTGTATTCGCTTCCCACGAATCCGTCTCCACTCGCGACTGGATCAACGGCCGAAGATGGAGACTCCACTAGCCAAATTGACATTGCCTTTATCGCAATGTCTGGCGTGTATTCCACCGACACAGAGGAATCCGTCGGATCAACAACAGTCAGTACCGAATCATCCGTGGGAGGCGCAGCGGTTGGACGTTGGCCATTGACCCACACGAGCGATCCATCGCCCTTCATTGCCATCGCAATAACACCGTATTTCGGGGTGAGATAGGTCATTGGACTACCAGCACCAGACTGATTGGCCTTCATGATGGTGGGGGTCGTGCTGTAATTAATTGCGTAGTACGCCTTTGCGTTCGATTCGTCAACGATTGCAGACCAGGCCTCAGAACCTGTAGCGCCTTCTATTTTCATGCCCGCGCCAGTTGATGTTGACCAGCGATAAAAAGAAGTTCCCGAAAGCCCATAGATTCCACCGTTAATGCCAGTAATTCCTCGCGCTGCAGAACCTGTCACAGCAGTGGTACTTGAAACAGAGCCTTCCGAGTTAACAAACAAAATGCTGCCAGACCCACCTGAGACAACGGGAAAACCGAGAACATCACCCGCGGGGTCGTAGGAGAGCCCCAATGGATAACCACTAGTCACTGAATGCAAGGTGTAAGTGGACTCGGTACCAAGCAAACTCGTGCGCAACTTTGCATCTGCTCCGTCTTGAGTCGCCCAGTACAACGTGTTGTTTGCACTATCGAAGGCAACGCCATTAATTCCCGTTGTGTAACCAGAAGTGTCTGACAAGACCTTCTCAAGCGTCACCGGTCCAGCAGCACCAAGTGTGGTTTGGTAGATGACATCACCAGTGGCGATGAAGGCCACCGTCGTTACACCTGATGACACTGCCGTATTTCGCGTGCGTTCGGTGGTGTCAGAGGATTCCGACCCTCCGCCACATGACGCGAATACAAGTGTTCCGACAATTGCTGTGGCTATCAATCGATTGAGTTTCATATTTCCTACTTCGTTAAGCGGGTCTTTGTGCTCAGTGCAAGCGTTACACCCGACGTACTCAATGCTTTTGCACTGAACGAGTTGAGACCCTTCTTCAGAGTCGTCGTCGTACACGTCACTGTGGTCTTTGCAGACTTACACACAATGTTTTTACGAGTAGCACCACGCACATACAAGCGATATTTCGTTGCTCCTGAATACTTACGGAATGTCACTTTTACAGTACGACCTATGAACGTCCATTTCGCAGAACGCAATGTTGGAGTCACCACAACAACCGGCGTTGCGGGCGCGGCAACAGGGACTGTTACCACAGGAGATTCAACCGGACTGGCCTCGGATCCTCCCGAGCCCTCAACGGTTGTTGATGTTGATTCATCTGATGGCAACGATGGCACGACGAAAGCTTCAGATTGAGCCGATTGACCACTACCAGCAAGGTTTCCTGCCGTGACAGCACACTGATACGAACCGCCTTCCGACAACTCAATCGTCTCCGACGTCACTCCCTCCATCTGGACACCATTGCGGAACCACGCATACGAACGCACGCCTTCAATTGGCTTGCGAGACAGACGGCTCAGTGGAAGATCATCTCGCCACTGAGCGTCACCACAATAAATCGACCCGCCTACTTCAAAATCGCCATCTACTTGAGGTGGTGTATTGGCAATCGGTGATTCCACCGCCCACACAGATTGCAAGCCCGATGCAGCTTCACCCGATCCGACTCCCCCTACTTCAATATCCGGTTCTCCACCAGAGGGGTCAACAATTGTTAGAGCGCCGACCACTGGCACATTGTCAGTTGCTCCTGTTCCTTTTCCAACGGCGATAGTTCCATCGGAGAAGACAGCAAGCGACGCGGGGCTGACAAGAGGTCGAACCGTGGTAATAGCTGTTCCCGCGTCGGTTTTAGTTTGCACCAACTCTCCAACTCGTTGACGTCCTCCGTATATGAAGTCTGACATTGTGTCTTTTGCAAACGTCCACATGTCGTATGGTGTCGAACTCAATGGGGCCGACGAACTAAAGATTCGAGTGGGATTAGTTGCTTGAACAAGTCGAATTGTTGAGCCAGTGGTAATGAGTGACCCCGCGCCATAGCTGGTGAGCAAAGGCAACGCGTAATATGCACCAACTGAGTTGCGAAGAGGCGAATTCACTTCATCCGCTGAATGCACCATATAGAAAACGTCGCCAGACTTGTTGTGATTAAGTGCGATGATGCGAGCGACTGGGTCGTACCCCATTCCGAACACGAGACTGGTGGTCTCTTCATAAATAAGGCTTTGACCGGTTCCGTCGGTATTGACCTTTGAAACATACGCCTTCCCGTCTTGGGAATTTCCGCCGAAAATTACTTCTGATCTCGATGTATCCACTGCGGCAGTGACAACAGCGTTCCACCACGTGGTATTTGGCTCAACCTGAGTAATTCGAGTAGGAGTTACGTCACCAGATTTGTTGGGTACAGATACATATTCGATCAACCCATCTTGTGTTCCATACACCACAACTTTCGATGGTGTGGTCGAAGCGGTCCACACTGTTGTATTTCGTGTGCGCTCTGTTGTATCGGACGATTCTGAACCAGATCCACAAGAAGCGATTAATGATGTTGCCGCCACAAGTGCAGCCACACGGACAAGTTTTGAATGTTTCATACATCTCCCCAAATGCTTCTCCGAGCGTAATGAAACGCCGTCCAAATAAACAGTCATCAGCTGTGAACGGAGGATGAAATGAAAATCGCCGTGACGACCAAGCGGTCGCCACGGCGAGAATTCAGTGTGTTCTATGAAGAACGGGGCTTAGAAGTCGCCCATACCGCCATGGTCGTGGCCGGCATGTGATGCCTCTTCAGGCTTATCTGCAATGACTGCTTCTGTGGTGAGGAAGAGCGCAGCAATTGATGCCGCGTTCTGCAATGCAGAGCGCGTCACCTTTGCAGCGTCAATAACGCCAAGCTTCACGAGGTCTTCGTATTCGCCAGTTGCAGCGTTCAGGCCTTCGTTGCCCTTCAGGTTCTTCACCTTCTCAACAACAACGCCACCCTCGAGGCCAGCGTTTTCTGCAATCTGCTTCAACGGACCTTCAAGTGAACGTGCCACCATGCGAGCACCAGTTGCTTCATCGCCTGTCAACTTGTCTGCTGCTGCAGACACTGCTGCTTGCGCACGAAGAAGTGCAACTCCACCACCAGGAACAACACCTTCTTCAATTGCAGCCTTTGTGGTGCTGACTGCGTCTTCAATGCGGTGCTTCTTTTCCTTCAACTCAACTTCAGTTGCTGCGCCGACCTTCAAGACAGCAACGCCACCGGACAGCTTGGCAAGGCGCTCTTGGAGCTTCTCGCGGTCGTAATCGGAGTCGGTGTTGTCGATTTCTGTCTTGATCTGGCTGATGCGGCCCTTGATGTCGTCTTCTGCGCCGGCACCTTCGATGATTGTTGTTTCGTCCTTGGTGATGACAACTTTCTTTGCACGACCCAAGAGGTCGAGAGTTGCGTTCTCCAACTTCAAACCAACTTCTTCGCTGATGACCTGACCACCGGTGAGAATTGCGATGTCTTGCAACATTGCCTTGCGGCGGTCACCGAAGCCTGGAGCCTTTACAGCTGCGCTCTTAAAGGTTCCACGAATCTTGTTAACAACCAATGTTGCCAACGCTTCGCCTTCAATATCTTCAGCGATGATGACGAGTGGGCGACCGCTCTGCATGACCTTTTCAAGAACTGGAAGCATGTCACGAACGTTTGTGATTTTGCCCGAGACGAGAAGGATGTAGGCATCGTCGAGCGATGCTTCCATGCGATCCATGTCTGTTGCGAAGTATGGAGAGATGTAACCCTTGTCGAAGCGCATTCCTTCAACAAGATCCATTTCCATTCCGAAGGTCTGGCTTTCTTCAACGGTGATAACGCCGTCTTTGCCCACCTTGTCGATGGCTTCAGAAATCATTCCGCCAATTTCGGTGTCTGCTGCAGAGATTGATGCAACTTGAGCAATCTGCTCTTTCGAGTCGACTTCCTTGGCGAGTTCTTTGATGCTTGCAATTGCAGCTGCAACTGCAGCCTCAATGCCCTTCTTCAATGACATTGGGTTTGCACCAGCTGCAACGTTGCGCAATCCTTCGCGCACCATTGTCCATGCGAGAACTGTTGCGGTGGTTGTTCCGTCACCTGCAACGTCGTCGGTCTTCTTGGCAACTTCCTTCACCAACTCTGCGCCAATGCGCTCGTATGGATCTTCGAGTTCAATTTCCTTTGCAATGGACACACCGTCATTTGTGATGGTGGGTGCGCCCCACTGCTTGGCGAGAACGACATTTCGTCCCTTTGGTCCGAGTGTGACTCGCACAGCGTCGGCCAACTTGTTCATGCCGGCCTCAAGACCGCGACGGGCCTCTTCGTCAAAAGCAATCATCTTTGCCATGGGGTTTCCTCCGATTTGTGGGGATATGCCTGATATTGGGGGGATTCGCACTCGGGCGAATCGACTGCTAGCACTCTACCGTTGAGACTGCTAACCCACCACGGGCCATGTGACGGATATTCATCCCGTTATAGGTCTGAGCCTCGGCAAGACTGAGTGGGTGGACCCCTCAATGACGCCAGCTATGAACGCCGTGAAGGCTGCTGACGCCATTGCCACCGCCATGACGGCATGCCGTCTTCCGAAATCTGAATGGACCCACGAGGCCCACATTCAGGCTGGTCTCTCGCTGATCCTTCGCAGTGGCGCCAGTGCAGCCCTCACCACTCTTCGCGAGGCCATCCCTCGCTACAACCTCAGCACGAATACACCGAATACAGACTCAGGTGGGTACCACGACACGCTGACCGTCTATTACGTGTGGGCAATTGATGAAGTACTCAGAGAAGGCGTCAGCCCCGAAGACGTTGTGGATCACCCACTGCTATCGCGTACGGCGCCGCTTGACTTCTGGAGTCGTGACGAATTGTTCTCTGTTGAAGCTCGACGCCACTGGATCGCGCCAACAATCACAACTGGAACTAGAAGCCCCCGGCAACCGACATAGCTGTTCGGCCGTAGGCCTCACTCGAGTTGCTGCGACTAAAAGCCGCCAGCAACCGCCGGAATAATCGACACGGTGTCGCCGTCTTTCACTGCGGTTTCAAGACCGTCCATGTAACGAACATCGTCGTCGGACACGAAGATGTTGACGAACTTGTGCAACTCGCCGGCATCGTCGAACAGACGCTCTGAGAATCCGTTGTGCGCTGCATTAAGAGCAACAAGAACTTCGCGAAGAGTGGAACCCTCAACCTGAACGGTGGAAGCACCACCAGAAATTGGGCGCATTGTTGTGGGGATTCGTACGGTCACAGCCATACCAAAACCCTACCGATGCACTAGGAATTCGCCACCAGTGGCGCAACGCGATGATTCCACGGCATGGCCGTTTCTAATTGCGCCGCCAAGCGAATCAAGAGATCTTCTCTGAACGGAGCCGCCACGAATTGCACTCCCATTGGCAAACCACTGTTACTCCAATGCAACGGAAGGCTGATGGCGGGTTGACCGGTGAGATTGAACTGCGATGTGTAGGCCAGGATTTCGCGAAGATTGCGACTGCCATTTTCTCCAGCGAGGCGACCGATTGGTGGCGGCGGACCAGCCAATGTTGGAGTCACAAGAATGTCGAATCCTGTTGAACCATCTCGTGGTTCCCACCACTCCACCACACTTCGACACCACGAATGCAACCACTGCATGTTTGCCAAATAGTCATGCGTCGTCACACGACGTCCGAGTTCACGCATGAGAATGTTGTCTGGCTCTAAGTCGCCTTCTCCTAATTCACGACCGAGCACCGATTCAAAGTACGAAACATCGGTATGCGTCCAAGCAGCAACAATTGCCGTGAACTTCCCAGCACTTTGTTCGTTTTCTAGTGCTGTTGGCCATGCAACTGACACCTCATGTCCAAGCGATGTCAGAACATCTGCAGTACGACGAACACTTTCACGAGATTCAGCATCGTCTAATTGATGCGAAAACAACGGATAATCAAGAATTCCAATTTTTAATCTTCCGGGCGCAACAGTGAGTTCTTCCACTAATGGCCGTGCAAATGGAGGAGCTGTGTATGGGTCGCCTGGTTCGTAACCACAAATCACATCGAGTACTGCGGCGGTGTCTCGCACGGTGCGAGTCACGCAACCGTCAATAGTGGAACCCATCCAGCTTTCGCCAAGGTCTGGACCTTTACTCACTCGCCCACGTGATGGCTTCAGTCCAACCAATCCACATTCACTCGCAGGAATTCGAATGGAGCCGCCACCGTCATTTGCATGGCCAACAGAAACAATGTGTGATGCAACAGAGGCTGCCGAACCGCCAGATGACCCACCAGTTGAATGGTCGGTATTCCATGGGTTACGCGACGGTCCATAACTCAAAGGTTCAGTCGTAATGGTGTTGCCAAACTCTGGAGTATTGGTTCGACCAATCACAATGAAGCCGGCGTTACGGAATCGCTGCGTGAGATAACTATCGCGCTGTGCGATGTAGTTGGCGTTCTTTAAAAAACGCGTTCCCATGTGATGCGGCTCGCCCGCCATTGATGCGCCAAGGTCTTTCAACACCAATGGCACACCTGCAAACGGACCATCTTTAACTGATGTCGCTTCTTGTTGCGCTTTTTCAAACCGTGGATGAATGATTGCGTTGATCGTTCCGTTTACACGTTCTGCTTGAGCAATTGAGGCAGCAACTAATTCAGATGCCGACACCTCTTTCCGTGCAATCAAGTTGGCTTGTGTGGTGGCATCGAGAGATGTCAGTTCTTCACTCATGAGTGGAACCTTATATGTGTCTCGTAGTGTGTCGGAATGCGAGTTCTTGCAGCGGCAGACAAGTTCAAAGGAACCGCCACCGCTGCGCAAGTTTGCGCGGCCGTTGGTCATGCATGTTGGTCGCTCAATATTGACTGCACCGAGATTCCTATGGCCGACGGAGGCGAAGGAACACTTGCGGTTCTTGGTGGAGCGAACAAGACATCAAAGGTCACGGGCCCACTAGGCACTCCCGTCCAGGCACAATGGCGTGTGCATCGAGGAACAGCCATGATTGAAATGGCGCAAGCGTCAGGGCTCACACTTGCTGGTGGTCCCGAAAACAACGATCCGCTCGCTGCCACCACGCGAGGCACTGGTGAGTTAATTGATCAAGCCCTCAATGCTGGTGCCAAGAAAATCATTGTGTGCCTTGGCGGTTCGGCAACAACAGATGGTGGTCTCGGAGCCATCAAAGCCATTTCCACGCCGGCGAGATTGCGTGCCGTTGAGTTTCTTGTTGCGTGTGATGTTGACACAACATTTGTTGATGCCGCGCGAGTATTTGCACCACAAAAAGGTGCAACGCGCGCTCAAGTTGAACTTCTCACTGGTCGACTCGAGAAACTCGCACAAACTTTTCAACGCGATTTCAATGTTGACGTGACGGCGATTCCTGGTTCAGGAGCTGCTGGTGGTTTAGCTGGTGCTCTCACTGCACTTGGTGCGAAATTGATTCCGGGCTTTGACCTCGTTGCCGACGAAACTGGTTTCTACGACGCTGTTCGCAATCACGATCTCATCGTCACTGGTGAAGGTCTACTTGATGACACCAGTTACGAAGGAAAAGTAGTGGGCAACGTACAACAACTTGCACAACATGCTGGAAAACAATGTCTCGCAATTGTTGGAGATGTTGACACCAACATGGATTCCACTCAAGCGGAAACGTTAAAGAGAATTAGCATTACTGAAGTGTTCGGGTCAGACGATGCTCACCGAAACACGTTGCGTTGTATTGAAGACGCGATGCTTCAGTTTTTGAAGAACGTGTAATTAACCAGCTGGTGGCGCAGTTGTGGTTGTTGCAACTTGGCCTTGACCGGTTCCGGTTGCGCCTTGTAGTGGCTTTCCAGCAAGGTCCGTACCAAGCAAAATCAAAATGCATGCGTCGCCCAGATCACCAGTTTCTGTTGGAACAGGATTGGGCATTGCTGCAATGTCCACATTTCCACCTAGAACTTCACCAACTTTTTGCGCATTGGTTTCACAACCTGCGGTGTAGAAGACGCCGGTCTTTTGACGCTTCGCTGCACCTGGTGCCAAGTTCACAGCAGGAGGTGCAATGAACCCGAGATTCTGCAATGCCAATGTCATGGCGCCAGCACTTCCAGCAACACCTGATGCGTTTGCAACGATGAGCTTGAAGCCAAGAGTGGAGAACTGCACCGTGGTGGTAGTGGCGTTGGGGTCCAACGTGCCGCCACCTGGAACTGTCTCAGTTGGGGTTTGGTTACCCGTATCTAGTGTCGATCCACTGACGTCACGAAGAACGAGGAATCCGAGCAAGAGGGCCACCACAGCCACCACTGCACCCATGGTGCCGGTGGAAGGTGATGGAAGGCTGGGGCGTGGGGCGCGCGGGCGTTGCTGACTCATAAGAAATAGTCCTCCGTCTCATATAGGGAGTGCCTCCACCGTAGTGGGTGGGTCTGTGGCTTAACAGCCACCCTCGTTTCCCTTATATCTATAGGGAATGAGGTTCGAATGGAGCCGGGTGTGGGGGTTGAACCCACGGCCTACGCATTACAAGTGCGTTGCTCTACCACTGAGCTAACCCGGCGAGACCCCTATGCCTAGGCGCGTCCTGCCTCTCGCACACGCGTGACTTCATACGTTGCCAGTGCAGCTGCCGCCGAGACGTTCAGTGACGACACCTGCCCCAGCATGGGAATGCTGACCACGGTGTCACAGCGCTCGCGGACAAGACGGGACAAGCCTGATCCTTCGGCACCCAACACAATGCAGATGCCTTCGTCGGCGAACTTGCCAATGTCGAACAACGTGTCACGACTGGCATCGTCAAGACCAACCACCCAAATGCCCTTATCGCGCATCTGCTGAATGGCAGTGGGAAGACCAGACACAAGAGTCATTGGCACGTGCTCGACTGCACCAGCGGATGTCTTGGCAACAGTTGGCGTCACGTGCACTGCACGATGCTTTGGCAAAACAACACCAGTAACGCCGGCGCCATCGCAACAACGCAACAAGGCGCCGAGGTTGCCTGGGTCTGTCACGCCGTCAACCGCAACAAGAAATGGTGCAACACCATTTCGCGTCTTCAACATTTCTGCAAACGATGCTTCTTCAAGTTGCGCGGCAAACGCAATGATTCCTTGAGGCGCTTCGCTTCGTGCAGTCTCCTCAATCTTGCGACGTGGAACTTCCAAAATTGCAACACGTTGGGCGTGAGCCAATTCTTCAATGTCATCAAGAATTGGTGCTGGATCAATATCTGATGCCATCCAAATTTCTCGCACCTTGCGCTTTTGCCCAATTAATAATTCACGAACTGCTTGACGTCCTTCAATCTGTTCGCCGCCAAGACCTTTCGCAACTGGAGCATTACGCCGAGGTTCAACACCACGACGTGCGCCTGCGCGCGGAGCACTAGTGCGTGCTTTGCCACGAGTGGGATCAGACTCTCCGCTTCCGTTACGACGAACGACACCTTTTGGACCAGCTTTGGCCGGACGACCAGATGACTTCGACGAACCTTGCGACGACGAGTTACGACTACCCGTATTGCGGCCTCCTGGCTTACGCCCTGGAGGACCAAGATTCACTTTGGGCTTTGATGATTTGCGTGGCGCCATGGCGCTTACTCCTTGATGATGACGGCTGACGCAAAACAAGCAATGCCTTCAGCGCGGCCAAGTGCACCGAGACCCTCGGCGCGACGACCCTTCACGCTAACGGGCGCACCCGCTGCTTCACTGAGAAGTCGAATCATTTCGTCGCGCACAGGCG
>JACCDI010612224.1_pt1 | contig 10942 bp, 12 predicted proteins | sample 7442791 | NCBI WGS metagenome assembly JACCDI01 (sample SAMN15323434, study PRJNA562643) | freshwater metagenome | isolation source: river surface water | place: USA:Blue River Watershed | collected 2017-08-15
CATCGGCCTAAGATGGTCTCGTTTGACGCAGGACTGAAGAAAGCATGGTCTTGGCGATAGATTGATTTCGATTACTCATCATATCAAAATGGATCTCGGAGCCAGCGGTTCACTTCTTTCATTTTCTCTTCAACTAATCTCTCCATCTCTCTCTCCTGCTTTAAAAGAGTAATACCGGATCTCCAAGCACTGATTGAATTGCGCAATAGCAGCCGCTTTCCAAACTTCAACCCCTGGTTTTCTTTTAGAGAAAATTCTTTGCTCATTTCTACCGTTATTCTCCTCCAATGAACAAGAATCTTTGACTTTTTCGTGGCTGCGACTTTCTTTCGAGCAGTAAGGGCAACCATTTTGGCATATTTAAACTGCTCCTCCCATGCCGCGAGAGCGTTTGCTAGAAGCCTTCGTTTGTTAAAGCCATCTGTGTGTTAAAATTGCATGAGATAAGCTCACTTTTGCAGATTTAAATAATTTTGCTCTCAATTGAAAAGATGAATCGTACCAGCAATTTTATGCCTTTTCAGCCTTTGGGTTTCTCGTTCCTTTTGCTCCTGAACAGTGAACTGCTTCCACCCATACCAACATTGTTCTTTGACGGTGTCAGACCATTTCAAAAGTGACTGCATCAGTGATTGTGTGATAAGTGCGTGAGAGTGTCATACAACGCGACGAATTTTTTCCAGTCGCCAAATAGGTATAATTACCTTTCGCTCATTGAAAGCAATAACTTCAAAAATCCTCTTCCACTGACTAAACATTCTTTTCCGTAGAGACATCTTATGATGCAGGACTGCCAGCCGACAACCATGCTTCCACCTCTCAGCAACCAATCTCTTTTGCTTTGCTTCTTCTGCCTTTCTCATCATATATTCTTGCTGGACTCTCAACTCTTCCGCTTCCTTCTTGCGCTGCTCTGCTTCTCGACGCTTTTTCTTCTCGGTAGCTGCCTGTTCGTATCGAGAACGCAGTACTTCCCTTCGCTTCTCGCGCTCTTTTTGACGTTGTTCCATTTGCACCAGCAGCTTTGGTGTTTGAGAGGTTTTCAGTGGCTTTTCTTTCTTTGGCTTAGCGCTTGTACTCAATTGACTATTGTTGTTGATTTTCATATTTTGCTGTTGGTTTTCTTTATCTGTCTGATACCTTCGTACGGATGATGATGTCGTGTTGCCTTGTCTGGCTCCTTTTTGATCCCTTTGTTTGGTTTGCGGAGTTATCGAATTTTGCGGCGTTGGTGAGGTGCTCTCCTCCTCTTCAATTTCGTCGCGTTGATGACTACTCTCTTGTGGATGCAGCGATGTAGTGTTGGTATCGGCAGTCTCTGTAAACATGATTTTACTTGTAAGTTGGTCAGCTACAATAATCCGCCACGTGAAGAAAAACAGCCGCGTAATTTTAATGCGACGAAAGTCGGAAGCCTTTTGGTTGTCTTGAGTCATCTTTACCCTTGCCCGTTGCTCTTGACATTCCTCCCTCTTCGACCTTTCCAAACGAGTCAATCGTCTCCAAGATGACAAGACTTTAGACTGTTTCCTCCAATAATTCAATTTCTTTGCTCTCTGTTGTTTTTAAAAGAGTGGGACAATAATCAGTTTACACTACGAGCCAATTGCTTTTCTCAAATTATCAAGAATTTATACCCTACCTCCAATGCACGTTTTGCTCGATGGCTGCAGCTTAGCCAAAGGGAAAAAACTCGACGAATCCGCCTCTGCCTTAATCGTCCATGGAGCTGTTTTTCACATTCCATGCGTTCTTGTGTCATCTTCTTCCACTCTGAGAATGCCATGCGAAATACCCTACTTGTACTCCTTCCTACTTTGCAGATGAGCAAGGCTTCCTTCATCTTCCTCACACGAATGTAATGCTTCCATGTTAAAAATGATTTGCCAATAGTTTTCCCTCTTCTTTTCTTTTCCACCAGCTTTGCGATCCATCCCAGACGCTTCTTTTCCTTCTTCGCATGACTTATGATGGAATCAAAGCAACCCCGCACTAATCTTTCATTGAGCTTCTTGTGAAATGCCAATGCAATGCTTTCACTATTGAGCGACCAATCGTAACTGGATTTACTGGATCTCACTTCAATGGATGGCATAAAAGTAGTCGATATAATTTCACTTGTGCTTGTAGACTGAAAGAGTTTGCAATGAATGTTCTCAAGATCCATCGAATCTTCCAAATTTACTCCGATGTCATCAAAGGAACCATCGAAATGCCTTTGATTCGTGCTTGAATTTGGACCGTCAAAGAGAATCCTTTCCATCTGCAGAATAACGTCCGCGACATCTTTGTCGGTTGGGTTCACTTGCTCGTGGATATCGCGGTCAAATGCTGGCAGATCACCGATAGAAATGGTGCTCACATTTTGAAGAGCATTCTCTAATCGATCGCAGTCGGCGTGCCTTCGTCCGAACAATTGTTGCCATTGTGAAGGTTTAGCGCAAAGAGTTTCTTCGTCATCGATTTTGCATTTCTTCGCATTGGACATTTTGCCGTGATATGTGGATTTACAAAACGATGAGAAATCTCCACATATTCAAAATTTCAATTAAACTTGAAAGCATTGATGAATGTTATCAACACCATTGTAGAAGGCATCGATGACAAAAATAAAAGAAATCTTTTGCATCCCGTCATCCAAAGATAACGAACAAGTATTGACTGCATGGCGTCCTGACGGAGATGCCTTAGCTGTTGCTAAGACTTCTGGGAATGTCCAAATCTTTGACAAAATTGGAAGGCAGTCGAGTAATATCTCTTTGGATGCGATCATTTCCGACGTTTCATATTCAGATTCGAATGCTTTGGCCATTTTGACAGAGTCTGGAAAAATTGTTCTTTGGACCAGTGATAAAGCAGAGCCAACGCATATCAACACGCAATTCAAAGGTGCCACTAAGGTAATATGGAGTGATTTTGGAGTTGTTGCTGTTGTTACTCGAGGAGGGAATGTTTCCCTGGTCGACACGGAGGCTGGAGATAAAGCAATACAAATCGCAGGAAAGCACACCGGTCCCATCACATCAGCATTATGGATGTCCTCAAAGGATGATTCTGGATACCCGCAATCAATTTTATGCCTCGGAGGAAAGGACCGTGTTGTTAGCATGAGCAACGAGCTTGGGGACACAATGGGTTTAGTTGAACTGGATGATGAGCCAACCTCTCTCTGTACCATAACATCCAACGATCAAACTTTTCTATTGATCAACAAAAGTGGCAAGTCTTTGATTCTATACTCACTTAGCCAGAAGAAGATTGTTAATGAGTACACTTTTGAGGCGGCGATTGTTCATCAAGAAGTCATTCCAAACGGAGGCATTTTGCTCGCATTAAGAAATGCCCATCTTGCTTGCATCAACGTTGATGGAAATTCATATCAAAAGCCTTTAATGATCAAGGTTCCGTTGAAATCAATCTCGGCCGCAGCATTCGAATTTGACAGCAACATCACAATTGCTGAGAACAATCTTATTTTTGTATATGCTTATGCTGATACACAAAAATTATCGCTCCAAAGCGAGCCAATATTCAAAGCAAAATTAATGGATCAAGTCCAAAGATTAGAAATTTGCACAGCTACTAAAATGTTGTTAGCGGTAACAGTCAGCAATCAGGTCTATGGGTTTGCAGCGGTTGAATCTTCGACGTTATCTTACAATGATCAAACTTCAGCAGTAGCTTTCGTACCGTCATTGATGACAGTGGAGATTCATACTCAAATCCAAACTTTCCAATACAACTTGGAATTCAATCCATCACTACTAGGGATTGGAGGAAAATTCTTCGCCGCAGCTAATGGAAATCGTTTGGTTATTTGCGAATTGTCGCGAGGAAACGTAGTGCATGACATAAAAGTGGGGAGTGAGATCAAAGGGCTCTTTGTTAATAATAACGATTACTTGGCTGTGAATTTCAACAACTCAATAGATATCTTCAGTGTTGAAGGTTCATCGATGGAAAAAATAGGACTACATCCTAACGACGAAACCAATCAATCCGAAGTAACCGCTTCGAGCCTAGCCAGTTCGTTTCTTGCTTACTCTACTGGTTGCAATTTGAAGCTGTTTAGCCTGAAAGCTCAACGGCCTGTATCGATAGGCGTACAAGATCACAAATGTCCAATTCAAAATATTGTCGTTAGTTCCTTTGGCGATATTTTTTTTCAAGACTCTCAGAATGATGTGTGGCTTTACGATTTAGCTGCTGTTGGCCCCATGCTTGTTGGTCGATTTTCACAATATTCCAGAGTTATTTGTGAGCATTCAAGGACAGATATATTTCATATTTGCACGAATGGAGTCATAACCAGCTTTTGTTATAAACGAAGATCTCATCGTGGGCCCAACATTGCCGCACTGGGTATCCTTGCTTTTGAGGCAAACGGTACCACAAATGTAACAGCAAAAAATTTCTCCATCGATGATGATTGCATTCCGTTCGCAATCGATAACGGTGCCATTCAGGCTTATTCTACTCGAGATTGCTGCCCAAAGGCATTTCATCTACCCAAGCATTTGGACACCTCGATTGGGGGTGGATTTTTTGGGACCGATGAATTGCGAGAGAAATTCGCATCAAGTCTGAGTACATTAGAAATAGACAAGGCGTGTGAGTTGGCTTTCAAACTATGCGACGACCTGTGCATTTTAGCTTTGGCGTATAAGGCATTGGAAATCCTAAATGTCAGGGTAGCTATTCATGCTTTTAGGTACCTTGGCTGTGCCGCTGATGTACATGAATTGGAAAAAATGCTCCTTATAGAAGAGGAAAGCATACTGTCAAAATACATTGATGATTTTTTCCGGCAAAAAAACATAGATGTTTGATATTTCACAAGAGTGTTGGTTAAACAAAATCATTACTTCGCTAGTTTACCTATTAAGGATCATGCGATGCAAGCTCTACTACGCTACAAAGAAGCAGAACTTTGTCAACAATCCTGTCTAACTCTGGGTTCTTAGCTTTCAACTCATCCAAACCAGACCGATGAAACTTAGCAACAAGCGAGTCTTTTGTAGCAACAACACTGAATGATCGAGGTCTTTGCAGAATGAAGTCAACAAAACCTATACAAAAGAAATATGTGTTGGAAAGATATGTCGTATAAGGATAATTCTAGAAAACACTACGATCATTGAAATGATACAACATATGGCTTACCAAAGATGCTCCCGACCGAAAGTACGCGAGATACTTGTCCACTTTCTAACATATTACGCCTTTGATTTGACACTTGCTGCCTCCCTGCACCGGACAAAATCTCATTGCTAGGTAGCAGTTTCTTTCCCTCGATAAGGACAACGACAGCTCCAGATAAGACCACATAAAAGCCGTCTTGGATTTTGCGTCCAAAATTTACATTTAGAAAAGTTTGGGCTTGATAGATGAAAGAAATAAAATTCAATGTATGTGCTCACCAGCATTTGTTCCAGAAAAGAAAATAGTTTCCCCAGCTGCATATATTGTTTCAGAATGAAATGAATTGCCACCTTTTTCGTAATTGATCAATGCAGCAGCATCTTGTGGTTCTATACCAAGAAAATGTGTGAATGCCGTCGATAGAGATATGGGTGTGTTGCTGCTTGACACTGGTGCCAAATCTCCTAGTTGCTTGAATAGTGTAGACCCATTTGGCTCGGTTTCTTTCATTAATGACTTTTCACAGAATTGAAGAGCTGGCGCGGAAGCATTATGATGGAGATATTTCAGAAGTAAAAGTTAGGAGGTCTGGATCTTACACACGGAAACACTCACCTTCATTGAGATCATCAAAAAGAATTATTTTTTGATTTAGTTCAAAAAGGTTAGTGGAACCATCAGCGAGTTTTTCTTCATCCAAATGATGTGCTGTTTCATGAGTTGTCATGATCCACTCGATACGACTGTTCGCACCTGCCGCACATGCAACAATCTTTCTTGCGGCACACATCTTTGCTAACTGGAGAAAACACCCCCTTGCAGCTGATGCATCCACATTGGAGACAGAAGTGAGGTCAAGGACTACAAACCGAGGAGGAGTGCGGTTTATCGAAGCTGTCATTTGTTTGGATTCGTAATGTTTCTCCTTTTTTGGCCTTCTTTTACTACCAGGAGAGATTGAAGAAGGAGACATTGATTCGGGAATTCGAACACTGCTCATGCGCGAATGATTTGAGTGATGAGGGAGCGGGGAATTCAGCCTACTAATTTCCGCCTTTTCTTCGGCAGAAATGTTTATGCCCGCTTCGTCGAGAATTCTACTAAGGACCTGCGTGTACAGCAAAAATTAGTCGAGTTAACGTTTTGAATTGATGTTGCAAGTGGGCATCAGTGCTGACTTATGAAAATTACCTGCATTGAAGACCCGAAGAAAACTGCGCCGCTCACTTCTACCGTTGCAATTTTAGGATTCTGCGAATTGTAAACATAATTCTCAATAAATGATCTCTCTTGTGGTCGATAAAATGCCATTGATCGTCTCGAGACTTTTTTGACACTAGAAACTGACGCAGTTGTCCAGACAAAGTCGAAGATTGCAACAATTATGCCTAATCCTATTCCTCCATTGATACCCAAGAACTGAATGGCGACAAATGTCGCCAAAAGTACGATGTACTCAGATAGAAGAAGCTGCAATAAAGATTGATTTCATTGATGCAGATAAGATATAATCGAAACGATATGGAATAAAGTTATGAAATGGACTTGAAAAATACCTTGTGTCTAACTTCAACAACCCATTCGAATATAAGGTCAAACCCGATGAAAACTAAGGTCGATCCCAGGAATAACAAAGGAGTCACTGCGAGGAAATTGACAGTGGAGATTACTACAGCGATGAATGTGAAGGCGACTAATATTCCAATCCATCGCTGAACGTTACGAAATGGCCGTAGCGGTGAAGATTTGTGAACAAACCCAGAGAAAAACGATGGAATCAGAAGATAGTTCACAACAGTAAGATGATATTAATGCGCGGCGAATATTATGAATGCTACCTACCGATCGGCACCCTGTCCTATAGGTAAAAATAGTCTGGCTGAAGATATAGGATCCCGTAAATCCACCTGCAAGTCCGGAAACAAGGTTTGATATTCCTACTGTCATCAACTCGTTGTTGACATCCTACGAAAGCAAAGGAAATCATGAGGTCAACATTCTCCGGAGGATGACTAAGGGTCACAATTTACAAACATACCAGAGCTTCTCCCATGTCCATACTAATAGCAGCAACATCCAAGCAAGAAGAGAATGAAACCACGAATACCATACCTGTTTGGATGAAAGCGAGACGGTATGAGCTGGTTCTGGTGAAAAAGGTGCACGGTATTAAAAAACAGTGTAATCAGCCTACCGAGCCACGTTGGGATAATTTCCTTGCACAAATCCCATCGAACTTTTCCAAAATCAATGAGATGAAATAAATCTTGCACGGGTACCGGAGGAGAAGTCTCGCCAACCCAACCTCCTTCCCTGGCATCTTCGATACTCCAACCGCATGCAAATAGTACGATGTAAAACACCACAGGAATGACAACCATGCTAATCGGTAACATGGCCTCATCTTGACATTTACGTGCCACCCCGGTGAGAAGAATTCCGGCGATGATTCCAGGGATAGCCAATAAAAGAGCTTGCTTGTCGAAGAGGTAAGACCAATCGGATGGTTTCATGATAGGTCTTGAAATGCATAGGCTGACTCCAGCTTCCACACAAAAATATCCGATAAAGGCTAGATATCCTCCAACAACTGATTTTTTGAGATTGTGAACGCAATGACTTTTCTAAGACAACACAAGGCAAATGGGTTCAAGAGACACATTTGATCAAGTCGTACTCACCAGGAAGAGGAAGATACGCAACAGCATCCGCCAACCGAAACTTTCCCATCATAATCAACACAGCTCCGAGACATGCCGTTGACAAACCCAACAAAACCACCGTGCTGGACAAAACTTCTGCTACCACATCTTCATCTGAACTCGCTCCATCACCCTTTTCCGCCAGTATGGAAGTAGCGATTGCGTTGCTCATGGCACTCAAGAATATCAGTCCCGCATCTTGCACTTGTCCAATGGAAAATGATAAAGATGAAAACGTCGAAAAGCAGAATTGATGCACAACGGAACTCAAGATGACAAGTTTGGAAAGTGCGTTGATGTGGGGTTGGAAAACGGAATGGTTGAAAATGACAGAAGCATAGCCGTAGAGGCAGGGAACGCACATGATGGAGTTCACAAGGGCGTATATAATGTAGTAGATGAAGCCTTCGATAGATGGTTGATGAAGGAAGGTCAGAAAAAAGCGGAACATCATTCAAAAAGCATTTCTTAGTTTGTAGACGATTGTAATGTCTTTTTCATCAATGAGAATGTTTGTGAAAGATGCACTCACTATCGCTGTTTTTCTTTTGGTCTTCATTCAAATCATCTTTTTTGGTTTGAACCGCAACTTTGGCCCCACCACCTCTTGTATCCGGATGTTTCAAACCCGGAATTCCAGGGCCTTCCCCAGGAAGCATCAAAGAATGACCATTATCACACGCTGGTGTCGGTGGAAATTTCCTCAGAAGCGGGCTAGTCAAAGAGCCAGTGTGTCTAGAAGGATGAGAATGGGAATTGGTCCGAATGAGTGGTTGAAATCCATTACTTTCTGAGCCGCGTTGAGGACTCTGCGATTGAGGCGGAGGTTGCAAGTTCACGGAGGAACGAAACGCGTGAGGGCCCACGTCGAGAGAATTGATCGACGGATGGAGAGGAATGGGACGGGGTGCTTCTTGGTTGTTCAAGGCGCTTGAGCTGTTGGTGCGGCCGACGGTGGTATTGTCGATGGAGCCGTAGTTGGACTTTGGGCTGGAATGCGGTGTCGGTGTCATTTTAACTTTCCAATAATGTCCAAAATATTTAACAATTATGAATTATTTGCCTTGGCATCTCTCAAATCATATATCCATTTTAGATTTGTAACTAATTGGAAAGTATTACATCAAAAAATCCAACCACACTTCCTGTTGCTGGATTCAATGGAGAATGGAGGATAGTAGTACAAAATATCTTGTTTTGATGGGCGGTGTCAACTCTTGATGAATTATATTGATATCTCACTCTGTCGAGAAACAAAGAGCTACTAACGGCGCTTCAATTCCTATCTAAAATAGATTCAGTTTTTAGCCAGGTCCAATAACATGGTTCAAGTGGTCGTCGATATGTACAGGTCGACACTTCTTCCATGGATTTTTTGTGACACGTCTTCGCATCGCCGGAGATAGCACTGCAAGACCCTCCTAGGTAGACACATGGTATGCATTAGTACGATGAAACATCGCAACAAACAACGCAATGCTGACACGAGTTCAGAAAAAAATGTTGGAAGGATCGACGCCAAACACGTCATTACGTGACGTCATCAAGTTAGGCTAAGACAAAACGTCATCTGTGGTAGTGCCTACCTAGAAGTTTATCGTATGGTAACCACAACAGATATAGCAAAAGAACTAAAATCGCAATATATCACATAGTACACATTTTATTTAACCGTGTCATACTCGCCATGCCACCAATCCAAACCACCAGAACCCTACTCGAACTACGCGTAGGATCTTCTCACACCATCGAAGCCCTGGTCCAACTACGCCACGAAGACATCCCATGGTGGAACTCCAACCTAGCCCTGCACGAGCGGGAACTCTACAAATTGATCGGTAGACGGGTCATCCCTTCCGAATGTCGAGAGGAAATCGAGACTTTTCGCCAACGTCTTCGGGAAAGGGAGACTGTTGCTGCAGCGGCCAATGATGACTATGCCGGTGGTGGAAAGAAGAAAAAGTTAAAGAAATCCAATAATATTGTTATCGGGGAGGCGAACCTGAAAAAGGCGGCAGCAACGGAAAAGAATCCTGCAGCGAAAACGGCAGGCAGAAAACGGGGGAGGCAATCAGTCAAGAACGCCGGTTCTTTTGGAGGAAAAAAGTCAACGACTCAAGCGACCAAGAATCAACAATCATCTGCTGTGGCGAAAATCGACAACTCAAATCCAACAAACCCAGGGAAAGATCCCAACGAAGGCGGCACCGAAACGAAGGAAAAGAAATTAAAATTATTGCGAGAGGAAGGCACTTGGATCATGGGCACTTCCATTCAAATTTGCTATAAAATTGAAGACATAGACAAGTCATCTGCCGCAACACTGGTATTCCGTCCGAAAATGGTTGTGGAAAACTCCAGTCCTTCGAATTCAAACAAAGGAGAGAAAAATAATAATTCAAAAATCAAAGAAAATAATGACCCCATTAACGATGACGGCGAAGGAAAATTAATTCCGCTTGCATCTTTTCGAAAATGGAGAAAAATACCGAAACGGATAAATCTTTGGATATTCCGGTTTGATCCGGAAAACCCAACTGATTTGAGCACTTCTGAGGGTGGTGGGTTTCCCCGCCCTGAGTTGTTACCTCTTTCGGATATTTTTCGATCTTCTGGAGATGATGATATTGATTGATCAAATCAGATTTAATTCAATGGTTCATTTTCATTGGTTATCGGTTATTACTTTTTCACTTCGGGTTCAATTTTTTTAATTCCAGTTTGTTCTTTGTTGAAACGATCAGAATATCTTTTTTGATTTGTTGATTTATATCCAATTTTCTATGATAAAAAGGAAACATTCTTTTTGTAAGTAATGATATGGAAACTGTTTAATTATTTTGTAAAATAATGTAAGAAATAATAATTGCGGTCCAACAATAATATGGTGTGGTAAGTACTACTGAAATCTCTTCAAAAGATCGTCAACTTTCTGACCGACACCCGTGGCAAAGTTGCGAGCCCATTCCTCGTAACACAGAACTCTAGCTCGGCTAGCCTGCACTATTTCCACTTCCCCATTCTCGCCGACATATCCTCTGCTCTCCACCCGGCCGACACTCAATACGGCCACAAGCCCACCGGCCACGTGCCCGATC
>JACCDI011102128.1_pt1 | contig 10942 bp, 9 predicted proteins | sample 7442791 | NCBI WGS metagenome assembly JACCDI01 (sample SAMN15323434, study PRJNA562643) | freshwater metagenome | isolation source: river surface water | place: USA:Blue River Watershed | collected 2017-08-15
AACCGCTGGCCTTGCCGCAGACCATGTTGCGCACCCTGTCCGAGGCGCACTTCGTAAGAGTGGTGTGAAATTCCGAATGGGTTCACCAATTTCAGTTGATCATAAAAACAAATCAGTGAAACTCGATTCTTCAGAAGTTCTTGAATTTGATCACTTAGTTGTTGCGCTCGGGTCTGCAACTGCCGACTTTGGCGTAGTCGGTGTTAACGAACATGCACTAGGTATGAAGAGCGTGCATGAAGCAATCGGTATACGCGCCGAAGTAATGCGCCGCTTTGAGGATCTCTGTCGCTTTGAGGATCAAACCCGTCTTTCCCTGAGTGTTGTTGGTGGCGGGCCAACTGGTGTGGAAATGGCCGGAGCACTAGCCGAGCTAAAGCGTGGTCCACTTAAAAACGATGAAGCAAATGCAGCGGCGCATATTGATATCTATTTGATCGAAGCTGGTCCCAGAATTTTGCCAATGTTTAGCGAAAAGTTATCTGCTCGTGCCAAACGAGATCTTGAAAAGCTTGGCGTAAAGGTTCTACTCAACACCGCTGTGCAGGAAGTAAAGCCACGTCAGATCTTGATCAAAGGTGCAGATGCAATTCCATCTGAAGTCACAATCTGGGCTGCTGGCGTTAAAGGTGAACCAACTGGAGGCTTACTAAATTTACCTCTTGAAGGATCTCGAATCAGCGTCGCCCAAAATTTGCAGGTGAATCATTACCCACATATCTGGGCTATTGGTGATATCTCAAGTGCGAAAGGTGCAGATGGAAAGTTTCTACCGATGGTTGCACCTGTGGCTATGCAACAAGGGCGTTGGGTTGCAAAACAAATCATGCGTGCTGCGCGCGGACAAGCGCTACAAGACTTTAAATATTTAGATAAAGGGTCTATGGCCACAATCGGTCGCCACAAAGCGATTGTGCAATTTAAAGGTATTCAAATCGCAGGAATTCCTGCTTGGTATGCCTGGTTATGGCTGCACTTATTCTACTTACTAGGTGGGCGCAACAAGATCGGCACTATCGCCGATTGGACTTGGAACTACTTAACGTTCGACCGCGGTAATCGCCACATTATGGATAGTCTCTAATTTAATGGCGCAGTACCTAGATTTACGTGGCCATAAAACATATTGCTACGAATGGGAAAATAATGGCGAAGCCGTAGTTTTACTTCACGGTGGCCTTAGCCAAACTTCACATTGGGATTATGTATTAACCCCAGATCTAGAACCAGATTTTCATTTATTTGCCTACGATCGCACTGGACATGGCTACACCGGTGATCGCGAGGGTTCTTTCCATTTTGATTTCCAAATCAAAGAAGCAATAGCTTACTTAGAAGATGTGGTTAAAGAACCAGCACATTTAATTGGATGGTCAGATGGCGGAATTATCGCGATGTCAGTTGCGATTGCGCGTCCTGAACTAGTCAAATCACTAGTTCTAATCGGGGCAAATTACCACCCGTCTGGAGCAGTGACTCATCTTCCTTTTGTAGAACCAAGCGAAGAAGATAAGGCTGAATACGCTGCGACCTCACCTGATGCCCCTCACACTCAAAATGAAAAAATTAAAAAGATGTTGAAGATTTGGGAATCTGAGCCTGATATTCCTCTTGCAGAATTAGCAAAAATCGAATGCCCGACACTTTTCATTGCAGGGGATGATGATGTTTTCTCACACGAACATACTCTCGATATGTACCGCGCTGTCGAGTTAAGTCAGCTGGCAATTATTCCCGGCACCTCACATATTGCACCTAAGGAAAAGCCAGCGTTATTTAGCGCGATCGTCCATCAATTTTTAACCGATTTAACTTATCCGCTGACGAAGATGCCGATACGGCGAGTTAGCAATCAACCGGAATAATAGTTCCGGTCTTAACATCATAAATTGCACCAGCAACGGTGACGCCATCGCGCAAGAGTGGATAGGCGCGAATGCGATTTACGTCGATAGAAAGCGTCGCTTTTTGATCTCGCGTAGTACGAAATTCAAGTGAGCGAGTATCAACACCAAATTTTTCATCAATCAGCGCATGGATATCTGCTTCATCACCACGCGCCATTGCGCAATCGGTATGTGGCATAACCAGGATGCGCTTTACATTCAATAGATATGTAGCCAGCACCAAGGTGCGGATAACGTCCTCGGTAACGCGAGCCCCGGCGTTGCGCAAGATCTTGGCATCACCAGAGCGCATACCCACAACAGATAATGGATTAATTCGAGAGTCCATGCAGGTTACGATCGCTAAACCTTTTGCCGCAGCACCTGTTAATTCGGAGTACCGAAATGACTTTATGTACTCAGCATTTGCGGCAAGCAGATCATCAAATTGTTCATGAGGAAACGAATAATCTTGCATCGTTACCCCTTTTCTTTCGGGTTGAAACTTCCCAGAGCCCCCCGTCAGGATTGAACTGACGACCTGCGCATTACAAGTGCGCTGCTCTACCACTGAGCTAGAGAGGCTTGCTGCCGATTAAGGCAACGGGCGTAATTATGGCAGTTATCGCCGTAATGTAAAAATCAACAAGATATGCCGAGCCAAAGGGTAGGTTTGCCCGCATGCGATTGGGCGTTTTAGATGTGGGCTCGAATACCGTCCACCTTCAAGTAGTTGATGCTCATCCCGGCGCCCGTCCGAGTCCAGCAACTAACCAAAAGGTTGAACTTCGTCTTCACGAATACTTAAATATTTCTGGCGAGATAACGCCCAAAGGTGTCGAGCTTTTGGAATCCGCTATTGCTGATGCAATTTCACACGCTAAAGAGTTTAAGACCGAAGAAATCTTGGCATTTGCGACTTCAGCGATCCGTGATTCCAAAAACGGAAAAGAAATATTGCTTGAGATAAATAAGAAATTTGATCTAGATCTACAAGTTCTTTCTGGTGATGACGAAGCGCGCATGACATTTTTGGCAGTTCGCCGTTGGCTTGGCTGGTCAAGTGGCAGATTATTGGTTCTAGATATTGGTGGCGGATCGCTCGAAATCGCTGTCGGCGATGATGAGAGCGCGGAGGCGACTGTTTCATTGCCGCTTGGTGCTTCACGCCTGACACGCGAGTATCTAACTTCCGATCCACACACATCGAAAGAGATTAAGGCTTTAGAAAGTTATGTAATTGAGTCCGTTAAGAGTTCTGTACCTGAAGAAATTATGGAACATATCGCAGATCATTTTGTAGCGACTAGTAAGACTTTTAGAACGCTCGCCCGTCTTGGTGAACATTGGTTTGATGACAATCCAAAGTATTTAAAGATTAACTCGCTCACAAAAATGATTCCTAAGCTCCAGTCGATGTCCAATAAGGAGCGTGCTGAGCTCCCAGGTGTGTCTCAGAGCCGAGCGCGGCAGATAGTCGCTGGCGCCATCGTTGCCCGCACAACCATGGAACGTCTGCATATCAATGAACTTGAAATATGTCCTTGGGCGCTGCGCGAAGGCATTGTTTTACGCTGGCTTGACTGGATGGAACGTTAGTTCCTTAAACGATGGGCTCGTCAATCCAATCGCATGCAATTACTTCTCCATCTCGACAGTGCAAGATAATTGCTTGAGCTGGCTCTAGTTCGCGGTCCATTGATTTAAAGTACTTTTTACCAACCAACTTTTTGACTAACTTAGGAATAATTGGATTATGGCTGCAAACTAGCGCCGGAATACCGCGATCCATTAAATCTTGAATGTAATCCAATGAAACTTCTTTATCCTTCTCATATCCATATTCGGATAAATCGGCAGAATAAATCGGAGTTACCTGCATCGCGCGCGTCATTGGATCAACAGTTTCAGTACAACGAAGCGCATCTGAAGTGTGAACTTCTTTTGCTCCATAAGGCAAATAAATCGGCAGCAATCGCTTTGCCTGTAACTGACCTCTATGTTCTAGCGGACGATCTCCATCATCTCCATCCCAATCGGTGCGCTTTAGCGCCTTGGCATGGCGCAACAAAATTATGGGAAAGGTATCTACCCCAAACTCTAGAAAATAATCAACGATCTTGCGATCGTCTTTATTGGTCAACATATCTTTTGCCTTCTTGGGAGTTAGCCATTCCAACTGATCTACTTCTTCAGGATTTGGTTTTCCCTCTTGAGTTGCATTCGCCTGCGCTGCCCAATAACGAACTTCCTTTGGAGCACCTTCTAATTTGTAAATTGCCTTTCCAATTTCAGGGCCAAAGGTTGATGTGTATCCGGTTTCTTCTAATACTTCACGATAGGCAGTCGCGATATGGGATTCGTTGTTTTCAACTTTCCCCTTTGGCAGTGACCAATCGTCATAACGCGGGCGATGAATGAGTGCAATTTCAATTTCTGAGTTTTCATTTTTACGCCACAGTACCGCTCCCGCTGCTTGAATTAGCGGAGTTGCAAGGTCATTACTCATGGTCTGAGCTTTCGGTAGCGCTTTATGTATATGTCCTGCAGGTCTTGCAAAGGCTCACCAGAACCATTAGTTGTGATGCGCTGCCAAGAACTATTTTCTTGATGCCAACTTGCCGTCTTATCGCTCATCGAGAGATCAATAATCTCTTGCAAAGCGCTCTTATGCGCTGGACGTTCGATACGAACCAAACTTTCAACACGGCGATCTAAGTTTCGGTGCATTAGATCTGCACTGCCAATCCAGAATTCGTTTTCTCCGCCATTTACAAAGTGGTAGATGCGAGAATGCTCGAGAAACCTTCCTAAAATTGAGCGGACTTTTATATGCTCGGAAAGCCCAGGTATTCCTGGAAGAATTGAACAGATTCCACGAACAACCAGGTCGATCTTCACTCCTGCTTGTGATGCGGCATATAGCGCTTCAACGAACTCTTCATCTAGTAATGAATTCAACTTCATCTGGATTCCAGATGGTTTGCCCGCCTTAGCATTTTCAATCTCATTAGAAATCTTCTCGAGTAAACCACTTCGCAGAGTGCGCGGTGCTACGAGCAGCCTTGAATAAGTGGAATGTGGGGCAAACCCGGATAGTTGATTAAACAACTTTGTTAAATCTTCAGTTAAAACTGGGTCGGCGCTGAGGATTCCTAGATCTTCGTAGAACCTGGCAGTTTTTGGATTGTAATTTCCAGTGCCAATATGGCAGTAAAGGCGAAGACCTTGCGCTTCATCGCGAACTACGAGAGATAACTTAGCGTGGGTTTTAAGTCCCATCAGACCATAAACCACATGCACACCAGCAGCTTCTAGTTTTCTTGCCCAACGAACATTTGCTTGTTCATCAAATCGTGCACGAATTTCGATCACTGCAAGGACTTGTTTTCCTGCTTCTGCGGCTTCAATCAACGCTTCGATAATTGGGGAGTCGCCAGAAGTTCGATAGAGCGTCTGTTTGATCGCTAAAACATTAGGATCTTGGGCCGCATGCTGCAGAAACTGAACTACCGATGAACTAAAGGATTCATAGGGGTGATGGAGCAGAATCTCTCCTTGGCGGATTGCGGCGAAGAATAGATCGGGCTCTTCAGAATCAACCTCGCTGAGCGATGCCACTGTTCGCGATCTAAATGGAGGAAACTTCAATTTCGGTAGATCTAGATCTGCAATTTTTGTAAGATCAGTTAAATCTAATGGTGCGGGAAGAGAAAGAACGTTCGCAGGATTTATATCTAGCTCTTCGCAGAGCGTCTTAAGCAAATGCTGATCAACACCCTCTTCAATTTCTAAACGCACCGGTGGACCAAAGCGGCGGCGAGCCAACTCTTGTTCAAGAGAGTTAAGTAGGTCTTCGGTATCTTCTTCTTCAAGTTCAATATCTTGATTTCGAGTGACTCTAAAGGTGTAGTGATCTTGGATCAGCATTCCCGGAAAGAGTTCCTGTAGATGAATTGCAATCAAATCTTCAAGTGGCAAGAAACGTTTACTGCTCGGTGCAGGACTTACCGAAACAAAGCGCGAAAGAATAGGCGGCACCTTTACGCGTGCAAAGTATTCTTCAGAACTTTTAGGGTTCTTAACGATCACCGCAAGATTTAGTGATAGCCCTGAAATATATGGGAAAGGATGTGATGGATCGACGGCAAGTGGTGTTAAGACGGGAAAGATACGATCGCTGAAGATGCGAGACACGTGTGCTCGTTCATCATCTGATAAATCATCCCAATGGATAATTTCGATCTCATGGGTCTTAAGTTCTGGAGAAATAACCTTTTTGTAGAGCTGGGCGTGACGCAAAGTTAATTCGCGCACCCGTACAGATATCGCTTCGAGAAGTTCGGCTGCCGTAAAACCTGCTGAATTAACTAGATGCGGATTTGTTTCTAACTTGCCTAGAACTGATGCAACTCGAACCATATAAAATTCATCTAGGTTTGATGCAAAAATTGTTAAGTATCGAACTCGTTCTAGCAATGGGATCGAACTATCCTCAGCCATTTCCAAGACACGTTCGTTGAAAGAGAGCCAACTAATCTCTCTATCAATCAGGTGCGCTGCTTCTGGCATGGCCTTAGTCTCTCTTGCTTAGATGAATTTAGAGTAATCGGTAGATGGACAGCGGTTAAACGGGCCAGCTGATTGGAGTTGGGTATTTTGCACTTCGCCCATCCCCTGATGATTTACCGCGTAAGCGTCGCCAGATCCAGGGCAGTGCGAAGGTGAAGAACCAAATTGTAGATAGGGCGCGCTTTTTTACCCATGGCGTTGGTTTCGCTGGTGGCAATGGAGTTCGCCATTCTGGATCAAAGTTATATCCAAGTCTTTCTAATAAAGCTTGCGCAACGCGATTGTGGCCTTCGGCATTTAAATGTAAGCGGTCAAAAGCTAAGAATCGATTGTCGCTAAAGAATGTTTCTTGATTGGCATCAACAATAATTGCTCCTACTTCAGCGCCGACTTTGCGAACACCTTTATTGAATTCACCAAAGCGAGCTGCCCAAACATCGGAGCCACGACCCGTGTTGCCGGTACGTTCTAAAACGGTAAACAACATCAGCGTGGCACCAGATGCAGCGGCGCGACGCACGGCATCTGCATATAGAGCTTGTGCGACTTCTGGTTTATAACTTGGGCGGAGCGCATCATTGGCACCTGCGTGAAAAGTTAGCAGTGTTTCAGGCCCAGTTACATAGGTAAGTGCTATCGGAAGTTGATCATCAATTACCTGCTTCAGTAACTTTCCACGTATCGCTAAATTTACGTAAGAGAAGCCAGGTGCTTCTTTTGCCATTACATCGGCGATGCGATCGGCCCAGCCACGATATTGGCCATTGACCATCTCATCGGACATGCCTTCGGAGTAAGAATCTCCACAGACAATTAAACGTGTGTATTTCATAGATCCCAAACCTTTTAACCTTTACTTACGGCGCTGCTCATCTACCCAGAACAGTGCAATCGAAGTTGCAACGCTGGCGTTAAGTGACTCAGTTGTCGCGCGCATCGGAATCGAAACAACCAGGTCGCACTTTTCACGCACGAGGCGTGAAAGTCCCTTACCTTCGCTGCCAACAACGATCATCACATTCTCTTTCGCGACCTTCATGCCGCTCAAAGTTTCGTCAGATTCGCCATCTAGGCCGATAACAAAACAGCCTAATTTCTTAGCGTCATCGATAGTGCGCGCCATATTGGTTACTTGTGCTACTGGCAGACGTGCAGCCGCTCCAGCCGAAGATTTCCAAGCAGAAGCGGTCATTGCCGCGGCACGACGTTCAGTCATAACAACTCCAGCTGCTCCAAAAGCTGCAGCGCTTCGCACGATTGCACCTAAATTACGTGGATCAGTTACTCCATCAAGTGCCACAATCAAAATTGGATGGTTTGCGCGCTCTGAAATTTCTTGGAATGAAGAGTATTGATAAGGCTTGATCGCCAAGATGATTCCTTGGCTATTGGCGTTTATCCCTTCAAGTTCTGCACGGTGTACTTCGCGAATTGGAAGTTGGTGATGTAGCGCTAGTTGCAGCGATTCGGCGACGCGATCATCGACATCAATACTGCGCGCAACAATTAACTCTGTTGCCGGAACGCTGGCACGAAGCGCTTCCAGAACTGCGTTACGTCCAGAGACAATTTCACCTTTGGGCTTTTCGCTTCGGCCCGTGCGAGTACGTGGTCCTGCTTTCTTTTCCGCAGCCTTCTTGCGCTTAGCAGCTGCGTGATACGGACGATCTTCAGCTTTAGGTGTTGGACCTTTACCTTCTAAACGACGTTTATTTTTTCCACCGGTTCCGCCGGTTGGTCCCTTTTTAGAACTAGTGCGTGCTGCTCCACGTGGTTTTGCGCTGCCGGCCATTTACTTCTCGCTTATCTGTGAGATCGACCAACGTGGCCCTTGTGCTGTGTCTTCGATACTAATTCCGAGTGCAGCTAAACCGTCACGAATCTGATCTGATGCTGCAAAATCTTTTCGCTCACGCGCTGCAGTGCGTTGCGCCAGAGCTAATTGAATCACGCCATCTAACGCGTTAGTTAGATCTTCTCCGCCAGCGCTAGCAAAATTTGGATCAAATGGGTCGCAACCAAGTACTTCTAGCGCACCGCGAATTTCATTTGCAGACGTTGCGATCACCGCTTTATCTCCGCTGGTGATCGCGCTATTTCCTATACGTAACGCTTCAGAGATTCCCGCCAACGCTGTTGGTACCGCTAAATCATCGTTCATGGCATCGGTAAAACCTTGTGAAATAACGGGAGTTGGCGCAGTTCCAAGAATTTCAGTTGCGCGGTTTAAGAAACCTTCTATACGTCGAAAGGCAGTTGCGGATTCGGTGAGCGCTTCATGGGAAAACTCGAGCATTGAACGGTAATGCGCACTGCCGAGATACCAACGTAATTCAATTCCGCGCACCGTTTTTAAGAGTTCCGCTACTTGTAACGAATTACCAAGTGATTTAGACATCTTTTCACCAGAAGCTGTAACCCAAGCGTTATGCATCCAACGCTTAGAAAATGCATAACCAGCAGCTTCTGATTGTGCGATCTCGTTCTCGTGGTGCGGGAAAATTAAATCAAGTCCCCCGCCGTGAATATCAAATGCTTCACCTAAATAGGCATGAGCCATAGCAGAACATTCGAGATGCCAACCTGGGCGGCCAGCACCCCAAGGCGTCGGCCAAGATGGATCTCCTGGCTTTGCTGCCTTCCAAAGAGCAAAATCTCGTGGATCTTTCTTATAAGTTTCATCAGCATCGGCAGCTGGTTGTAGATCATCAATTTTCTGGCGAGACAAGGTTAGATATGTCTCTAGTTTTCGAACTTCTAGATAAACATCGCCATTGCCTGGCGCATATGCCGCACCACGTTCGATGAGCAAAGTCATTAACTCGATCATCTGCGTAATATGGCCAGTAGCACGTGGTTCGTATGTTGGCGGCTGCACATTAAGTGCGGCATAGGCCTCAGTGAATGCGCGTTCATACTTCATCGCAACTGCCCACCAAGGTTCTTTTTCATGAACAGCCTTATGCAAAATCTTGTCATCGATATCGGTAACGTTACGAATAAAAGTTACGTCATAACCCGACTTAGTTAACCAGCGGCGCAAAATGTCGAAGTTAACGCCCGAGCGCACATGGCCGATATGTGGAGGCGCTTGAACAGTTGCACCGCATAGATAAATACCGACTTTTCCAGCCTTCAGCGGCACAAATGGGGATGTGGTTCGCGTTAGCGTGTCATATAAAGATAGCGAACTCATTGGCTAAGTCTATCTTGCGAAGGTTATTTAGAATAAATCAGCGCGGATGCAATGGCAGCGATGCCCTTGCCTTCACCAGTTAAGCCCATGCCATCGGTAGTAGTTGCAAGTAACGCCACTTCTGCGCCGCCTAAAGCCTCAGAAAGTGCAGCAATTGCTTCGGCGCGACGTGAACCTATCTTCGGGCGATTGCCAATTACTTGAACTGATACATGTGAAATTGCGTAACCGTTCTTTTTGATCAAAGCCATGGTTTCTTTTAACAAAGTTGCACCTGTTGCACCTTTATATTCGGGCTTGTTTGTCCCAAAGTTTGATCCCAAATCACCTAGTCCACTAGCGGCAAATAAAGCATCACAAATTGCATGTGCTGCAACGTCTCCATCTGAGTGGCCTTCAACGCCATCTTGATCAGGCCACAACAAACCGGCAAGCCAAAGTGGGCGTCCAGCTTCGAAGTGATGGGCATCAACGCCAACGCCAGTTTTAAAGTTATTTGATTTTCCTAAGAACTGCAGCGCAGTTGCCAAATCGGTTGCAGTTGTAATTTTAATTGCGCGTTCTTCACCTTCAATTACGCGAACTGGTTTACCTAGTGATTCAACTAGTGCAGCATCATCAGTAGCTTCGCCGGCTTGAGCATGTGCCTGAGATATTAAATCGAAAGTGAAACCTTGTGGAGTTTGCACTCGCCGCATAGCAGCACGATCGGGAGTTGAAGTAACGATGCCCTCTGCGTTAACAATCTTTACAGTGTCGGTTTGAGGCAACCCCGGAATAACTGCAACATCTCCGCCAGCTAGAGAAGCAACAACGCGCTTTGCTAAATCAGGAGATGCCAATGCGCGAGCAGCGTCGTGAATCAAAACATATTTGGCGCCGTTTGAAACTTTAGATAAACCAATTCGCACGCTTTCGGAGCGCGTGGCTCCACCCGTAACAACGGTTATGCCATCGCCAACTAAGTTCTGGATTTCTTTTTCATACCCGGCAGGTGCGGTAACAATTATCTGATCAGCAACTGAAGAGATCGCTGAAACAGCGTGCTCAATAATAGTGCGATCACCAAGTTGGATTAAGGCCTTCGGAATTGATGCGCCAAATCTTTCGCCACTGCCTGCAGCAGCGATGATTGCGGCGATCATAAGTAAGGGTTGTTACTGAAGAAGCGAGAACCTCGTCAAGGAGAGTTGCAGCCTTTTCTTCATCTGTGCGCTCGGCAAGAGCAAGCTCAGAGATAAGGATCTGCTTCGCCTTGGCGAGCATGCGCTTTTCACCAGCAGAGAGG
>JACCDI011329253.1_pt1 | contig 10942 bp, 9 predicted proteins | sample 7442791 | NCBI WGS metagenome assembly JACCDI01 (sample SAMN15323434, study PRJNA562643) | freshwater metagenome | isolation source: river surface water | place: USA:Blue River Watershed | collected 2017-08-15
TGGGGGTGTAGTTCAGTGGTAGAACATCGGCCTCCAAAGCCGAGTGTCGTGGGTTCGAGTCCTGCCACCCCCGTAACGCGAGAGGTTCCGTAAGGTTCCTCTCGTTTTTTATTTCGGCTTCGCTTACATTTCTATCCTGTGTATTTTTCGGAGGATCGATGAGTTTGACCGTCCCTAGCCGGATGAATTGTTTTACTATTTTTAGTGTCTAAGGTTTATTTGCCATTGGTTGCGAGATGCTCATCGTCATCTGTATAGCCAAAGAAGACACTGCACATTTCTTCGTCAGTACCTTCGCCCCAGATGATGTCACGTGGTGGCGTATGCGGATTATCGAGATTTGCACTCGTATTGTCGTAAGTTGCTATGACATCGATGCGTGTTCCACGTGGTAGCTGAAGAGGCTTAAGAAATCGGTAGCTCGGCTGCCATCGGAAATCCCACCTACGGATGTTGATAATCGTTATAAGTTCGCCATTTGGTAGTTCCGCAGTTACCTTCATGGTTCTCCCAAGCAGGTGAAGATGCGGTGTAATTGAGTGAATACTGACGTTCGAGTTAATTACAGCCGACGCCTCTGCTTTGCCTTTAGGGTCATTTGCCTTGATCGCAATGTTATACGTACCTACGTCTCCAACCCGATATCGCTTGTCAACAGAGTCATCGGTAAAATATAATCCCGTTTTTGTACTGTCTGTCTCTTGTTTGCCCGTTAGATGATAGTGAACTTCTACGACGAGATCTGCTCCTTTAGGAATTGGAATACCGGATCCGGGTGGTAGTTTGCGAGGCTTGTGGCCCGGTGTCCACCCGCCAATAACATAGTAATCCTTGAAGCCAGGACCGTTTCCAGGTGTCGGGTTCGTGTATCCAGCTCCGGGATCTGCATCATCCATCTTCCGCGCTGCTCCACTTGTGTCGATGAATGCACTTACATGATGTACAGATTGTGTTGCACCAGGTTGAAACGCAATGCCATTCATCCATCGGTCACGGTCCGTGATGTTCTTGAAGACAAAACACCGATAGTGGTCTTTGCCACTGCTGGGTGTAACGTAGGGTGTTTGCATCTTTATTTCGGAACTAGGTTCTCCCAAATCCCAGCTGCCAGATGATTGGATTGGTATCTGTACCGTTGATGGAGACTTACCTCCAATCGGGAGGCCGCGTTTGAACCATAGCTCAAGCGTCTGTATGTCATTGAGTGAGAGGGAAGGATCATCGTGAAACTTCCCGATATCTTCTGCTTGCCAGGGTGGCATCATTCGGTTTGAGACCAACGCGGATATCTTTGTTGCCATCCCAAAAACGTCAGAATAACTGATGAGCTTGACGGGACCAACACCAGTACCCGTGTGGCATGGAACACACGATTTTTCAAAGATGGGCTTTACCCGCCCATTCCAGGAGACGGGTATGGGTTCGGTTGTTTCTATGCGATCCTTTGTCGGTAATGCTACGTTTGATTGTAATCTGATTGGACACCCCGTAACAGGAGTTGCCCTTTGATACGATTTTCCATTGGCGAGCGCTGAAAGTGCGCGAATGGGATAGAGGATGCCAGGTTTTTCCGGATTATCACGTTCACTTAGTTTGCCGGTGTACAGAACGGATGTTCCGCGCATGAGAAGCGTTGTAGGTGTCGTACGGATCTTGTAATGTACGGCGATGTCGCTTGAGAGCGTATAGCCAATACCATCCAGTCCATGTTCCTTCATCCACTTATCGGTAACATCCTTACGTTCATACGCGTTAGGAAAGACAATCTCGATGGAGACATTACTTTTCCCGAGAGTTGCGCGTTGAGTAGCCAGCGTTCTTGCTGTTCGGCCAGCTATCGGACAGTCAGTGGCGAAGAACACTGTTAGCTTAAGTTTGTTCGATTCGGATGCGACAGACCCAGTTGCGCAAACCAAAGATGCCAAAACGGCGACTGTCGCAAGATTACGCATTAGATAGGAACCTTTACTGATGCAACTGCACCTGCTAGTTGTTGGTTTGACAATCCAGCTCCGGTGCATCTATGAATCAGGATAAATGGTAACAATTCAATAACAACATCTGGTGTGACATATCCCTTGTTTCCCCGTAGCCATGTTAAGCTCTGAGAAATCCGTTGTAGCCACAATGCAGCTCGGGGTGAAAGTTGAGCAGTCGCTCCAAGTTGATCGCGAATCGCCCTAACTACGTCCACAATATAGCCCTGAACATCTGGATGAATCTCAACCTGCTTGATACTCACCATCATTTCTTGCCAATCTTCCGTGGAGCAGACTGCTCGAGTGTGGGTAACCGGTTCATCAATGATGTGTGATTGCAGCATCCGCACTTCTTCATCACGCGTCGGGAGATTCAACGATATCCGAATTGCAAATCGATCAAGTTGAGCATCAGGGAGGGGGAAGGTTCCAGCCTGATCCATTGGGTTTTGAGTGGCAATAACCACAAAAGGCTTTGGCAGCATGTGTGTATCGGATTCAACCGTTACAACATTTTCACTCATCGCCTCAAGAAACGCTGATTGCGTCCTTGGTGTCGCCCTGTTTAATTCATCGGCGAGAACAATATTACTAAATATTGGCCCTGGGTGAAAATTAAACTCTCCACTGTTGAAGTTATAGTATCTGCCACCGAGGACATCACCTGGGGTAAGGTCTGGAGTGCATTGGATGCGTCTCGTCGTCACGCCAAGCGACTGGGCAATCGCCTTAGCAAGCGTTGTCTTGCCCGTTCCAGGTTTGTCATCGAGGAGGACATGACCTCCTGCAATGACGGTTGCTATGACAAGTTCAATACTGGTTTCCTTGCCCGGAAGGACGCGTGTAACGTTCTCAACGACGGCTTGGGCAGTGGAACTGAGTTTACTTGTCACTGATTGCAACCGGATGCATTGTTGTTCCTGTATTTGATGCATCTAGGCCCGCCTGCAGAATCGCCTGAGCATTCCTTGAGACCAATGGATGGCAAATCCCTTCAATTGGATCTCCTGTAGTCAGGTGATGTACGAAATGCTGGGGTCCGTTTTGATTTGGGTAAGTAGGTGGTGTAGTTTCGATTTCTGAGAAAGTGTCCTTTCCAGTCAAGAGCAAGACCTTACCACGTTCAACTCCGACAGCAGCCGTAGAGCCGTATGCAACCGGGTTGCCACCAAAATACCCTGTAACCTGCGACCAGCTTGCTTCGGCCACTGCAATAGCATGCGGATACTTCATGGTGATGACAGCATTGTCATCACAAATTTCATAGTCCTTGGCGAGGCGCCCACGAAGACCCGTGACCTCGTCAGGTACTCCTAAATGATAGGCTGCAATTGCCGCACCGTAGCAACAGTAGTCCATAAATGCGCCCGCACCGTTGAGTTTCTCATCATAAAGCCACTCTACAAAGGATGGATCACATCCAATTTCCTTTGGTCCGTTGTGGGCGGATCGATACCGGATGTAGTGGATTATTCCAATATTGCCGGTGCGAATAGTAGCGTGGAAGCTTTGAAACAATGGGTTCCACGCCGTCGGCCAATTGACCATAAGTGAGAGACCACATTCAGTCGATGCTGCCAACATCTTGTCGGCATCCTCAAGAGTACTTGCCATCGGCTTCTCTGTGATGACATGACATCCATTCGAAAATGCTTCCAATGCAAGGCTGACGTGATGAGCATTCGGAGCAGCAATTTGTGTTATGTTTGCCCGTCCATTCAGTGCCAGGTACATATCAGCAGTGGTTGCAAAAACAGGTACATCTGGATAAGCACTGGAAAAACGACTGACAAGGCGGCTGTCTGATTCCGCAACACCAATCAGGGCTACGTCCGGCATATTTTGCCAATGTACGAGTTCTCCCCATATATGGTCATGTGACAGTCCTGCAATTACGACATTCCAGCGCTTTTCACTCATAATTGTTGCCTTTGCTCTGTACAACCTGATATTTTTGATATTGGACCGGAGCGGTACCAATCAGCCCAGGTGGTGAAATGGTAGACACGGCGGACTTAAAATCCGCTTCCGCAAGGAGTGCGGGTTCGAATCCCGCCTTGGGCATCATTTCCGGTCCAACCTCAACATCTACACATCATACGACCAATACGCAACGTAAACAGGTCAATCGCGGTAGACTGTATCATCGCAATTTTTGTGTGAAACTTCGTGAGGTGACGCTGTGGCGGTTACGTTCGACTCTTCAAAAGATACCGATGTTTTGGTTATTGGTGGTGGGCCAGGTGGATATCCAGCAGCCATTCGGGCTGCACAGCTGGGTGCCCGAGTAACCATCGTTGAGGCAGACAAACTCGGCGGGACCTGTCTCAACTGGGGTTGTATCCCTACAAAGACGATGATTGCATCGGTTGCTGCGCTACACACGTTGAAGCATGCTGCGGATTTTGGTCTCGTTGCGGAAAATGTTGGTTTTGATTTTACAAAAATCATGGCCCGCAAAGATGCCAACTTGAAGAAGCTTGTGGGTGGCATTGGCTACCTGATGAAGAAGAACAAAATCACGCATGTTCAGGGGTTTGCTTCATTTGTCGATCGTTCCACGGTATTGGTAACAAAGTCCGATGGCACTACTCAAACGATTTCCGCTAACAATGTAATCATTGCAACGGGTTCTGTCCCCACAAAGCTTCCGATTCCTGGTCTGGATGCAGCCGATATTTGGCATGCCAACCATGAAGCATCCAAACGTGTTGTCGATGGAACGATTGCCGAGGGTGCGATTTGGTCATCCAATGAGGCCGTAACGGCAAAGCGGGTTCCTGAGCGCCTCGTTGTAATCGGTGGTGGCGTTATTGGTGTTGAGTTTGCATACACCTACGCAGGCCTTGGAAGTAAAGTTACTGTCCTTGAGTTCATGCCTAGAGTCATTGCGAATCTTGATGCGGACCTCGGGACCGAGCTTGCAAAGATTCTGAAAAAGCAGGGTGTCGAACTGAAGACCGAAGTCAAGGTGACTTCCGTCACAGACAGTCCTGATGGTGGTAAAACGGTTTCGTTTGAAGGCAAAGACGGCACCGTCGGTACGATTGATGCAGATGTTGTCCTGGTAGCTACAGGTCGTACGCCATTTACCGAGGGTCTAAACCTTGATGCAGCCGGAGTAACTCTTGGCTCTGACAAGGGAAAGAGAGCCATTCCTGTTGACCTGACGATGAAGACTCCAGTTGCGGGTGTCTATGCTATCGGGGATGTCGTAGGTTCCGGACTTGCACACACCGCGACCGCCGAAGGGCTTGTTGCTGCTGAGAATATCTGTGGCCACGAGGCTGTGATGAACTACAGAGCGATCCCGTCGTGTATCTACACAGAACCTGAAGTTGCCGCAGTTGGTCTTTCCGAAGAAGCCGCACGGCAGGCTGGTTATGATGTCCAGGTTGGCACATTTACTTTCCAGAACTTGGCAAAAGCGATGGCGATCAACGAGCGTGATGGCTTTGTCAAGGTCGTTGCGGACAAAAAGTATGGTGAGCTACTTGGTTTCCATATTATTGGACCACACGCTACCGACTTGATTCACGAAGGAGTAGTTTCCATTCAGCTGGAAAACACCGTCAAGGAATTAATGAAAACGGTGCATGCACATCCATCATTGGCTGAAGCCGTCGGGCAGGCAAATGAGGATGTTCTTGGAATGGCGATTGACAAAGGCTAGAGCCGTTGATGGCAACGGTTTGGACAAGGATTCCTCGTAGCGATGGGTGATGTCATTGGTATTGTTCCAGTAGCCGGCTTTGGAAGCCGGCTAAAACCTCTTACCAATCTGCTACCGAAAGAACTCCTTCCGGTTGGGCGTCATCTAATCGTTGAACGGGTTGTTTCTGAGCTTCGTTCTGCAGGAATCCTTGACTTAATCTTTGTTGTGTCACCCCAAAAACTCCCGATCTTTGAAGCGCTAATCGGCAATGGTGAGAAACTAGGAGTACACATCACTTACGCTGTGCAACCTGAAATGGGCGGACTAGCCGATGCAATTTCGTGTGCGGAGCCGTTTGTCAAACCGGGTAGCAGGCTGCTGATTGCCTTGGGGGACTCGTTTTTCACCGGCGGCGTTGATGGAAGTGTTACGAAGCGTATGTTGGACGCACCTCAGGAAGGCGCTATCGCAACACGTGAAGTTCCATTGAATATGGTTTCCCGGTATGGAATTGTTGCTACACATCCCGAGACGAGTGTGATCTCACGTATTGTTGAGAAGCCGAATCCGGATAGTGCTCCGTCCCAAGTGGCTGTATGCGCTCGCTATCTAGTCGACACATCGATTTTTGACATCATCCAGCGTACAAGACCGACTGATGGAAGCGAACATCAGTTGACAGGGTGCCTAAATGAATGGATTCATTCCGGGCATTCGGTGGTAAGCGTCCCACTAATTGGTAACGAATCACGGCACGATGTCGGTAACTTCGATACATACTATGCATCTATCATGCAGTTGGCATTGGAAGAAGCATCCGATCGGCCTCAGCTGGAACGGATACTAAAGGAGTATATGCAGTGAAAGGCATTATTATCGCAGGGGGAGCCGGTACCAGGCTTCGCCCACTAACGTATACGCGCCCAAAACCGCTTATTCCAGTCGTCAATCGGCCTTTTCTTGAGTATCAAGTAGCATGGCTTCGTAAATATGGCATTGATGAAGTTATTTTTTGTACGAACTATATGTCAGATGCGATAGCGGCTCACTTCGGCGATGGCAGTAACTTTGGCGTACGAATGCAATACGCCATCGAGACCACTCCGCTTGGGACCGCTGGTGCAATCAAAAATGCCCAGCTGCTGGCTGGGAACGACACGTTTGTCGTTTTAAATGGGGATGTGCTAACCGACTTTGACTTGGATTCTATTGTCTCCTTTCATCGGTCGATGGGTTCCATTTCAACACTTACCCTAAAGGAAGTTCCAAGCCCAAGTCCCTATGGTGTAATCGATACCGACCATACTGGAAGAGTTTTGGAATTCCGCGAGCCGACAGAATCCATTAAAAAAGCTCTCGCAAGTGCGACTCATCTGGAAACCACCGGAGTTGACTACATCAATGCAGGCATCTACATTATGGAACCTGAAGCCCTTGAGCATATTCCTACAGGGCGGGCTGTCTCAGTAGAGCGCGAGACCTACCCACTCCTATTGCAACAAGGTGCTCCGGTGTATGCGACAGCCAGGGAAGGTTTCTGGCTTGATATCGGTCGGCCAGCGCAATATCGCCAGGCCACGAATGCCATCCTAACGCGGGAAATTGCTGTCGATCCTCCCGGAGCATGGGATGTCGCAGGCTATTGGAGTGAAGATGGAGCGGAGGTAAACCCTACGGCTCATATTGCTCCTACAGTACACATCGGTAAAAACGCACGCGTTCATAGTGGAGCGTCCGTTACCGGTAACTCAGTTATCGGAAAAAACTGCCGTGTTGGCACTAGTACGACGCTCACGGATGTCATCCTCGAGGCCAACGTCCTTGTAGGGGATGGCTGTCACCTTGAAGGTGTGATTCTTGACGATGGTTGCCATGTTGAGGATGATGTGATTATCAATATTCCATCAGTTTATGCTGCTGGTACTGTTTTGCGTAAGGGGACCCGTATTGTCAGCTCAGCGGACTAACAGTGTAATTCCGATGGCAAATCTTGCCGCTCAGCACGCGAGCCTTCAGAGTGAGATCGAAGGTAATGTGCTGGATGTATTGCGTTCTGGCGGATATATCCTCGGTGATGTCGTGTCATCGTTTGAGTCAACCATTGCTGAAATGTCTGGTACCAAACATGCGGTTGGCGTAGGTAATGGCACAGATGCTCTCTTGCTTGCACTGATGGCGGCAGGCGTCGGACCAGGTGATGAAGTCATCACCTGTCCTTTTACGTTTGTGGCAACCGTTGAAACAGTGGTCCTTCTTGGAGCTAAACCAGTCTTTGTTGACATCGACCCGGTAAGTTACACAATGTCGACAGAGCACCTGGAAGCCGTCATCACGCCACATACCAAGGTCGTTTTGCCCATTCACTTGTTTGGTCAGATTTCCAATATGGTGGAAATCAAATCAATCGCTGCACGTCATGGACTCGTTACAATTGGTGATGCTGCTCAGGCCATTGCGGCTAAACAACATGGCGAAAAGCTGGGAAGCACAGCAGATATATCAACGCTTAGTTTTTACCCAACAAAGAACCTTGGAGCGGCTGGAGATGGCGGGATGGTCATAACTAACAATGACCAGTTTGCAGAGAAAATCAGATTGCTGAGATTTCACGGTTCAAAAGGTACGTATGACTATCGTGAGGTCGGTGTGTGTAGTCGTCTGGATGCAATACAAGCGGCTATTCTATCGGCGAAGGTCAAGATGCTTCCTGCTTGGACTGAAAAACGACGCACACATGCTGATTACTACCTAGCAGAATTATCCGACATCGACTCGATAAGGCTTCCAGCAACGCTGACCGGCAATTATCATACCTACCATCAGTTCACGATATCGGTGATGAATGGGCAACGGGATGCACTAAAACAGCATCTTATGGAACGTGGGATTATGTCGGGAATTTTCTACCCGGTCGCACTTCATTTAGCACCTGCATATGCCGATATTGTTTCTGGACAAGTAGGACAGTTTCCATTTTCAGAAGCCGCCTGCGCTGAAGTGTTGTCTATTCCAGTGCATCCGGACTTACATGAAGGAGATTGTGCCGTTGTCGCGGACAAAATTCGCGAGTTCTGGAGATAATCATGAAGGCAATGGTATTGGGCGCTGGCCTTGGAAGTCGCTTGGATCCTCTCACACGGTCTGTTCCTAAACCTATGGTGCCAGTCGTTGGCAAACCAGTACTTGGACACATCCTCGACCACCTGAGGCAAATTGGCGTACATGACGTTATTGTCAATGCACAGTATTTGAACGCTGTCCTCGCAGAGAAGATTGGTGACGGTTCTGCATATGGCGTCAACGTAACCCTCGCGATTGAAACCGAGCTGTGTGGTGATGCAGGTGGACTAAAGCGCGTTCAGTCATTTTTTGATGATGGATCCGGTGATTCATTCTTGGTCATTGGCGGTGATGACCTAACGGATATTGACCTCGAAGCACTGGTTAAATTCCATGTTGATCGAAACGCCGTTGCTACGATGCCAGTTAAGCGCGTGTCTGACACCAGCCAGTTTGGTATTGCAGTCGTTGGTGAAGATGGACTCGTACAGCGGTTCCAAGAAAAGCCGAAACCAGAAGAAGCATTTAGCAACTTGGCAAACACTGGGATGTATGTCTTCAGTCCTGAAGTGTTTAAGCATATTCCTGAAGGTCAATTCTATGGCGTAGGAAATAACGTACTTCCAGATTTGCTTGCAAAAGGACTCCGTGTCGCGGCGATGGAAACAACCCGCTACTGGATGGATGTTGGGAATGTTGCGGTGTATCGACAGGCACAGCGCGATGTCATCGATGGTCTAGTACACGCTGAGCTCCCATCTGGCGCAATACGACACGGCGATTGCATTGTCTGCGAAGGTGCAATTGTTGAAGGAACGATTGAAGACCACACAGTAGTCGGCCATCGAGCCGTCATCGAAACAGGAGCAACCGTTAGAAACTCGATTTTGTGGGATGATGCTGTCGTTAAGAGTGGAACAACACTTGAAAACTGTATTGTAGGCGAAGGCGTAACCGTTTCCAGCTCACATACAATCTTTGGTGGCATCATTGTTGAAGGTAAACGTCCATCATCATAAGGTTTTTCCTTGACATCCAATGCTAAGTCCATGTTATTGTCGCAGTGGGGGACAATAACATGGACGAAGACTTCATTTGCCCGATGGTGTGGAAATGGTCTGACATCTTCGACAAGCTGGTGGAACAATGGAACGCTCATCCAGATCACGATGAGATTCCTGAACCACCACACATGCTAGCTGCTAACGCTACGGATAATTCACGTAGGCAACGGTGGCTCGACACTGTAGAGTGGGCTGACAAGTACTCAATGCAGATTCCAGCGCTGGATGAGCACGAGAAGCATTACAGAATCTAGCTATGAGCCGTACCGCAACGTGGCATACGTTGTCGGTGCATACTACAATAGAAAAGTAACCGCCCGTAGCTCAGTGGATTAGAGCGTTGGCCTCCGGAGCCAAAGGTCACAGGTTCGAATCCTGTCGGGCGGACTTACTTTACCCCTAACAAATTACGAGCACTCTCAATCGAGATTGCATCCGTTTGACCAGATAGCATCCTTGCCATCTCACGGACTCGTGTTTCACCACGCACATCGGTGATTGTGACACTCGTCTTTCCATCGGTCACAGATTTCTCAATTACAAATTGCTGCGATGCAGATGCCGCCACTACCGGGAGGTGAGAAATACATAAGACCTGGCCGTGACGCGATAAATCGCACAATGTCGCAGCAACCGAATGGGCAGTTTTTCCACCTATACCAGCATCGATTTCATCGAAGACGTAGACGGGTGTATCATCTACAGATGCTAACTCCGCCGTTAATGCCAGGAGTACCCGTGACATTTCTCCACCTGATGCAATCCGTCCAAGGAGTTTGGCTGGTTGGCCTGGGTTAGGTGCGAATAAAGACTGGATTGTCTCGTTTCCAGATGGTGATGCATCACAATCCGTAATTAAGAGATCAAAGGATGCATGTGGCATCGCAAGTCGATGTAAGTAACCTTCAATACGGCTACAAAATGCGGGTCGAGAAGCTAAACGGGCACCCGTAAGTGCATTGGCAGCCGTGCTATATTCTACCCAGGCCGACTCTACTGCGTGTTCTAGTTCACCCTGTGATTCAGTGATTGACGAAAGCTCAGCCAGTCTTGCTGCAGATGCATCACGAAACGCCAAAACGTCGTCAATCGTGGGTCCATACTTTCGCAGTAGGTCACGAATTACTTGCCGACGGTTATCCAGAGCAACGACTTGAAGCTCATCGACATCGATGGAAGATGAA
>JACCDI010730191.1_pt1 | contig 10941 bp, 10 predicted proteins | sample 7442791 | NCBI WGS metagenome assembly JACCDI01 (sample SAMN15323434, study PRJNA562643) | freshwater metagenome | isolation source: river surface water | place: USA:Blue River Watershed | collected 2017-08-15
ACTCTCCACGTGGAGCCCCCATAACTCAGCGCTGAGGCCGATTCAGACCAAAGTCACTATGACAAAGTTGTAGTGCATAATGTAAACTATGCCAGTATTGACATTTTAGTACACTGTCAGGGAAACCACGACAGTCACGAGGGCGTGAGTTCGTTTTCACGATGACTTCGTGTGCCACACCGTTTTCCGTGTGTTTAGCCTCCACGTGGTACTAAGATTGTAACCATTTTTTTTGGCACAAGTTAGAATTTTTTAATACATTCAGTAGCAAAATAATAAGTACCTCATGATAATCAATATTGTAATTTTTTAAATGGATGTCAGAAAATTTTTCAGTTTCATTTTTTTATTTCTTTTTATCAATTATTTAATCTGCAATGTTTTTTTAGAAATTAGTTTTATAATTAGTTGCAATGAATTTTTCACTTTCTTTTCACCATTTTTTGTTTCAAGAGATCATTGATATATTGTTAATTTTTCTATTTGCACTCATCAAGGTGTTTGAGACATATTTTTGATAGTTGTAGTGTAATTGTTAATTTTCATTAAAGACAAATATTTGTAATTTTTTCATGTCATGGTGTATTTGAACAAAGTCATAACAGTTATTAAAATATTTTTAAGAATACTTTGGTCTACACTTTTGCATTGATAAGTATTAGGTCTATATGATATAATCTCCACATACAATAGTATACTAACACAAATGATCTGAAGGCTCCCCTTCAAAAAGTTGTACTAAAGTACCTGCCATATTCTACCTTGATCCCTGAAGTTGCCCCTTCGAAAAACTTGGACTACCTGCTTTACTGTACCTCTAAATTGGAAATACTGTAACATGGGAAAATATTGGCCTTGTGATCCAGATTTTGTCTTATGATCTTCACTTACAGTTAGTTCACTAACACAAATAATCCCAATGTTGCCGATTGTAAAAGTCGTACTAAAGTATTGTACCTGCCATACTCTACATTTAATTTATGTCACGTGGGAAAACATTGGCCCGTTAGAGTGAGCTGATGAACTTTTGTATAAATGAGCAAGAGATCGACCTCCTCTCTCTGTGTATGTGCTATTTTTTGAGAGAGAGACTACTTATCACCAAAAGAAATACCTCTCAGTTGACAAATACATTACATCGGCCAGAATATCTTATCGTTATGATTTAAAATTAGGAGACTGTAGTACCATTATTTTTTGGCCGCGAAAGATACTGGACAAGGTCATGAAATTCCCTTCTTCTCCAAAGATTTTTTCTGACAACAAAAATTGTTCCAAGAATCATTGGTGAGAATGTCACAATTCTAATAAAAAAATGTACCAAAATCTTGTGTTGTGACTTTGACAGAAACTTGAGCATCCGAATTCAATAATTAAAAAAAATTGACATCTAACTACTGGAGATGAATAATAAATGACCAGATAGCATTTGTGACAATATGGTCAGTGATCATGTTGTCACAAATTGAGTGCATACCATCCATGCGAACTGGACTGAAATGAAGGAATGGAAGATTCCGGATGGACCTTCTCCTAAGCTATTGACCAATTTATCATGAGACATGAAGGGGCGTCACTAACAAATTAATGCAGATGATATAACAAGAAAATTACATGTCAAATTTTTTAGTTTGTCATTGTCACAATGTAGTGACATAAATATAAATGATTTTGGTCTCATTGTCACAACTTGTGACATGGCAAACTGACAAGATTGTCACAATTGCTATCTTGTCATTTATGATTTATCTTAACAATCTCTCGAGATAAAGGAGTGCTACTGAAATTGAAGTGAGCAAATGCATGAATTAGAAAATATGCAAATATTTCACATCTCTCCAGAGAATTGTAACAGAATCAAATACCAAAGAATGTCACAGCAGTGGCATCTATTGCTGTCATCAAATGTGTTTCCCCATTACCTCAAATACACATTTGATTCTTTATGTACTTCCAACAAACAATCTACAACATCAATGAATATATGCATATTATTTTTGGAGCATGTACCACCAGCTTACATTCAGACTCCTTTTTGGCTTGATAGACTCTTTTTTATATGCCAAAAGGTGCTGTTTTGTTACAAGCACACTAAGACAGGCCTCTTGATAAAAAATAGGGGAAAAATATTGTTTGTTAGTTTTTTGATGTCCTCAAGCTCTCAAATGTTCATGTAGTTATGTACCAATACTTTTTTAAATCTTTTGTAGAAGTTGTCTAAACTATTTATGCAAAATTGCTTACTAATTCCAGGTACTTTGAATTCCCCTGACTGTGTTTACCCAATATTTATACCATATTGCATGAATGTCATGGGAACAAGAAATTCAGGGAAATGCTGACATCAGGAGGACTTACCCATTTTGGGAAATGAAAAAATTGCAAATTAGAAAATTTATGCTTTGAGCCATTGAATTTTAGGAGCCTTTAATGAAAAAAGGACTCTTTCTATTTGCTGTGCATTGAAATGATGAAACAGATAGCAAGAGTGACAGCCACTCTTACCATAGATATCAAGTCAAAATACTTACCTGAACCCCTCAGCTCAAAGGTTTAATGATTTTTCTTCTCAATGTGACAATCTGATTTGAAGAATGCATTGACTTCACTTTCCCTTTTTGCACATGGATCACATTGCACATTTCAAATGTGTTTGTCTAAGGTGGTAAGTTTGCAACATAGAACAAATCAATTTTCACTTTTTGGACTTGACTGTAACAACCTTCTTACAAAACTATCAGACAAAAATCATTTAACATGGGATATAATACCGTTTCAGCTACAATTTTTTTATTAATTTTGGCTTTGAAAAAGGTATTCTGAAGTTTTGTTGTTCTTTTTTTCCAGAGAAGAAAAACAAAGTACTGACTAGATTTTTTCTTGCAAAACCTTTGATGTAAATTACCTTTACTGGTTTTGTTTTGATTCTTGCACTACATCTATACATGTCACTCTGCTAAAATTTCTGAATAATATATGATGACAGAAAGCAATCTCATATGCAGTCATCATCACCTTCTTTGGTCTTTGATGTCAAGCTTTGGTAACTTTCACTGACAGTCACCATTTTTGCAATATGCAACATCCCATGAAAACAGTAAAAGGTATTGAACCAAAGAGTATCTTTTGCCATAGAGATGGCAAGAGAAAGAGCTATCTGTTCAATAGACATACTAGGTATGATGCAAACATATTTTATCTATTCTTACAGACTCTAATTCATTTATTTCACGGTTTTGTTAACATGCTGTCTAAGGGTTGGTAGAGTTTTGACAAAAATGTCAGCATAAATGAGCAAATGCACAATGCTGTCTGATTTCCCAAAATGAGCATGTGCTCCTGATAACATTATTTGCAGGATTTTTTGTTCCCTTGATATTAGCACAAAATTGGATGAATATCTGGTGCAAATTTTCAGGCAAAATCAAAGTATTTCATAGTTTTATTTGTTTTTTTGCATCTTTTTTCATGAAGTCTACAAAAATTCAAATAGGAACTCAGTTCATATTTTGGTGAAGATTTGAGAGCTCATTGACCTCAACAAGCAGCTGAGGCACAATCCCTGTCATCAGACACATATGACACTTGTTGATGAAGATTCAAAAATCATCATTAGAGTATGATTCACTTTCACAAGGTGAGTAAAATGTCATAATAAGTATCATACTCATGACCACCAGCATGAAATAAGAATTTAATATTTGTCCATGTATTTCACTTGTTAATAAATTATGATTCTAACATGATAGCAAAAAGCATCTGCATGTGAGGGTTCAGAATAAATATGCAATGTATGTATTCAAATAAAAATAATTTTATTCATGTAAGCATTTGAGTCCCAGGTCAAAATGTTGTAGTCTTAGACAAAAGCACAATATGAGAAAAATAAGACTGATGACAGAGATATGCCAAGTATTCTTTGCTGTTTGCATCACAGCTTTCTAGAAGATAGTTGATTGGCAACATTGCTTTGGCAATATTAGAGATTTCAATCACACACTCATAGGCTAAAAATAACAATGATAGTTCACTATCACAGATGTTAACTATGAATGTTAACTAATACAGATATTGACTGCAAAAGTAATTATCACTGTCATTAGTGATAATGCTCTATACATATTCACAGTAAGGGTAACAGTTAATTATTACCATTATTCACTAACTGTGATGGTTGACTAGCACTGATAATAACTGTGATAGTTAACTATCACAAATAATAACAGTGATAGTTCATTAGTTGTATGTGTCCACATAATAAAATAAATCACTAAAAAACCAATGCAATTCTCTTGTCTTCCTGGAGAGGAGTGAAAATTTTGTGGCTTTGCAAATATTATTTCTTTTGTGCATTTGAATTTTAGAGCCGCTCCATAGTTTTTCATCGACGTTTGTGCTGGAAGGTTGTGTTGGGCCGTAGACTCCGTGTAACAGCATCATTTTTGTATTGCTGCAAACGCTGGAAATAATATCATCACCTTCTTGTATGGGCTTTGGTGTGAGAGCTGCTTCGAGACTTCTTCAGTATCGTAATATTCAGATTTGTCACCTGTTATATGAGGCAACAGCCTCGGCGCGCATCAAGACACCCCACCTAAAAAACAATATATTTTGTATTTCGTCTGCGTCTGATATGTTTTAGCATGTGCCTAGTAGAATTGATTCAAAGAACTATGGACAATTAATGTGGTTAATACGAAATTTAGTGGAATTGAATTGATTGGGCCGACCGCCTCCAAAAAACATACAACTTGATATTGAATTTGTGCTTATGGCAAGCCGGCCCCAGCCGACAGGTATAATAAACAATTAGAACAAAATAACTCTCTAACCCAGCCCAACCCGGCAAACCTGTTGCCTGGCTGTTGCATTGTAACACTCGTACCGTCAACAACCGTGATTTTGATAAATTGATATTATATCGAGGGAGAGCCCAACGATACAAAGGACGGTATATTGTTTCATCAATCATCATCAAATATGTTGATGAGGAATATTATTTCGTCAATCAATCACCGAATATTAATGACATCGGCTATCAAAATGAAAACGAGAGTCATAAAATCGAAGTCAGTCGACACAAAAGCAAAATTACCCACAATTTCGTAATAATACAATTTGTCAAGCTAACATCATCTCACAAAGGATTCATAGAACGATGTGCAGTATCTCAACTGTTCTCCTCGGCTTCACCACAGCTTGGCTCACGGCTACAGTTGTCCATGCCCAGGCAGGCTTTTATGCAGATTTCTCGTAAGGTCATTGTTGCCGTGATTTTTTTGTGAACATACGTTGTACTGAATATCACCAAATAGAATATGACATCTAATATCTCTTTCAACGATCATACCAACGACCGAAGTATCATGAAATGTGTCCGCGATTGTGTTCCAGGGTCGCCGCAGGACTCTGCTGGCGATTGCGGTGGACTCGCAAATCCATGGGATACGAAGTTTACAACAGCACTCGCCTGTTGCTCCTGGGCGTTGAGCTGGCTCGATCCTAACGAGTGTGCCGCATCAAGTCAAGGTGGATCATTTTTTACCAATAAGTTCTACGTTGGTACGTTTTACTTTTCTGCCACTTGAGACCACATGCTTTTTTCAATTGATTCCAAGTCCCATACGTGACATCACTTACGTTCGCATTGCGCGGTTCATATGATATATATATGACATATACCATAGATTGGAACACACAACGCTGTGTCCAAGACTGCAATACAAGCAATGGAGCTCCGTGCAATGGCAACCCGCCGGACCAATCTGGAATTCCTGTGCACTTCTTCGACAGCGCATTGATGTGTTGCCAAACCAAGCTCAGTTGGGTCTCGACAAGCGATTGCGTTGCTCAATCAAGTGGTGCTATTGGAACATCGGTCGTCGTAGGCAATACTGGAACGACAGGTACCAAAGGCTCAACCGGAGGCACCCTCAGTTGCGCGGTCGATTCCGACTGTAACCACAGGTGTAGTTCGGGTTTTTGTACTCCAGTCACTCAGCTGCAGACTACATGCGCGTGCACAACCCCCAAGACAGTCCCTAATCAATGTGAGATGGACATTCTGATTGATGCAATGGAATTTATGGTTGGTAATGATCACGCACTCATCGGACAATGGACTCGTGCTGGGTTCCATGACGCCGGAACATTCAACAAAAATGTACCAGAAGGTGGTGCTAATGGTTGCTTACTGAATGAACCCCTTATGTTGACTATGCCGGAGAATAATCACTTCGTTCAAGCTATTCTTGCTCTGAAGGTGAGCATTTCCATGTAATTGTTTCCTCCATTGGATGGAGACTATAATATAATGTCGCCGATTCAAACTCAAGAATTCTTTTTGTCTCTTTTTTTACTTGACAACAGACCGTTAAGAATACTTTCAACAACCACCCAAACGCTTGCGTCTCCATTTCAAGTGCAGACTTGCTCCAATTTGCAATCTTCTTCGCTACCACCCGCCAAACCGGTATCCCAGGGCTTGATGCAACGAAAAGATCTTTGCTCAAGACTGAGTTCGACTGGGGCCGACCTGACGAGCCCAATTGTAATACCGACTGGACCAAGAACCTCCCAGGTTTTGACATGGGAGGGGGGCATTATCCAGGAAGATGTACTCTTGTTGGAGGTGAAATTCAGGAGAAAATGATTAGAAGGAATGGATTTACTCCAGGTAATACTTATTCAATTGACTTTGTTTTTCATCTAATTTGGACAATATAGCATACTCTTGTCTTTTAATCACTTACAACAGTGGAGGCAACCGCTCTTATTGGAGCTCACACCATTGGTACGATCAGAGGAACATTTGGTCAGAGTTTTGCAGGTCCATGGGTGCAGAATGGACACGATTCGGCCACTATGAAGGGACCAATCTTTGACAACGCTTATCACGATTTCCTCATCAACACCATAACTGCTGACACCTGCACTGATTTTGCGAATCCTACGAATCAAAACCCGCCATTCAACCAAGATTTCGGTACTTGGTTTAGAACCAGCGACGGCCTTTACCATCTTGATTCTGACATTGTCTTGGCATTTCCTTCACTGGACACAAATATTCATGAAGACTTCCATGTGTTCACTCGGGCATTTGCTGCTGACAACAATCTTTTTATCACCACGGTAAGAACACATTTGTAGTAAATTTAGTTTGGAACAAACTTCAACTGAGTACCCTTTGTTCTTATTTATCGACTCTCCTTGGTACACTTAGTTTTTCAAGGCTTTGCATAAAATGGGGAAACTTGGAGTGAAAGTCCCACTCACTAAGTCGCCAAGCTCATGCACTTGTAGGCGTCGTCTCGATTCTGCCTCTGCTCATCGCCGCAACCTTCTCGAAGAAGGCGAATACAGTGGCCAACTTTCCGTGATTGAAATTCTTGAATTGGGTTATGAGCAGGGAGATGCCGCTGCCCGTGCATTCATGGTCGAAACAGAGCTTCAGTTCACAAGATCGGCTAATATTACAGCAATTACCACACCTGTTAAGAACCTTTCATTGTATAGCTGAATGTTGGATTAATCTCTGTCTACTTCAGCTGGTAGTTTCAAGCTTATAGAGGTTTAGGTGAAGCACTCTGACTCCACCAGGCTAAGAGGGTTTTTTCTGTTATTGTTGACGAACAGACCAAACAAAGAGGAAACAGTACAACACGTAATCACAACACTATGTGGCCACAAATTGTCATTGGCGGGAAGTGGTGGAATTTCAATACATATGTGCAGCTGTTATCCAGAGGAGTGCCACGGAAAATAGCATGCACCAGGAGCGTTGTGTTTTTGAACCAAGTAGACTTAATTTAACTATAATCTCGGATTACCAAGTTATATTCTGGAGCTCCGATACCACCAAGAAGGTTGTAACGTTTCGAGCCGCGAAGGCCCGTGACCAATAGGTTAGAGTCTCTTCAACATTATAGTTAAATTATGGCGAAAGATAACGAGAAGAAAACAGGGCCTGGAGCTGGAAAGAACCGCAAGGTACACAGACCATATAACAAACCCAAATCAGACGTTTCAGGACTCAAGAATTCTGTTTTCGAATATGGACTCGCTAAGCATGCCGCCCAATATGTCGAGACGGAAAAAGCAATCGCAAATTATATTCAACGAGAATACACGAAAGGAGGACCAGACATCGCCGAAGCAATCAGAGATGAGAAACTACCAACAGTGATTATCCCACCAAAACCAACCGGAGGAGATGAGTTTGATAAACCCATGTGGTTCCACAGGTACGAGCGAGCAAGGGATAAAAAGGCAATACTCGAAGCTGCAGGAAAAAGACCATACGCATTTTAGTGAAAGAACAATGCTCGCCCGCACTCATCACCAAACTAGAAGGAACCCAAGCTTACGACAACGCCAAACCCGAATAAGACGTATGCAAACTACTGGCCATCATCCGAGGAGTATGTTGTCAATTTGACGTCAACACCCAAGGCACACACGCACTTGCCCAAGCAAAAAGAAGAGTTTACGTCTGTCTTCAAAAAGATATGGACAACGCATCACACTTAAAGGAATTTCAAGGAAGAGTGAAAACTGTGGAAACATATGGTGGGACATTCGGACAGGAACCAAGGCTTATAAAAAAACAACTGAGCACCGCTGCAGACCCCAACAACCCCACAGAACAAGAACAAGCCCTAGCAATAAAAAAGGTGTCCAATGCAATTCAAGCCGTACTCTTCATCAGCGGGTCTGATTCTAAACGGTATTCTAAACTCAAGAACACCCTAAAAGAAGACTATGCAAAAGGACACAACAACTACCCAACCACCCTCCCACAAGCACTAAACTTACTGAACATTCACGAAAGCACCCTCCCCAGGAGCTATGGCAAACCAAAACAGGAAGAAGGAGTGGCATTTGTGCAAACCAGCAAAGAATCAGACAAAGACAAAACAGGAAAATGCTACCACTGTGGACAACCAGGACACTGGAAACAAAATTGCCCACTGAAGAAATATGAAGCAGGAGTGGCAAACATCAATATTGAGGATGAGGATGAAGACAAAGCTGACGCTACAGCAGAGGAAGAAGCAGTAGGACTCATTCAATGTGCATTCATACAACAATACAGAAGCAAAGTTAATCCTAACCACATCTATTTAGATACCTGTGCAATGTTCAGTCAAGTACTCAAGGAGGAATTGATCCAAAATATGAAGTACACTAATCAGGGTCTCATAGCATACTGCAATACTGGAACTACATTCATCAAAAAATATGGTTACCTTGGAAAACTCAAAGTATGGTTCAATGCTATGGGCCTCACTAACATCATCTTGTTCCAAGAACTTGAAAAATTCCATGACATCTCTTATGGGACTAAATCCACCGGAGGAAATTTCATTGTCCACATGAAGCATGGTGACATTACATTCCGCAAAAACGAGATAGGACTCCCATACTTGGACCTCACAGCGGACAACAGGCATCTTTGTCTCCTATTGACAGTAAGAGAAAACCTCCAAGGGTTCACCAAAAGGCAGATCAACTGAGCCACTGAAGCCAGAGAAGCACTCGCAAAAATCAGATGTCCCACTGAGTGGGATTTTTCCAACATGGTGCATAACAACATGATTAAAAACTGCCCAATTAGCGAACAAGACATCACTAATGCCCACAAAATCTTTGGACTGGACCTACAAGGGATAAGAGGCAAAACCACTCGGATGAAACCTGAACCTGTACAAACAGACTATGTGTCAGTACCACGACAGTTGTTGTTGCAGAACAAGTATTGTGTTTAGGGGCAGACCTGATGTTCATGGATGGAATACCATTTCTAGTAACCATGTCACAGGGGATTAAATTTATAACCATGAACACATGCCAACACAAACCATTTCCCAATTGAAACAATTGTTGATACGTGTAATGCAAACTTACAGCAGGGCTGGCTTTATCACCCAAACCATACTAGTAGATGGCCAGTTTGAAACCCTAAAAGGGCAGCTATCAAACGTGGTGGTGAACATACGGCTAATGCAGAACACGTAGGAGACATAGAATGGTGTCTACACGTCATCAAAGAGTGGGCAAGAGCAACACTATCTGGGCTGCCATACCAATGCATGCCAAAATGGATTCTCATTGAACTCCTCAATTCTGTGGTCCTGTGGCTCAATGCTTTCCCTACTAAAAGTGGAGTATCCAGAACTTTATCGCCCTGTGAGATAGTGCTGAGACAGAGATTGGACTACTCTAAACACTGCAAAGCACAATTCGGATCCTACTGTGAGACATTTGACAACCCCAATCCTTCGAATACCCTAACACTGCAAACACAACCAACAAGTTGTTTAGGACCCACTGGCAACATGCAAGGCACCTACAAATTTTTCTTTCTACTAACAGGGCAAGTCATAAAGCACTGGCAATTTCAGGTCATTCCGATGCCGGATTCAATGATAGAGGTGCTAACAACATGGGAACCTGGAAAGACCCATGGGGAACTTGTTTTTGCCAACAGAAATGGAATACCTTTCACTTGGAACTGAATGTCACACAGAATGGTACCAACACCCAAGGACCAATTGGCGCCATTCCCATCTGCTAATGCTGAACTACCTGGCATAGTAGTTGCTGCATCCAAAGACGCAAATGCCATGGTTGTAGCAGAAGAGGAGGAAGCAGAAGAGCATGAAGTAGTTGAGAACACAGACCTAGACAGGGAGGTACCTCACATGGCGTTTGTCCAAAAGGAAATTGCATCAGAGGACCACAATATTTGAGATGTGGATGTGGTATCCACCAAAGGACTGAACAAACAACAACTGATTGACCAGATTATGAACAATCCCAACAGAGATGAGGGCAATGAGGGTTCCATTGGGCAATTTGTAAATGAAATGGACCAAATTCAACACAACATCAATAACAAACTGGAACAGATACAAACAATTACACAACAGCAATATACAC
>JACCDI010876447.1_pt1 | contig 10939 bp, 12 predicted proteins | sample 7442791 | NCBI WGS metagenome assembly JACCDI01 (sample SAMN15323434, study PRJNA562643) | freshwater metagenome | isolation source: river surface water | place: USA:Blue River Watershed | collected 2017-08-15
ATTACCCCATCTGCAATCGTGATGTCTTCGGGGCTGGCTACAAATTATGAGATTCCGAATTATGCGGGTGCTGCAATTAACTTTACGGTCAACCGGATTGCGCAGGATCCTGTGACAATTGATGGAGTAAATGGTGAAGTTAGCGTGCCATTTACCCTTGTTTACCGCGGCGGAAATAACCCAACCGCGACTGCAACATTTACCAAGGTGTCTGGTGCCAGCTGTACCGTGACGGGGAATGGTTTAAATGCCACAGAGGCAGGCTTATGCGTAGTGACAGTGACCGTTCCTGGAAATCGAAACTATCTAGCGATTACATCAGACTCGATCACAGTCCGCGTTCGAAACTTTACCTTGGCGCCGGTATTCGTATTTGGAAATGGCACAACGGGTATCTCGATTGCACCGAACACGACCTTGACCGTCGGGGATTCGAGATGTAGTAGTGGATGCGTGCCAACCCTTACTGGAATCAGTCCTTACGCAGGCGCTGAAGGCGATGTCATTACCTTGACCGGTACGAATTTCACAGGAGCAATTCGAGTTATCTTCAACGTATTTACAAATGCAACAACCTTCAATGTGGATTCCGATACCCAGATTACAGTTCAAGTGCCTGCAGGATTAAATGCTGGTGAAGGAACTCTCGAAGTCGTAACACCAGGTGGAATCACTGCCCGCTGGTTTGATTTTGAAGTATTGCCTTAATTAGCTCTAGTTAATTTCTAAAAAGAACGAGCGGCAAAAGTTAAGCGTAGAGCAACCGAACCGCTTGGAATAGAACTACTTGTATCTAACTTAACTGCAGCGCCATCGAATAGATCTGCCGCGTTTTTCTTAAGCTTCACACTGAAATCAATTGCTGCAAGTGTTCCCTTTGAGGCTTTCTCGCCCTTTGCATACCCACCAATAACTTGAACATAAATAATGTCAGCATCATCTGCAAGCTTTGCCTTCTTTTTAAAGTCAGCGATATCGGTGCGCAGTCTTTCGAGATCAAAGCCGTTGTATAGTTTGGCCATTCCTTGATCAAAGTTAACTGATTTAAGCGCGACAGACTCTTGGACTTTGGCATTACCAGTCGCTGGTCCACCCGAGAGCTTGGGAACAAATGAAATAGTCGCAAGAAAGATAACCATCAGCGCCAAGAAGAGGTCGGCGTACATCCAACCCGCTTGGTGCGTTACATCCTCGGCAAATTCAGAGGTTTGGCTTCTCTTCGTTCTCATTGAGTCAGAACTTATTCAATTTCTTAAGCTCAGCTAGAACCTGCTTATTTGAAGGAATGGAATTAATGTCTTTACGGAGGTCCTTACTTGCCTGTGCCATCGACTTTGAAGAAAGTTGCAGATTCTTAACCGATGCAGCCACACGAGCATTAACTGTCTCAGGGGTTACCTTGCGCTGAGAATAAAGATAAGAGTGCAACTTTAGTCCGAGAACTAATCGCTTATCTTCAAGCTTTGCAACGTGAGAGCGTTGTTCGCGCTGATGGCGGTCTGTCATTAGTGCGGTAATCAGAGTCAGCGCAATTACAACTGCGATGAGATAGAAGTCGAGCAAGCCAACGTGGCCAATGGTCCATTCAGAACCCAGAACGCCGTATCCGTCTTGCCAGAATTCAAGAAAGTTTACGACTGCGTCTTGATTTGCCTTTGTATATTCGGCAAATGCCGTCGTTGCCTTTGATACCGCAAGCCAAGTAAGAGCTACAGGTGCAAAGACGAGTACGTTTCGAATAATTGTCAAAATGTTGTTCAGCTTTAGGCGACGAGCACCTGCAGTGAATTCTGGATGAGGCAGGTAATCAAGTGGATTAATCTCGGCAATTGACTCAATATCTTCACCAGTCTCAAGTGCGTTAGTAAGCGCTTTTACATATGGATCATTTGTAACTTTGCTGGTGCTCGCCCAGGAGTTAAGTTCAATGAGAAGTTCTTGACTTTGTTCATCAGCCTTTCGGCGAGAAGCAGGTTTACGCGCAGTTGCCATGCGCAAAAAGTACCTCAAGTAGGGCTCTTTATAGAATTCGGTTCTATCCGTAATATGATTTGGCCATGTCCCCAACGCTCAAGAAGCTGCTCAAGCGAACAGCCGCGCTTGCAGCGTTGGGTCTTGTGCTCACGCAAATGCTTCCTTCGCTTGCAGATCAATTGACTCCAAATCCGGTTGCAGAGACTGTGACTGAAACTCCAGCGGCTCAACCTTCTCCAACCATTTCAGAGTCACCTTCGGTCAGTCCATCGCCTTCGACTTCCGCTGAACCCGTTGCAGATATAACGTATTTAGAAGGTGAATCTCCAACCGCGAAGGCGAAAGTTGTGGAATCACAATCTCTCTTCTTCCAGATCCCGAACACTTTGAAGGTTGATCCCCGCGCAACTTCAATGCGTATTGATGCCTTTGCGCTAGGTGGTGCTGATGACATGCTTTTATGCATAGCTTCAAATCGCGCAAACATTTCTGTCTTATCAACGGAGGATGTTTTAACGGATGGGCTAGCCTCGCGCTCGCTTTTGATTTCTGGATCACCGCAAAAGGTTCTGGCATCCCTGACTGCAGGACATGGATTGACCTTGACCACTGGTGGGCGAATTTCAGGGACCGTGGTCACCTTCCAAGCGGTGGCCCTGACCAAACCTTCGGTTGACCCCGAATTCTGTGCAGCGTCACAAATCACACGGTCAGTTTCAGTAAATGCGCTCGGAATCGACCTAAATACGGTCAAAACTCCGGTCAAAATAGGCAAAAAATAGTTATGCGTTTTGAACTTCGGTTCTAGAATCCCGTAATATTCACCCTCAGGTCACCCTTTTGACCAGCAGCAAAAACTTATTAGGAGCAGTAAGTATGTCATTGAACTCGCCGTTGAGTGGAAGCGTGAAGTCACGCTTCGGTGGCTCCGGTAAGTCGCGTTCAAAAATATTTGCAGCTGCGGCAATCATTTCTTCTGTTCCATTTCTATTATCAACTTTTGCAGCGAGCGTCACAGTCGGTTCTGGAAATTTAACTTTCGGACAGGGATCGCAACAAGCAGTTGCATGTGACCCACAGGTTTATGTCGCGATGGGACAAGAGTGGAAATCTGCTCCTACTCAAACAGATGCAACAAATGGTTTTTTCCGAGTTCGATCAGTAACAGTCTCGAATGTGGATCTGATTGCATGTCAGAACACAAAACTTCGAGTACGACTTATTGATTCTGTCGGAAAAGAAATACAACTTGGTGGAATAGCAGGGGCAACAGTGTTGCAAATTGCAGTTCCATCAACAGACGGTCAAGTGAGCACAAGTGATGCATCGTTACTTGGACTTGGTTATCTAACCGGCGATGGCGGTGTTATCTCCGGAGTAATGAACGCTGCAGTTTCGTTATCGACAGCAGGAACGTCGGTCTATGACGGCAGCACACTTAGCGCAAACTCTGCGGATGTCACCTTTTACCTAGACCCAACACAGTCGACGGTAAATATTGATGGCCAGAGCGTGGGTCGAGTAACTGTTGAATCGGTAAATAATCCGAAGGCGCAGGGGTAGGAGCTCGTAGGGGAGTTTGACCAAAAGGTTTGGTTAGATAGACTTACGTTCTAATGAGGGGTGACTCTCAAAGGTTAGTACTGACACGAAAAGGAAAAGTAAATGGAAATTTTATCTTTCGAAGGTTCAAACGGATCTTCAAAGCGTAAGCGCAGCAACTTCGTTGTAATCGCGACAATCGCAGCTCTTGGGTTCATGGGCTCAACATTCGCGGCGTCAATCACGCTTAACGGAAACTCTGATATTCAGTATGGTCAAGGTGTCTCACAGGCAGTTGCATGTGCGTCAGACCTAATCATCACACCTGCCAACACATTCAATGGCACAGGCTTTAATCTAGAAACAATCACTGTCGTTGACTCTTCATCTGTCACGACAGCGGCGAATGCCGGACTTGGACTCTGCACAGGTAAGACAATTAATGTAAAGACTTACAACAGTAGCAACGCAGTTCTTTGGACTTGTGACGTTGTGGTCGGTGCATTCTCTGGTGGAAACCTCGCTGCGACAGCTGGAGCAGGCGCACTTTGCCCAACCACAACTGTTGCATCAGCTGCTGGAGCGTCAAACAACAAGGGATTCTCGATCCGCTGGACAGGTACCGCAATCAACGCGGCCAACGTTTCGAAGATCTCTCTGGAATCTAAGAACTAATTCAAATCTGATTCGGAGTTCATCCGTGTCAGTATGAACTCTTGAATTAAAAAATTAATATGAAGAAGTCGCCACCTGAGAACTCACAAGTTGAGGTCTCAGGTGGCGCTTCTCATTTAACGGTTGATTCAGTTATAAGTGGTGCCCAAGATGTGTGGATTGATCGCGCAGGTGCGCCAGCAGATTCAAATGTTTTGGTGACCCTTTCAGGTCCATCTGGAGAAAAGACTGTCCTAGTCACTTCGGAAGTAATCGTGGAATCTTCGGCAAAGTTATTTGTAACTACTCCTCCAGAGCGCGTTGTTACTAAAGGTGACTTGCGAAAAGTTAAAGCAAGGCGTGCACTCACATTGCTGGGTTATGGATTTGCCGCGCTCATGGTCACATTCTCAGCCCTCTCTGCTTCAGGCACAATGAAAGCTCGTGTAGTACTAACCAACTCTATGGAGCCAGCGATATCTCCAGGTGACATCGTTTTAACAATGAGCCCCGATCGAATTGAACCTGAGATAGGCAAAGTGGTTGCTTATCAGGCCAAGAGATTTGATGGTTCACCCGTCGGCGTCTTCTCACACAGAATCATCGCTGGCAATGAACGTGAAGGCTGGGTTATGAAGGGTGACAACAATCCTGACCCTGATACCCAGAAGCCAACGAATGAAGATATCGTGGGTGTTGTTTTCTACGTAATTCCATTTATTGGAAAGTTCCTTACCAAAGAGGCGATCATGATTATGGCGCCTATGGCCGTTGCGATTTGGATGGCGATCGATACTTTGCGAGGGTCTGATGAAGAGTAAGAAGCTCACCCTCGCACTTTTAATCTCGATTTTAACTTTGGCGATTGCGCCGATTGCAAAGGCTGTCGATATTCCGCTGCTCAGCTGGGAGCGCGGCAAGCAACAAAATATTGTTCTTGGTGGACCTAGCACTGGCTCTGGATGGAAGATTTTTCTCGTTGCAGAGGGCCAAGCAGATCGTGAATTCTCAGCGAGCGTTCCAAATAGCGCTGGATATATCGTTTATTCGATAAATCTGCCGAAGAACCTGCCTCTCGGTGGATATTCAGTTGAAGCTCGCGCTAATGGTGCTCCAAATAGCGCCGTAGCAGCGGTAAACGTTATTGAACGTACCTTCTATACGATTTCTTCGATTCCGACAGATTTAAGGCTCCTATTCACCTTTTACGCAATCATTGTCTCTTCATTCGCAATTATCAGAGCCCGAAAATATTCACACCTTTCGTTTAACCGCGATAAGAGCCACCGGAGATTAAAGGGTGAAAATCGAGAAGGATCACGCGTTCCTGTAATTTTTCAACCTTTCTACAAATTTAGATCTCGCCGCCAGGCCGAGATGGAGATTTCATTCTTGAAATTCATTGCATATAAAGATGGCGAACCTTTACATAAGGTTTCACCAATACTTTGGGCGATAACTCCATTTATTACATTCTTACTCGGTATGTATATGTCATACAGCATTCAAGCCACAACGGTTATTCCGAACGTTGCCCTCTATCTGATTGTCATCGTTGCAGTCGTTGGTGCTGTGGATGCGATTTCAGGCGCAACAGCTGCAATGGGATTCCTCTTCGCATCACTTATCTTGGGCGATGTAAATGGGATGAGAACTTTCTTGGCGGTTCTTGCATTTGCGATGGCATGGACAGTTCCCTCGATGCTTGCATCCATGTACCTCATTGCTCTAAAGATTGATTTCAATGAGTCATTCACTCGAGTAAATTCTCGAGTGAGGACAATCCTGGCACTCTTTATCTCTGCAGTGTTGGGTTCAGTTGCAGTGATGATTTCGGCAATCCTGACCGATAGCCTGGTGATTAATATTCAAGGAAATGCTTTTGCCCGCTGGCCTTTGATGACAATTGTTGCAGCAGTGATTTTCTTGAAGAACTTAACTGAAGTGCTTATCGACAGGTCACGTCGCAATCGCGAAACCCAAGTCGAATCCGTTGAAGAAAGTATTTATTTAGCGCGAGTTATTTCGCCAGGAATGACATTTATGTTGGCAGTAGCCTTCTTTGGCATTACTTATGTCTGGACGGAAAAGCCTGCTCAATCTCTGGTTGCAACAGCGATTATCGCTGCCCCATTTTTCCTGAGTTTCATAGTCTTCCCTGAGGTTGCAGGAAAGCGATTCCCAATGATTCGTCGGAACCTTGTTCTCGAGACTGTCCTTATCTCTCTGATAACCGTAGGGGTCTATGAAGGCATCCAGTACCTGCCTATGGCTACCAGGGAGAAGACTCAAGCCTTTATACTTCTGGGTCTAGTTCCAGTATTGATTCACGCAATCTACTCGGCGCTCGTAGTCTCAAGTGAAAGATCTAAATCTAAAGAAGGAGAAGTAAGCGCATGAAGATGAAACGCTTTATTGCAGCTCTTGCAATCTTCTCACTTTCCGGTATCGGCATTACCTATGCAGCAGGAACTGATTCCAATCCTGTGCAGAACTTCTTTCTTGGCGGAACTGATCTAGGGAGCCCTAATCTAAATCAGGTTCTCGCACTCCTTGTTGGTCCAGAAGGGCCTCCAGGTCCTGCCGGTGTTGCAGGTGCAGATGGATTTGTTGGAATGAATGGTCAAGATGGCCAAGACGGATTGCCCGGTGCACCTGGTGCTGTTGGACCTGCTGGTGCTGATGGTGCAAATGGTCGGGATGGACGTGATGGCGCAAATGGTGCGCCAGGAGCTGCTGGTGCGCCAGGTGCGCCAGGAGTCGCAGTTGTAGCAACCGTTGTTGCAACGGGCGCAGGACAACCTTGTGCAGGTCGCGGTGGAACAAAGTTCACTGATGCCGCTGGAACAATTACATACGCATGTAACGGAACTGCAGGCTCCGGTGGCGGTGGATCATTTACTGCAACGACTCTTCCTGTTGGTGATGCCAACTGCGTAAATGGTGGAACTTCTTTCGATGATGGCGTGAATCCTGTTACTTATGCTTGTAATGGAACATCAGTAAACAGCAATCTTGGAATGGGTAACGTTTCGCTTGCCTCATGCGATTCAGATGTTTCTATCTCAATAAACAACGACTTCAATGGCACGGCCTTTGCAATAGATAACATCTCTATTGCAAATGTCTCCAACACATGTGCAAATAACAAACTTGTTGCCTTCATTGCAATTAAATCTTCAGGAACGAAAAAAGGAACCTCCACTAAGTACAACGTCGGTCTTCCTGCTGATGTGATTTCTTGCAGCATTAATAGCGTCACGGTCACGGGTGGAACCATTACTGTCTCTGATTCAACTGCGACATGTAAAGTAAAGCGCACCAATACAACAATTACTCTTGCAGAAATTAATGCCGAAGATATCGGCTCCAATATCGGTATAACTCTGAGCAGCTGATGGCTAAGAAAGAGAGCGCTCCTGAGGCACCTGTAGTTACTACGCTGCCGTTACCGAATTCAGATAACGCGATGGTTATTGATCTTCCAGATGGCCAAAAGCTTGTTGTCGGAAAAATGGAGACTGGAACAGTTATTGAAGTAGCTACTTGGCGTGGAACAGGTCGTCCAGATTCACGTACAACTCGTTTGATGCTCGGTGTTAGCTCACAAGAGAAAGTTTCAGAGGGCTCAGCCCAGCCGACGGCTCCACAGAAGAGTTCAAAATTCTCAGCTATTGATAACGCTAAAGGCGTAGGGAAAAAGGTTGGGGAAAAGCTTGTTGCCCTCGGTTCTAAGGCGAAGAAGTTCAAGGTTGAAAAGCCAAGTACTTCTTCGACACTTACTCCTTCGGTAATTCCAGCTTCAACTTCATCGAATCCTAAAGACACAGATACCGAAGTTCAGGCGTGGTTAGATTCAATTATTGCTAAGAGCGAGAAAAAAGAGGCAGCACAGGCGACAATTAAGCCAGTGACTTCCGTAAAGAAGGCAGCCCCAAAGAAGAAGCCAGTCAAAAAGGCAAGTACAACTAGGAGAGCACGATGAGCACAACGGTAAAGCGCATCACTGCAATTCTTGGTGTCGTACTTCTTCTAGGACTCTTCGGAGTTCGTGTAGGCCATCCAAACTCTGGTCTTTCAACTGCTCTTGGTTCAGCATCTTCAAGCGTTGTTGTTTACAAGGTGAATAACAACCTTGCAGTGGGTGACAAGATTTTCGGTGAAAGTTTAGATAAGTCTCTCTCACCGGTTCTTGGAGAAGTAGTTGAAAAAGGTAAAGATTTCTACACTGTACAAAACGGAAAGTTTTTAGAACGAATTTCTCAGGACGATACCCGCGGTAAGTTGATAGTTGTTATTCCTTTCTTAGGCTATCTCTTTAATATCGTAGGGCTTTAATACATCTTGAAGTCAGCTTCACAGGGGTCTAAATGGATCCCTACCTACATAATCCTTGGCATCACTTGGGGTTGTTCATTTATCTTCATCAAGATGGGTCTTGAATTTCTCACACCATTTGGCGTGGCCTTTATTCGATGTGCCTTAGGGGCACTAACGCTCTTTGCAATCGCAAAGGTGCGAGGATTTAAATTACCCAGAGACCGCAAGGCACAATTTCATATCTGGGTCGTTGCGATTTTTCTCAATGTTATTCCTGGAATCTTCTATGCACTTGCAGAGACTGCGATCACCTCGGTTCTGGCAGGAATTATCAATGCAGTTACACCGCTGATGACCTTGATTGCAATACTTCTGGTCAATCGGCAAGAGAAGGCAAAGCCATTTCAGGTCATCGGTTTACTCATTGGCTTCTTTGGAGTTCTCACTGTCCTAGGGGCTTGGAGAGGCTTCGGCGATAATCCACTGTGGGCAATCCTTGTTCTTCTTTCAGCCGTTGCTTGCTACGGAATCTCATTTCCTTACACTCGTAAGAATGTTATGCCGCTGCAACTTCAGCCTGAATCAATCGTGTCACTTCAGTTGATTCTTGCCTCAATTACTTTGTTGCCATTCTTCTTATTTAATGGTGTCTCGAGTTACAACCCAGATATAGATGCGCTTCTAGCAATGGTCGCACTGGGAGTATTTGGAAGCGGCTTTGCTTATCTTTGGAATTTCAAAGTGATGGAGCTAGCTGGCAGTGCAATTGCGAGCTCAGTAACCTACTTAACGCCTGTGGTTGCAATCATCGTGGGAATCATATTTCTAGGTGAGAAGATCACTTGGAATGAACCTGTTGGTGCGCTTATTGTTTTACTGGGTGCAGCGATTGCTCAAGAGCGGATAAAACTTAAGCGTAATTAATCGATCTTCCAGCCATCTTTAATTGGGCCAAGATCAATACCAGCGGCTGCGTGATCTGTATTTTCACCGCGAGCCATTTGTGCATCATGGGCTGCGTTGTGCCAACGCTTCTCAATCTTTCCAAAGCGCCAAATGAAGAGGGCAAGTCCCCAAACAATGGCAAATGCTGCAACGATAAAGTAGCCGGCAGAGTTGAGGTTAAATGCAAGTGCATAATCCCAGAATCCGCCAGTGAGATTGAGTTGCTCTGCAATCACCTGACAAATTTCAAGACCGCCAACAAAGAGGGCTACTCCAACCGAGAGACCAGTGATGATGATGTTGTAGTAAACCTTGCGAACCGGCTTTGAGAATGCCCAGCCGTAGGCGAAGTTCATAAATGAACCATCGATGGTATCGAGCAAACTCATTCCACCTGCAAAGAAGAGTGGAAGAGAGATAACTGCCCACCAAGGAAGACCTGCGATCACTGAAGAACCAGCCAATACGAGAAGACCGATTTCAGTTGCAGTATCAAAACCAAGTCCGAAGAGAATTCCGAGGGGATACATCTTCCAGCTCTTATCAATACGTCGTGCGATTGGTCCAAAGAAACGCATCAGCAATCCGCGAGAGTTCAGGTGCTTCTCAAGTTCTTCTTCGTTATAGAGACCTTTACGCATCTTGAAGAAGACGCCAACGATTGATACCAAAATAATTAAATTCAGGATTGCAATGATCATTAAGAATGTTCCTGAAACAGTCAGTCCGATAATTCCTGTGTAGTGATGAAGTGCAGAATCCTCATCTTTAAGCTGACTTCCAACAGCTTTGATTCCAAAGTTGAGCAAGATGGCCAGCGCTGCAACAACTGATGAGTGACCGAGTGAGAAGAAGAACCCAACTGCCAATGGGCGCTGGCCTTCTGACATTAACTTTCGTGTGGTGTTATCGATCGCGCTGATGTGATCGGCATCGAATGCATGGCGCATTCCGAGGGTGTAGGCCAGGACCGCTGTGCCCCAACCAAAGAGAGTTCCATCTGCGAGCTCGTAATTGCCTGTGGTGGCCTTCCACATCAGAAGGGCGCCAGAGATATGGAGAAAGGCGATAAAGCCGAACATCAGAGCCATACGGCGCCATTCGTCGCTCGTCAGGCGATCGCGCAGGGGTATGCGGGGGATGTCACGCACAACCTCGTTCATGGGAGCCCACTTCCTGCCTAGATGCAAATCATTTGCAAGAAGAAAGATTAACGGAGAATTTACAAGTAAGCCAGTTGAAATAAGCGTGGGAGTCCTAGCGTTAGGTCTAGAGTGCAGGAATCTGCCAGGGCGAGTAACGGGGAGGTCACATATGAGCGATGACGACGGCCAGGACGAGCTAGTTACTGAGGAAATGCTCTGGGATCGAATCCCTGAAGTTCATGGTGAAGAACGCGCAAATACTTATTACGAACTCTCTGCCCGAATCTTCGCTCGTGGCCAATATGACGAAGCTTTGGCGCTCGCCGAAACTGCGCGAGATATCTTCTCTGAACTTGGAG
>JACCDI011804626.1_pt1 | contig 10939 bp, 9 predicted proteins | sample 7442791 | NCBI WGS metagenome assembly JACCDI01 (sample SAMN15323434, study PRJNA562643) | freshwater metagenome | isolation source: river surface water | place: USA:Blue River Watershed | collected 2017-08-15
TGCGCTCACCCCAGTCACATAGTGAACTATGCTCCTAGGGATTCGCTTAGTTGCGGCCTACCCGAATGTCCAATGACTTTGGGTAAACCCTTAATCATTGAAAATTCGGGGGTGTGCACTCACAGACTACTCAGCGTTTCAGCGCTTTTGGAAAACGAATGTGGTATGCCAAACCGTGGCCTGGCTCGCTTTTCACTTGGATGCTGCCGCCAAGTGTTTGTCTTACCAAGTTATAGGTGATATGAGTACCTAGGCCACTGCCGCCTTGGTCCCGTTTGGTGGTGAAGAATGGATGGAATAATTTTTCCAACTGTTCTGGGGTAAGGCCCTTACCATTATCGCTGTAATTGATATCGACAACGTTGCCTTCATCGATAACAGTAATATTGATATTACCTTCTTGCATCTCTTCAAAACCGTGAATAAGGCTATTCATCAATAGGTTAGTGAAGATCTGCGAAATAGCGCCAGCAGGGCAGCTCAGCACTAAGTTCTCTGGACAGTTCACTTCGATATGGTGACGGGTTTTCTTGAAGTGCGGCTGCAAGGAACGGATGATTTCGTTCAGATAATCTTGCAGCTGAATGGTCCGTACCGCTTCACTGGTTTGGTCGACTGCAATTTGTTTAAAGCTTGCGATAAGTTCAGATGCCCGAATCAAATTGGTATTTAGCAGCTCAGTGCCTTGTTTGGCCTCTTCAATAAAATGTTCCAGCGCTTTTGGCGACAAACTCTTTTCTTGATAGGCGTGTTCCAAAGCTGCCAGTTTTTCCGCAAGGAAACTCGTTGCAGTGACACCAATGCCAACCGGCGTATTCACTTCATGAGTGATACCAGCGACTAGACCGCCTAAGGCTGCCATTTTCTCCGACTGAACCAAGCGGTCTTGTGCTTGACGCAAGTCAGTCACTAGTTTTTCCAATTCAGTTTGTTTGCTGCGAAGTGCGTCTTCAGTGTGACGCCGCCGTTCAATTTCTTCACGCAGCGCTTGTTGTTTCACTTCAAGTTCTTGTTTTTGCTGTTGCAGATCCATCATGGCTTGAGATAAACCCGAGGTTTTGCGCGCAACTTCTTGTTCCAAGATTAGATTGTGCTGATCAAGCTTTTCATTCGATTGCAGCAGTTGCTTTTGGGTGTTTTCCAACTGGCCTTTGTAATCTTGCACCCGGGCAATCAGACGGTTAAACGCATCAGCCATTACCGCCAACTCGTTGGTATCGCCATGTTGAATTTCAACTTTGGCACCTTCGAGATTATCGAGTTCTAAATCTTCAATCTGTTGCGTCAATTCCGAGAGTGGCAGGGTCAGCTGCTTTCTAAACGCAATCAAAAACAAAATGATGAGGAAAGTAGTTTTAAGTACGGCGTTACCGACTAAGAAGTAAATACCGACTTTGATCCGATCAAGCACGATATTGCGGCTGGAAAATAAGGTCACATCACCAACTTGGGTGGCGCGGCCGGAAAATTCAAAAATAAGCGGGAAGGTATAGCCGAATAAACCCGATTGCTGCTCGGTCAGCCGAACTCCTTCTTTCACCAATTGCGTGCTGTAGCGCTCACTGATGTCAACGTATTGGCCAAGTTGCGTAATGACAGCACCGCTGTCATCTCGAACAATAATGCCTTCAATTGATGGAATCGCTAACAGACCGTCGGCGATAATTAGCGCTTGTTGTGTGTTCAGCTCCCAAATAGCCCGGGTCAGTGAGCCGGAAATGGTTTGCTGTAAGGTGGCAAGTTCACCGTTGATATGGCTTTTGGTATTGAAGTACTCGGCAACAATTTGACCCAAGGTTACGACAAAAGTCAGAATAAAATACACTGATAACACTTTGGTCAGCAGTTTTCGAGAAAGGCTTTTCTGTTGCATCTGACTACCTGTGGGTTGAAGCCTCGGTGAAATTCACCTGTTGCTATAAAATTAGCTAAAAAAAACAATAATTAAAACAACAATCGACACAATTTACCGGTAAACCGCAAAAAAAAACCACTGATGAACTCTCGTCGTCGTCGAGGAAACTATAGCCTAGATCCGGCGGTGGCGAAAATATCTGCATTGTTGACAAAAAATAAGCAAATCGCGGCGAAAAGTCGGCAATCTGTTGCATTAAGTAAAGCTACTGGTTATATTTTGCCCGTAACTCATTATGATAACTATTAAAAATTTTTTGAGGCAGTTTTAATGGCTTTGCCAGTCTTGATTTGTGACGACTCTATCCTTGCACGTAAACAAGTGCGCAAAAGCCTTCCAGAATCCTTCGATGTTGAAGTCCAGACCGCCGGAAACGGGCTCGAAGCGTTAGCTATTCTGCGTAGCCAAGAAATCGGTTTGGTGTTTCTTGATTTGACCATGCCAGAACTTGACGGTATTGGCGTACTTGAAGCCATCAAAGCGGAGCAAATTGACTGCTTCGTCATTGTTATCTCTGCAGATATTCAACCGGAAATGCAACGTCGTGTCATGGAATTAGGCGCACTGGCATTCATCCAAAAACCGGTCAATGAAGACAAATTACACGGCGTGTTACGTCAATACGGACTTTTCTGATGAACGGCAGTTTCAACGAAGAACAACGAGATTGCCTGCAAGAGATCATCAACGTTGCGATGGGACTTGCTAGCGACAAATTAGCCCGTTTTTTAAATACCTTTGTGCATTTGCAAGTGCCTTCAATCGCTTTGGTTGGTGCTGCGCATTTGCCGGCGGAAATAGAAACGCGTTATCAAGATATTGAAGCTGCGATGGTCAGCCAAGGATTCTTTGGTAATGAAGGTCTGCGCGGTGAAGCGATAGTGCTTTATCAAATGGAGAATGCGCACAAAATTTCGGCGTTGTTAGGCTATGAGCCAGGTGATGTCTCTGAAATTGAAATGCTGACCGACATTAGCTCAGTGCTAACCACAACGTTTCTCAATGGTTTAGCAGAGCAGTTGGACAACAGCATGTCTTACAGCGCTCCGCGTATTCTGTCATCGCGTAATCGCGACATTGCCGAAGTGCTGACCAATACCTCGTTCCACTGGGAACACGCGCTAAAGGTCGATATTAGCTACCAATTAATTGATCACTCCTTTAATTGCGACATGGTGTTATTGATCCCTGGCGAAGCCGTTAATCATATCAAAACCATTCTTGATCGGATTTTGGAAGAATACTGATGTCGCATATCGGTTTAATTAGTCCAATTCTGGCACAGCTCAATAGCGGTGTGGTGGTGGTCGATGACGAATATAATGTGCATTACATCAATAACTTTATGGAACGCCACGCCAGTTTGCAGCTATCGCAAGTAGCGGGGCAGTCGTTATTCAAAGTGTTCGCTGATTTGCCTGAGGCATGGTTAAAGCGCAAGTTGATGAGTGTGCTCGATTTAAAAACTCCAGCATTTAGTAGCTGGGAGCAACGTCAGTATATTTTCAAGTTGCCGCATTTACGACCTGTCACCAGTGGCAGCCAATATATGGCGCAAAACTGTACCATGCTGCCGCTACAGACCGATGCTGCCGGGCAACCGCTGATTTGTATATTGATTGAAGATGCGACGGACGCTTTTGTTTATCATCAACATCTAAGCCGAACTCTAGTTGAGCTGGAAAAAGCCAATCGCCAAGATGGTCTTACCAAAGTATTAAACCGGCGTTATTGGGAAGAGCAATTAAAACAAGAAATTCATCGTGCACAGCGTTATCAGCACCCGTTGTCGTTGATTTTGTTTGATTTGGATAAATTTAAAGACTTAAACGACAAATATGGCCATTTAGGTGGTGATTTTGTGTTGATTGAACTTGCGGCTTTTATTGGCACTTTGCTGAGAGATTCCGATTTACTCGGACGCTACGGCGGCGAAGAGTTTGGAATTATTCTGCCTGATACGCCCTTAAGCGGCGCCCAAGAAGTCGCGGAGCGTATCTGTAAAGCGGTGGCCGATTATCCGATGTTATTTAATCAACAGACGATCCGCACTAGCTTAAGTATGGGCGTTGCCGAAATGCATCCTAAAGCCCATGTGTTGCATGATGATTTAATTCGTTGCGCTGACATGGCGCTCTACAGCGCGAAACGCGCGGGCCGTAACCGAGTTTGTTGTTTTCAGTTCGGCGAAACTGAGTACCAAAAGAAAGTTAACTAGAAAATATTCTAAACATTTAGATTGACAGACGTCTAAAACTTTGCGCATATAGACGCAATGAAACATATAAAAACAAACAATACAACCACCACGATTATTACCACCAACCCTGCGGGGTAGGAGGTCGGCGGCGTATTGTCCTTAATAAAGGCCCGTGACCTCAACAGTCACGGGCTTTTTGCGTTTATACAGGAGAGAAAAATGAGGGTGCTTAAGTTTGGTGGTTCGTCACTGGCGTCGGTGACAAGATTTTTAGAAGTCGCTGGTATTGTGCAGCAACAACTCGGCAATGAGCCGGTAGCCTTAGTGTTATCTGCGCCACATGGCGTTACCAATTTATTGGTAGAACTCACCGACTTGGCATTTTTAGGCGGTGATTACCAATCATTGCTGCAAAAATGGCGCGACCGTTTGGCACAACTGCAAACGGAAGCCGAAGGCCGTATTAGCGCTGCAAGTGCTGATAAAGTTGCTGCAGTGCGCCGTGTGCAAGATGAGCAACTGACCGCTTTTTTACAGGGTATTTCGCTGTTGCAGCACTGCCCAGATCATATCAAAGCCCGTATTTTGGGGCTTGGCGAGCAATTTAGCGTCGCGCTGATGACCGAGTTATTGCTGGCGGCGAATGTGAAAACCTCGATGTTGGATTCGGTAGTTTGCGTTAAAAGCCAAGGCGATTTCTTAAATGCGGTTGCTGATATTCCAGCCTCTGAGCTGGCGCTTGGCAAGGCGCTGGCCGGCAAAAACAGCCAAGTGTATGTAATGGCTGGCTTCATTTCGAGTAATAGCCAAGGCGAGTTATGTCTCTTAGGGCGCAACGGCTCTGACTATTCGGCTGCTATTGTCGCCGCCAGTATCCGCGCTTCAGTGTGTGAGATTTGGACTGACGTTGATGGTGTCTACAGCGCCGATCCGCGCCAGGTGAAAAATGCCAAGTTAATCGACCAGTTATCTTATGACGAAGCGATGGAACTGTCGTATTTCGGCGCAAAAGTGCTGCATCCAAAAACCATCGGGCCACTGGCACGTTTTCAAATTCCTTGTTACATCAAAAACACTTTAAACCCAGCAGCCCCTGGCACTTGCATTGATGCCAATAGCAATGGCGATAGCTTGGTCAAAGGGATTTCCAGCCTAGAACACTTGGCGCTGATCACTGTCTCAGGCCCCGGCTTAAAAGGCGTAGTAGGCATGGCCTCGCGGGTATTTGCCACCATGGCGCGTGAGCAAGTGTCGGTGAGTTTAATCACCCAATCCTCCAGCGAATTTAGCATCAGTTTCTGCGTGGCGCAGTTAGATTTGACTGTGGCGAAAAAAGCGCTGGAAGCTGAGTTCGAGCTTGAATTACAAGGCAAATTGTTGCGCCCATTGTCTATCCAAACGGATATGGCGATTGTCAGCTTAGTCGGTGATGGCATGCGTCAACATCGCGGTGTTGCTGCGAAATTCTTTGCTTCATTGTCGCAAGCCCGCGTTAACGTGGTGGCGATTGCCCAGGATTCTAGCGAGCGCTCAATCTCTGCGGTTGTAGAACAAAAATCCTGCCAAAACGCAGTGAAAGTGTGTCACGAGAACTTCTTTAGCCATGTGCCAAGCATTGATGTGTTCTTGGTCGGTTGTGGCGTGGTGGGCAGCGAGTTACTGGCACAATTCCAGCGCCAGCAGCAGTTCTTGCAAAACCGCAATGTGCGCTTGACCGTTTACGGCATCGCCAACAGTCGCCAGTTATTGTTATCGCCACAAGGTATTGATTTATCGAAGTGGCAAGCCAGCATCGGCGAAACTAATAATGAGCAAGCACAGCACCAGTTTAGTCTGGCTGCCTTGTCGCAGTTTGCACAAGACAACCATCTGACCAACCCAGTGCTGATTGACTGCACCAGCGCGCAAGCGATTGCAGATCAGTATGCAGATTTCTTGGCAGCAGGTTTTCACGTGGTCACGCCGAACAAAAAAGCCAATACCGGCACTTTGGCCTATTACCGCGAACTGCGCCAAGTTGCGCAGAAAAACCGTCGCCGCTTTTTATATGAAACCACTGTTGGCGCCGGTTTGCCGGTAATTGACACCCTGCAAGGCTTACTCAATGCCGGTGACGAATTGGTGGCTTTTGAAGGTATTTTATCGGGCAGCCTGTCGTATTTGTTTGGCGAATTAGAACGCGGTAAGCCGCTTTCTGCAGTGACCGCGCAAGCAAAAGCGCTTGGTTTTACTGAACCTGATCCACGCGATGATTTATCCGGCATGGATGTCGCGCGCAAGTTATTGATTATGGCGCGTGAAGCGGGTTTAGAGCTGGATTTGGCAGATGTTAGTGTTGAAGGCGTGCTGCCAGCAGAATTTGCAGAGGGCGCCGATGTGGCAACCTTCATGGCGAAATTGCCGGAATTGGACGCATGGTACGGCGAGAAAGTGGCGGCTGCGGCTGCAGAGGGCAAAGTGCTGCGCTTTATCGGCGAAATTTCGCAAGGACAATGTAAGGTCGCGGTGAAAGCTCTCGATTTGGATCATCCGCTGGCCAAAGTCAAAGATGGTGAGAACGCCTTGGCGATTTTGACTCGCTATTATCAGCCGATCCCATTTGTGCTGCGCGGTTATGGCGCGGGTGCTGCAGTAACAGCTGCCGGTGTGTTTAGCGATGTGATGCGCACACTTGGTTGGCAACAGGAGATGTAAGTGATGAAGTCGTATTTTGCGCCGGCGTCGACAGGTAATTTTTCGGTAGGGTTTGACTTGCTGGGGGCAGCCTTTGAAACCTTACCGGGCGGCCCATTGCTTGGTGATGAGTTGGTAATTATCGGCGAAGCAGCAGAGCTTAGCCTAACGCTAAGTGGTCGTTATGTGCATCAATTGCCAAGCGACAGCAGCGATAACTTAGTGCTGCAATGCTTTGATGCTTTTGAGAAAAAGGTAGGAAGAACCTTACCTCGTTTGCAACTGCATCTGAAAAAGCATTTGCCAGTCGGCAGCGGTTTAGGCTCAAGCGCTTGTTCTATTGTGGTCGCCTGTTATGCCTTTAACGATTATTTCGGCTCGCCGTTATCAAGTGGCGAACTACTGCAGCTGACCGCCGAGTGCGAAGGGCGGGTCAGTGGCTCGGTGCATTATGACAATGTGGCGCCGTCATTACATGGCGGTTTGCAGTTGATGATGCCTGAGAGCGCCAAGTTATTTCGGCAATTGCCGTGGTTTGAACATTGGCAAGTGGTATTAAGTTACCCTGGCACTGTACTTTCGACCAAAGCGGCGCGGGCAGTATTGCCGCAGCAGCTTAGCTTAAAGCACAGCATTAGTTTTGCCGGAATGTTGGCTCGGTTTGTCGCGGCGTTATATGCAAAAGATGAGGCAGAAGCCTTGTTAGCGCTGCAAGATGTGATTGCCGAGCCTGCACGTACGCCGCTTATTCCCGAGTTACCGGCCATTCGTCAGGCGTTAATGCAGGAAGGCATTGGCCATGTCGGGATCTCTGGTGCTGGGCCAACCTTGTTTGCCGTTTGCACAACTGCAGCGCAAGCAGAGTTTGCCGCCAACTATTTGCGCGCGCACTATGAAAAAAACGCGGACGGCATGACGCAGATTTGCCAATTATCGCACCAAGGTGCGCGGGTGTTGTCGTCGAGTTCAGACGACGCAGAAGTCAGTAATCAATTGAATAAATTTCAGGAATAAATCATGTTGTTACGTAATATCAAAGTACCTTCGCAGCAAGTCAGTTTTTTAGATGCAGTGCGAATTGGCCTAGGCGAGCAGCAAGGTTTATTTTTCCCTGACCAGTGGCCAAGCCTCGATGTGGATGCGCTATTGGCCATGCCGTTTGTTGAGCGCAGCGCGGCAATTTTAGGTGCGCTGATTGGCGATGAAATTCCACAAGCAGAATTGTTAGCGATGGTGTCGCAGGCATTTGCCTTCGGCGCGCCAGTGGCGAAAGTGACTGAGCAAATCGGCTGTTTGGAGTTATTCCATGGCCCAACTTTGGCCTTTAAAGACTTTGGCGGCCGCTTTATGGCGCAGGCATTATTGGCCTCGCAACGTCGCTCAGGCATCGCAAAAACGACCATTGTCACTGCCACTTCAGGGGACACTGGTGCTGCGGTTGCGCATGCCTTTTTCCGCCAACCAGGCGTAAAAGTGGTGATTTTATTCCCGAAAGGCAAAATCAGCCCGTTACAAGAAAAACTCTTTACGACCTTGGGTGAAAACATCCAGACGCTGGCGGTTGATGGTGACTTTGACCAATGCCAAGCCTTGGTGAAAGAAGTGTTTAACGACCGTGACTTAGTGGCGAAATTGCAAATTAACTCGGCGAACTCAATTAATATTAGCCGGTTGTTTGCGCAAATTTGTTATTACTTTGAAGCAGTTGCGCAGTTAACCCCAGAGCAACGGGCAGAGCTTGTTGTGGCGGTGCCAAGTGGTAACTTCGGTAATTTAACCGCAGGGTTAATTGCCAAAGCGTTAGGGTTGCCAATTAAGCGCATGATTGCCGCCACCAATGCCAACGATACTGTGCCGCGTTATTGGCGCAGCGGCGTGTGGCAGGTGAACCCGACTGTGGCCACTTTATCGAACGCCATGGACGTTTCCGCACCTAACAACTGGCCGCGGGTGGAAGATTTATTGGCGCAAGGCGTGATTGCCCGTGAGGCGTTATCCACTCAGGTGGTGGATGAAGAAGACACGCAATTGTCGATGCGACAACTGGCACAACTTGGGTATTTAAGTGAGCCGCATGCGGCTGTCGCTTATAAGGCGTTAAAGCGCGAACTGAGCCCAACGGAATACGGCTTGTTTTTGGGCACAGCACACCCGGCGAAATTCAAAGAGCAGGTTGAAAATATTCTCGGCAATCCAATTGCGTTACCACCAGCGCTTGCCGCTGTTGCTGGTGAAGCAAGTTTAGCTGCCGATCTGCCTGCGGATTTTGTAGAATTGCGCAAATACCTATTAGCCTTGGAGTAGTGTGTGTTTAATAGTTGGCAAGACGTGCTTGGGATTGAGAAACAACAGCCTTATTTTCAAAGCATTATGCAGCAATTGCAGGCGGCGCGGGCCAGTGGCCAAGTGATCTATCCACCGGAAGCAGACGTGTTTAACGCTTTTCGTTATACCGCGTTTGCTGATTTGAAGGTGGTGATTATTGGCCAAGACCCTTACCACGGGCCAAATCAAGCGCATGGGCTGTCGTTTTCCGTCCGCGAAGGTGTCGCTATTCCACCGTCGCTGCGCAATATGTACAAGGAGTTAGCCTTGGAATACCCAGAGTTTCAGCAACCAAAACACGGTTATTTGGAAAGCTGGGCGCACCAAGGTGTGTTGTTATTAAACACAGTGCTGACTGTGGTTGCCAACGAAGCCAACTCCCATCGCCACTTAGGCTGGGACCAATTCACTGACCGAGTGATAAGTGTCATTAGCGCGCATGCAACACCGGTGGTGTTTTTGTTATGGGGAAGCCATGCCATCAAAAAACAAGCGTTGATTGATGGCTCCAAGCATTTTGTGCTGACCGCGCCGCATCCATCACCGCTTTCTGCCCACCGCGGATTTTTAGGCTGCGGCCATTTTGCCAAAGCCAACGAATTGCTAACGCAAGTGGGCAAAACTGCGATTGATTGGCAGGTTTAATGAAAAAAAGCAGGTATCGCAAAGTTTTGCGATACCTGCTGATGTTCACTGTGATTGCTAGCTTTTCTTCAATAGGCAGGCTTTGGTGCTGATTTTTCTGCAAGTTCTTCTCAAAATTTCTTCAACTTCTCGATAATTTTCTCTTCATCAGTAAATTCCACGACGCCCATATCAACACTCGCAGAACCAGTTGTAGAGTGCATGTTTATTTGTACAGTCTTTCTCTTGAGTTTTTTATCCCCCATAAACTGCGGTTTTTGTCGTTTTTGTTTTCTTAAAATTTAAGAGTCATTAACAGAAGTGATTGATTTAAGGGAATTACAAGGTTATTTTATTACGAGTAATTTTAACGAAAACGGGCAGAATGAGCCGCATCTCGCGGGTTTTGTGCCGTTGAAAAAGTATTGTTATAAACCACAAGAAATATCGGTGTAATATGGAAAATAAACAAGAAAATGCAAAGGAAGCTGGATGTCTGGGCTACGTTATTGGTGGGATGTCATTCATTCCGCTAATTGGAGTTCTATTCGGCATCATAGCCATTATTTGGGGCTTTGCTATAAAGCATACAAAATTAAAAATAGTTGGTGCATGCGGTATTGCATTCACTGTACTCCTTTATAGTGCGCTGGGATATTTTGGCTTTGTACAAGAAGGAGGTGTTTATGATGAGTTGCGTGGTGAGCTAACTAAAACTCAGCTAACTAGCGCTGTACAAGCCATTGAGTTTTACAAAGTACAAAACGGTCATTACCCAGAATCATTAGAAATACTGCAAAAATCTCTACCAGATAACTCTATGGTTTTCCTGCATGATGCGACTCAGGTAAACACGGCTGGCAAACTTTATTATTACAAGTTAATTGATGAAAGCTCATACCATATTCGTTCTTATGGCCGCGATGGTTTAATTAACACAGCAGATGATATTTTGCCTTCACCAATAAAGAATGTCGGCTTGGTTGCTGATTATCAAGTTTCAAGTGGTTTATAACAAGTTGCTTAATTTCGTTCCGGCCACAAAAAGCGTATCCTCCACTGGGCTGCTTACGCTACGCTGCGGCAGCCAATTAGCAAAGGGTTAGGTCTTTATGCGCATTGCGACGCTTCTCTGCACTCTATGGCTCTTGGTGTCTTGCGCATCCTTGCCAGATCTGTCGCTCGCACCAAACGCCATGCAA
>JACCDI010906996.1_pt1 | contig 10937 bp, 9 predicted proteins | sample 7442791 | NCBI WGS metagenome assembly JACCDI01 (sample SAMN15323434, study PRJNA562643) | freshwater metagenome | isolation source: river surface water | place: USA:Blue River Watershed | collected 2017-08-15
CTGCCTGCCGCTGTTCTGCTGCCGCTGCTGATTCATAGCTTGCGGACTGCCGTTCGGCGCAGCAGCGGGTGCCGCTTCCGCTTGTGCCTGAGCCGGGGCTGCCGGTGCAGCAACCGGCGCCGGCGCTTCCTGACGCACCGGTGCGGCCTGGACCTGCGGCTGCTGGCCGACCTTGTAGATGCTGCCCTGCAGCTGGCCGCCCTTCTTGATTTCCAGTTCCTGATAGGTGATCGAGCCGCCGATCAGTCCCGAGGATTCCACCACCAGCGATTTGTTGGCGACCGTCGTGTTGGTCAGCGAGCCAGCCACGCGCACGTGGTTGGCTGTCGTGCGGCCATCCATCGCGCCATTGGTCTGCACGATCACGGTGTCAGCCGACAGTTCGCCCTCCAGCTTGCCATCGATGCTGGCCGTACCCGGCACTTGCATCGAGCCCTTCATGAAGACGCCTTCGCCAACCAGCAGGGAACCCGGGGAATTGATTTCAGCCATATGCTTGTTCTCGTCTCGTTAATGGGTGAATGCGTTCTTGCGGAAAACCTGCTGCATCATACAAGCTTTTCATTCCTGAAAAAATGCTGACGCGGCTAAAACCGTGCGTTGATGCTCGCTTCGTTGTCAAATAAAGAACTAATTCAAGGGCTGCATGATGGCTTCCAACACCGCTTCGTCGTCCACCGTCGGCAGGCCGACCTCCGAGCCTGCCGCCACCGGCATGTCGCCATCTCGCCCCGGCCGACTGCTGCTGTTTGCCGGCCACGCCGGCACAGGAAAGACCACGCTCGCCAAGCGCGCCGTGGCCGCGCTGAAGGCGCGCAGCGGGCAAGACTACTTCTTCCTCGACAAAGACACCGCGTATGGCGCATTCAGCTCGCACATCATGGGCCTGCTGACCGGTAACCCGGATGACCGCGACAGCCCGACCTATCTGAACCATCTGCGCGACAAGGAATACGCGGGCCTGCTCGACATCGCGCGCGAGAACCTGCTGCTGGGGATGAACGTGATGCTGGTCGGGCCGTTCACGCGTGAGATCATGGCCGGCAAGTTCTTCCGACCCACAGAGCTCGGCATGCCCGAAGGCACCGAATGCCGCATCGCATGGATAGACCTCGACAGCGCCGAGGCGAAGCGCCGTATCGAGCACAGGAACGATGCGCGCGATGCCTGGAAGCTCGCGCACTGGGATGAATATCTGAAGCGCCGCGTCGAGCCGCCGCAGCATGCTGCGCTGATGCGGTTGGATAACACGCGCTTTGATCCGGGGGCGTTTGAGACATTGGTTGGGCACTTACTGGCTTGACCGGAAATTTGTATCCACTCGAGTGTGCTCCAGTGCCCGACGGCCTCTCGCAAAAAGAAGGCTTCAATGTGTCAGAAGTTGGATATATCGCTCATAGCTGAAGCTACGGTTATTCTTCTGCCCGGTCAGTTCCGTCACGATCCCCAGCTCGGACAACAACTTGATCGCTGCCGTCGCCGTCGGGAACGTGGTCGACAGTTTTGTGCGTACGCCTTTGATCGTAAAGCGCGGCATCATTGGTAGCAATTCGAACAGTCGATAGGCCGTCTGGCTCACGCCCGGCTGTGCCAGCAAGCGACGACGATCGGAAGCCACCAGGCTGGCGATAGCAACGATGCCGCGTTCAGCATCGTCCGCAGCGGTCGCAACGCCTTCAAGGAAGAAACTTATCCATCCTTCCCAATCGCCTTCGAGGCGTATTGCAGACAGGCGGCGGTAGTATTCGAGCTGATGTTGTTTCAGATATCCGCTCAGGTAGAGCAAAGGTTCAGGAAGCAAACCCCAATGCTCCATAAGTGCTGCGATCAGAAGGCGACCAATGCGGCCATTACCATCCAAAAATGGGTGGATCGTTTCGAACTGCGCATGGATCAACGCTATGCGTACCAATGGCGGCAAAGTGGGGACATCCTGATGGATGTAATGCTCGAGATCGCTCAACAGTCCGGGCACATGCTCGGCTGGAGGTGGCACGAACACCGCATTTCCGGGGCGAGTTCCGCCAATCCAGTTCTGCGATTTGCGCAATTGACCCGGCTGTTTGCCAGCGCCACGAACGCCTTTCAATAGCAGCTGGTGAGCCTCGCACAGTAGCCGAACGCTGATCGGAAGCCCTTCGGGCTTGCGCAAGTTGTCCTGCACGAATCGGAAGGCGCGAAGATAGTTGGTGACTTCCTCAACGTCATCGGTGTTCGTGACAGCGAGGCCTGCCTCCTCGTCGAACAGGTCGGCCAACGAGGCCTGTGTGCCCTCGATCAGGGAGGTGAGGAGTGCTTCCTTGCGCACGGCGGCGTATAGCAGCCAATCCACTGAGGGAACAAGCCCGGATACGCCGGTCAGCCGTGCGAGGCGGAGCTCTGCCTCCCGGTTCAATTGATCGAAGGCGTCGACAGCCAGAGGCGGGGCGCGTGGCGGTAGCACATTCGGCACGAAGGCTTGTAGGGTCTCGCCCAGGGTGGTGGACTTGAGGTAGCGACCGGTCACACGAGCCATGGTCAAGGCTCCTTTCATGGCGGAGGCCTCGATTAAAGCATACTTTAATTTGTCGAGGGCGCATTAAAGTATGCTTTAATTGTATGACTGAAGGAAGTGCTTTTTTGGCAACAAAACATTGGGGCGACGACCTCGCAGTCGCCCCAAGCTGGGCGCTTATTCCAGCGCCTGATACACCAGCGTCTTGAACATTCGGCGATAGCTCTGGCGGATCGCGCCCGGTGTCTGCGCCATCATGATGCCGATCAGCTGCTCCTTGGGGTCGACGAAGAAGTAGGTGCCGCCGATACCGCCCCAAGCGAAATCGCCTTCCGAGCCATGCACGCCGGCGATGCCCTGGCCCTGGCGGACCATGAAGCCGAGGCCGAACGTATAACCCTGCAGGCCCATCAGCACTTCGCCCGGCTGCACCGGTGTCGCGACGCGTGAGCCGAGATGATCTGAAGTCATCAGTGCGACCGTCGTGCGCGACAGAAAGCGCTTGCCATCCAGCGTGCCGCCGTTCAGCAGCATCTGGCAGAAGCGCAGGTAATCATCCGCCGTGGTCGAGATGCCGCCGCCGCCAGACACATTGCCGGTCGGGCGCGTTGAATCGAGCATCTGCATGGCCGGGCCGCCGGTGGCCGGATCGATCTTCAGCGGCTCGGCAATGCGCGCTGCTTTCGATGCCGGCACCACGAAGTGCGTGTCCTTCATGCCGAGCGGCTTGATCAGTTTTTCATCCAGCAGCACGTCCAGTGTCTTGCCGGAGATTTTTTCCAGCACGCGGCCCAGCAAGTCCGTCGACAGGCTGTACTCGAAAGTGGTGCCCGGCTGCCAGACCAGCGGCGCTTTGGCGAAGGCTTCGATCTGCTGCTCTGGCGTCAGCGACATCGATTTCATCGGCACTTCATTCGAGAACAGACCGGCCTCAATGTAGGCATTCTTCACGCTCGCCATGCGCGTGAACTCGCCATAGGTCAGGCCCGACGTATGGCGCAACAGGTCCTGCACTGTGATCTGGCGCTTGGCCGGCTCGCGCGCGCTGTTCGGGTCGAACGGATTCGACAGCACCTGCATGTTCGCGAACGCCGGGAAGAACTTCACCATCGGGTCGGTGAGCTGCAGCTTGCCTTCCTCGACCATCATCATCGCCAGCACCGATACCAGCGGCTTGGTCATCGAGTACGCACGGAAAATCGCATCGCGCTTGATGGCCTTGCCGGCCGGCTTGTCTGCAAAGCCGATCGCATCTGCGTGCACGACAGCACCCTTGCGCGCGATGAGCACCACGGCACCCGGCATGCGCTCGGCATCGATTTCGCCGTTGATCACGTCGCGGATGCGCGCCAGCCGCGCCGGCGACATGCCTTGCGATTGCGGCGATGCGGTGGCGAGGTCGGCTGCCTGTGCAAAAGGCATGATCGGCGCCACGGCCAGCAGCGAGGGCAGCAATACCGCCAGCATCGTGGCGCGGCGCCAGCCGCTGCTGCTTGCGCCGGCGGTGCGGCATACATGAGGAACGCGCATCTTGTCTCCTTGGGTTCTTGTCGTTATCGGGTAGTGAAATCGTGGTACGGCAGCGATGCTATTGTTTTGCAAGCCGGCTCACGTTGGCAAGCACGGCCCTGGTCACCAGGGTCGTGCGTCCCCTACGTATCGGGTAGTCCGCCAGTCTGTGGGCCAATCCGGTGGCAACGGTGCTCACCTGCTCAAGGATTTGCACGGCCTGTGCCGGATCGACGCCGCCTTCGTTCGCCAGCCGTAGCAAGTCGGTACGTGACGGTAGCCGCCCCTCGCCGCAGACATCCATCTGGTGCTGTCCGCCCGGCCCTTCGCTGAGAGTCAGGTCATAGGCTGGCGCCAGCTTCCATCGGCGATCGCGGTCCAGTATGAAGGAAAAATTCTTCGCATGGTCATCGCGGTTATGGAAGGCGACGTTGAATACGGCGCGACGGAAGGCTTCATCGACTTCGCGCTGGTCGCGGGTGATGAACCGGGTTGCCCGCAGCAGCTGCAGATAGCCGACGCCGGGCACGCGGAAGTCCGAGTGCAGCAGACCGGCCAGCGTATGCATGGGAACCCGCAAGCCTTGCTCGCGATCGAAGCGGCGCGCACCGAAAGCCGCGTGCCGGCGCGCGAGTGGGATCCATTGCGTGGCGGGCATGCGTAGCCCGCTATCGACTGCGGCCATCGCATACGCATGTTCCAGCGCACAGTCATCGGGATGTTCGCCGCGCGCAGGGAACTTGAACAGCCAGGGTTCGAGCCCCTCGGCCTGTTGGGTACGCATGTGCCCGGTCGACTGATTCAGATAGACCAGTGCCTTGGGGCGGGCGCCCTGCGGCGAGCCACCGACCACCAAAAGCTGCTGCAACACGTCGTCGCCAGCGCCGTCGAGCACCGATTCGCTCGCCTTCGCCAATGCCAGCAGGTCGATTGGCTCAGCGAGGGCATCGTCATGCTCTGCCGGTTCGAACGACAGCGCGCCCATCGCGCGGTCGCCGATGAATGCCAGACGTTGAAGTGGCGAAGGTGATTCGAGGCCACGCTTCCTGAAGGCGCGATCCATCAGCATCAGGCCCCAGCCATCGGGCAAGGCATCTGCCAACAGTCCCGGCAGGTTCATCTGGTGCGCCGGAAAGTCCGTGTATGAGGCGTCGCTTAGTGGCAGCTTCAGTGGCGACAGCTGAAGGTCTTGCCGGATGGCCTCGGGGGTGTACTCGAAAACAATGCGTCCGTCAGCCTCGGCCAACGTGGCCAGGTGCCATGACTCGCCCCAGCCGTTGTAGATGACGTTCAGGCGCTTCATGGGGTTCTGCTTGGGTCAGGAGCGCGTCCGCGCGCGCTTGCGCAGCGGCTGCGAGGCCCGTTCCATTGCCGCGATCGAGATCGGCTCGCGGTGAAACAGCGGCTCCAGATCCGAGACCGCCCCCAGCGCTGAACAAATCCTTACCAGGGAATCCAGCGAGCACTGAGCCGACGATTCGAGGTTCTGTACCGTGCCGCGCGAAACTCCGGCAGCGGCGGCCAGCTCTGCTTGCCCCAGGTTCTGGCGCAGCCTGAGCTCCCTGAGCCGGTCGGCAAGCACGCGCCGGATCTCGTCTGGCGTGGCCAACTCAAAGTACATTTTTTTGGGCATAAAGTGATTATAAATCAATTTATGCCTATTTTATTGTGCTTTGTTTGGAATGGTCAGCGCAAACGCAGCCAGGCCTTGCGCAGCTTCGCACCTGCCAGCGGCTTGTCGCGCGCCTCGATCGCAAATTGCGGCGCCGAGTCTGCCTTCAGGGTCACGCTGAAGGGCATCAATTCATCACGCCTGAATGCATGCACGGTGACAGTATCGCCAATGCGATAGCGCGCCAGCAGCGCATCCAGATTGGACGCCGTCACGCGCAACCCGTCGATGGCGACCAGTACATCGCCTGCCGACAAGCCAGCAAGATGCGCCGCACCGCCTTCATGCACGCTGGCCAGCTTGCAGTCGCCGCCTTCCTTGCGGGTGCGCACTTCGAGGCTGGGCTTGGCCGGCTTCGATACCGGTGTCATCGCGACGGCCAGCTTTTCGAAAGCCTCGGCCAGCGGCAGGTCTTTGGTGCCACGCACCGCGCGATCCAGCAAGGCTCTCAGCGACAGACCGCTAACCTCATCGAACAGGGCCTCGATATCGGCTTCGGTGACACCCTTGCCACCCTTACCGGGCACATAGAAGTCGCGCCCGTAGCGGCGCCACAATGCGCGCATCACATCGTCCAGCGAACGTTTGCCTCTAGTGCCGGCGCGTATCGTCAGGTCCAGCAGCAGCGCCACCAGCGAGCCCTTGGTGTAATAACTGACCACCGCATTCGGCGTGTTCTCATCCTGCCGGTAGTACTTGGTCCACGCATCAAAGCTGGACTCGGCCACGCTTTGCTTCAGGCGCCCCGAACCGCGCAGCACGCCGTTGAGTGTCTTCGCGAGTATGCCGAGGTAGGTCTTTTCGTCGATGAGACCGGCGCGCACCAGCACGAGGTCATCGTAATAGCTGGTGAAGCCCTCGAACAGCCACAGCAGCGGCGTGTAGTTCTCGTGGCGCAGGTCGTAAGGCGCAAACACCGCCGGCTTGATGCGCTTGACATTCCAGGTGTGGAAATACTCGTGACTGCACAGGCCAAGGAAGCCGCGGTAACCTTCGCTCATCGCCGGCTGGCCTTTGACGGGAAGATCACTGCGCGAGCAGATCAATGCCGTCGATGCGCGGTGCTCGAGGCCACCATAACCAGCGCCGACCACCATCGTCAGGAACACATAGCGTTCCATCGGCGCGCGCTTGGTCGCTGGCTCGAACAAGGCGATCTGCTGCTCGCAGATCTTCTTCAGGTCGGTAGCGAGGCGTTCGGTATCGAGGTTGGGTACACGGCCAGTGATAGCCATTTCATGCGGCACGCCATGCGGATCAAAGCGAATCAGTTCGAATTCGCCCATTTCGACCGGATGGTCGATCAGTTCATCATAGTTGTCGGCGATGTAGGAGCCAAAGCGATGGCGGCGCGCCTTCAGTTCACGCAGCGACGTCGCGACGCGCCAGTTCGCATACGCGCCACCGCCATCGACATCATCAGGCGGCAGGATATCAACGACATGCGGCTGCGTTTCCTTGCCATGCACCTGCAGGAAGGTGCTGGTGCCATTGAAGAAGCCGTGCGTCTGATCCAGATGCGCGGCGCGAACCGACAAGTCCCATGCATAGACCTGGTAATGAAGAACGAGCGCACCATCGCAGCGTGCAGCGCGCCAGCTGTGCTTGTCGAGCTTGGTCAATTTGACCTTGCGACCATCGCATTCCGCACGTATCTGCACGATGTTGCGCGCGAACTCGCGGATCATGTAACTGCCCGGAATCCATGCGGGCAGCGACACGACCTGGCCATCCGGATCGGGCGAGGCAATGGTCAGCGTGACCTCGAACAGATGCAGCGCGAGGTCCGCGGGGCGGATGGTGTAGTGGACGAGGTTTTGGGAAGCTTTGCTGCTGCGGGCCATGGGGTGCGGTCGGGGCTAGCCGGAGTCGGGAATCAATAAGCGCAGTGTACGAGATTCCCGGCCCGGCTCCCAATCACGAGCGAACGTTCACCACCAGCCGCCCCCGCACGCCCCCCGCAAGAATCTTCGGCGCCCAAGCCAGCGCATCCACCAGCGGAATCTCTTGCGTGATCTTGGCCAGCGTAGCCTCGCTGATTTCCTGCGCGAGATTGGACCAGGCATCGATACGACGCGATTTCGGCGCCATCACGCTGTCGACACCGATCAGTTTCACCGAGCGCAGGATGAACGGCGCCACGGTTGCCGGCAGGTCCATGCCCTGCGCCAGCCCGCAGGCAGCCACCGTGCCGCCGTAGCGCGTCTGCGCAATCGCATTGACCAGCGTGTGCGAGCCGACCGAATCCACCACGCCGGCCCAGCGCTCTTTCTGCAGTGGCTTGCCCGGAGCGGACAACTCGGCACGGTCAATCACCTCAGCCGCACCCAGCGACTTTAGATAATCCGCCTCGGCCAGCTTGCCGGTCGACGCCACCACCTTGTAACCACGCGCCGCGAGAATCGCCACCGCAACGCTGCCCACGCCGCCCGATGCGCCAGTGACCAGCACCTCGCCATCGTCTGGCTTCACACCATGCTCGGCCAGCGCCATCGCGCACAGCATCGCGGTGTAGCCAGCGGTGCCAATCGCCATCGCGGTGCGCGAAGACATCCCTTGCGGACGCGGGATCAGCCAGTCGCCCTTGAGCTTCGCGCGCTCGCCGAGGCAGCCCATATGCGTCTCGCCCACGCCCCAGCCATTCAGGATGAACGCATCGCCCGCCTTCCAGTCCGGATGCGACGAAGCGATCACCACACCCGCGCCATCGATGCCCGGAACCATCGGCCACTTGCGAACTACCGGCGATTTGCCGGTGATGGCGAGTCCATCCTTGTAGTTGATCGTGGAGTAGTCGATGGCGACGGTCACGTCGCCTTCCGGCGGCAATTGCGAGTCGTCGAGTTGGGTGAGTTCGGCCTTGGTGCTGCCGTCTTCGTTCTTGTTGAGCAGAATGGCTCGGAACATGGGGACATCTCCGTTGTTTTTGAATTATCGGGAGATGTTAGCGGAATAAGCGGCCGATTTGCCCCGGCAGGCCGGTCGCTACAGATGAAGTTATTTCAACGATGCGAGCTTGTTTTCCAAAGCTTTTGCATCAATCGCGCCCGGAATCCGCGAGCCATCCGTAAAGAAAATCGTCGGCGTCCCCGTAACGCGATACTTCTTGCCCAGCTCAACCACCTTGTCGATCTCGGCAGCCTTGCAGGATTCCGGCGCGGGCGATGCGGCCTTGCCATTGATCATCCATTCATCCCAGGCCTTGGCTTTGTCCGACGCGCACCAGAGGTTGCGCGCCTTGGTCTTCGAGTCGTCCCCGAGGATCGGATACATGAAGGTATAGACCGTCAGGTCCTTCACCTCCGACAAGGATTTGCGGAAGCGCTTGCAGTAGCCGCAGTTCGGGTCCTCGAAGACCGCGATCACGCGCTTGCCATTGCCCTTGACGGACTTCGCGGCCAGTTCCAGCGGCAGGTCGGCGAACTTGATGCGATTGAGCTCATCGATACGCGCCTGCGTCACATCTTTAGATGTCTCGACATCGATAATGCGTCCGACGAACACATACTTCGCTTCGGCATCGGCATACACGATCTCATTGCCGATCTTGATCTCGTACAGACCGCTGTAAGGCGTCTTGGTCACCGCCTCGATAGGCGCACCGTCACCAATGCGATGCTGCAGCGCCTTCTTAATAGTGGCTTCAGGCGACTCTGCGTGTGCAGTAATCGACAACGAAAGGGTGGCGGCGACTGCAACAGTCAAAGGCAGCCAGCGGGAGAACAAGGTCATCGTGATTCACCGGTAGGTAAGGAAGCGGCTTGCCCGAAGGCGTGCGACATCAGGCGGCGCTTCAGGAAAGGCAGTTTGTCGACCAGGCCCATACCCACATTGCGCAAGTGGCGTACTGGCGGCAGATCGGCAGAGAACAAGCGTTGCAGGCCATCTGTGGCCAGCTGCATCAGCAAGACTTCTTCCTTACGCAGCCGTGCGTACCGACCAAGGGTGCGAGCGTCACCACAGTCGCTTACGTGGTCACGACGAGCCATTGCAGCGACAAGGGCATCGATGTCGCCAAAGCCGAGGTTCATGCCATGGCCGGCCAGCGGGTGCACGACATGCGCGGCATCGCCAACGAGGGCGATGCGGTGCGCGGTCGGGGACTGCGCGTGGATCAGACGCAGCGGGAAAGCGCGTGGCTTCGCAGGCGGTAGCATCTTCAAAGCCCCGAGCGACATCCGCGGCAGTTGTGCAAGACGATCGCACAGCGCTTGCGGCGACTCGCGAAGCAACTGCTCTGCCAAGGGCTCGGGCGCCGACCAGACCAGCGACACCCGATGGCCCGGCAGCGGCAGCAGCGCGACGATGCCATCGCTGCCCAGGAACCATTGGCTGGCCGTGCCATGGTGGGGCAATTCGCATTCAAAATTGGCAATGACGGCGCTCTGGTTGTACGAACGGTAGGCAATGTTGATGTCAGCCTGCCCGCGCACCCAGGAATTCGCGCCATCGGCGCCGACGATCAGCGAGCAGTTGAGAGTGTCGCCATTGTCCAGCGTGACAGTGGCTTGATCTGCGCCGATCTGCAAACCTGATGCAGTCGACGAGATCCGCTTCACGCCCGAAGCGAACTGCAGCGCAGAGTCCAGCGCGTGATTGAGGTTGCTGTCTTCGACGATCCACGCCAGCGCACCCACTCGGGCACCATAAGCATCAAATCCCAGATGCCCGCCCAGACCGGCGTCGTCACCATGGATGGTCATCGCATCGACGGGTGCAACGCGCGACGCATCCATTGCTTGCCAGACCTTCAGTGACGACAGCAACGCACGGGCGCCGTGGTTGAGCGCATAGACGCGCAGGTCCCATTGATCCGTGCTTGCAGGCGCGGGTGCGTCAGGCGACAAGAGCGCTACCTGATGGCCGGCCTGAGCCAGCGCCAGCGCGCTTGTCTTGCCTATGGCGCCGCCGCCGATTACGCAGATGTCGGAGGTCAAATTCATCGGCCAATTATAGACCTCGGCAAGATTCCGCTCTGGCAGGCGCTGGTTGTCGACTCGGCAGGGGGAGACTGCCGATAGAGAATTTTGCGTTTCCTGAATCTTTTTGATAGAATCTTGCGTCTTGGCCTGGTAGCTCAGTTGGTAGAGCAGAGGATTGAAAATCCTTGTGTCGGTGGTTCGATTCCGCCCCGGGCCACCAAAATCAAGCGCCCAACTGTTCTCAGTTGGGCGTTTTCGTTTTGGCGACCGCAAGATGGTGCGGGGTGCGGCGCAATTCTACGTGTGCCATGCCCCTCCTGCATCCGAGCCGGTAACGCCC
>JACCDI011649365.1_pt1 | contig 10935 bp, 12 predicted proteins | sample 7442791 | NCBI WGS metagenome assembly JACCDI01 (sample SAMN15323434, study PRJNA562643) | freshwater metagenome | isolation source: river surface water | place: USA:Blue River Watershed | collected 2017-08-15
ATCTACTACATATTTTATATAACATATCTTATCTATCTAGGACGAGTTTATTCACAAAAATAATTTTGCAACCGCATCAGCATTCGTGGGAACCATGACAATAACAGTCCTCACAACATAATGCAATGGCTAAATAAATTAGACGAATCTCTAGACCGTGTGTTCCTCCGTCCGCCGAGGTCATCGGAAGGAGCTTTTGATGACGTTGACGACACTGGCAGGAGCGGTGATCGCATCAATACAACTGTCCATGAGAACAGTCGTGCCACCAGACATTCTCCTCATCCCGATGGCCACAGTGGCTCCTCCGTTCAAAGCAATAATAGACAAGACGATGAAACATTTGAGGATAATGAAGGAACTGAATGTCCTATGGAGGCCTTGGGAAACTCTGCAGTTAATTGTACGAACAAGAAAGTTTCCTACGAAAACAAAATTGACGAAAAATCTGACAACGGAAAAAGAAAAAACGAACCATCATCCAGGGTGCCATCGCCACCGCCATTACCAGCACGACCGATCCCACTACTGCCTACAGCGACGACACCGATGCCTCCGCCGCCACCACCGGCTGCACCTTTGCAAAACAGAGTCATCAAACTCAAAACATCTGAAAACATGTCAAACACGACTGTGCGAAGACAAGAAAGTTCCTCATCGATTACGCCTCGATCATCACAGATTCCAGTGCATGAACCACTGACACCCATCGAAAAGACTGTTGCAATTATGTCATCATCTGGGGAATTCTTGGCCGATTTTCTAGACGAGTCTCACAGTGTGATAAAAGGTACTGCACAAAAAATTGTCGACACGGAAAAGGGCAACACAGTCAGTGGATGCGATGATGGAATGAATTGCCAACCCATCGATTCACTTTTCACGCATCAATATAAAGAGGGTGATAACGACGAGGTAATTCCAGGGATTCAACAACAAAATCAAGGATATGGAGGGCCGATGAAATTTCATAGCAGATACGATATCAACACCAATATGAGCGCAGCTCAGAAAAAGAAATCAACTCCTTCACCTCCAGCATCGCAAATACAACACGATGAACGGCATTTTCAAAAGGAAATATATCAGCGACATCCGCAACAACCGATTGAGGAAGCTTCGTCTTCATTTATTGTTCATTTGCCCAAACACACGAATGACCCCTCACGTGGAAATGTCAATAAACATTTAGGTCAACCGAATTCTCGGCTTCATCCTCCTCCTCCACCGCCCCCTCCTCTGCCATCATTAATAAAACAACGTGTGCAACCGAAGACTACAAATCATAATGCACTATCCACACCTCCACCGCCATTGCCAAATGTCTCAAACTCTTGTACAATCAACGTGGACAATACTCATTTGGAGCCATCCACTCCAATCGTCCAACAAGTTTCCCACAATCCACAACCAAACACGCATCATCATTCTCAACATCCTGAAAATACCTTCGCTTCAACATGTACAAATACCCCACCGCTCTCAAATCCATACCAGCGAACCCTCTCACACACATCAACATTGACTCTCACCCCTCGGTCAGTCACGGTACCTAGACTTTGCCTCGGCGTTACCACGCCTCGTTCCACCCCGGGAATGATCCGCAGTAGGATTCGGACACCCTCAATTTCTCCTCCAGAGTCTGATGCGGAGAGTATAGGTGATGTCATTGGCAATAGCAGCGATGGCGGTATTTCACGTGGTGGCGGTGATTTACGTATGCAACCGCCGCTGTCGGATGTTGTCTTGCATAGGTCTACCGATCACGATAATGAAACCGGGCTCATGGATCTGTTGCCTACAAAATCGGACTCTGGAGCGAGTATTCCACCACCACCGTTGACTATAGACGATTTGAAAAACACCAGTGAATCTGTAACGAGTCAAAACCGAGTTCACGCAGCGCCTGCAGCAGAGACGATCCAAAGGGACAATTTAGATCCAGCGAAAAATCAGCTAGTTAAGACAGATAGGAGATTATCCGAGGATCTTTCTCATATTGATCACCAGGACAATTCTCATCGCAACTTTTTTGAGGAGTATATGGAAAAGGAAGACGACGACTCGTCTTCAGCCTCATTCCATTCCCACATTAGCAAAGAAAGCGAACTTACCGACGACGATGATGATAGAGAAAGGAGAAAGGATGATGAAGCGGACTTTGTCCTTCCTTCTCCTCGGTCGTCAAAGGTGTCATTCTCGGATGATCGTTCATGGGATCCAATGTATAATCGTTACGGAATCGTCCACGTCAAATTATTGCGAGCGCAACGCCTTCCATGCACATCTGGCGCCTCCGTAAATGCGAGCTTGTCGCTCCCCCCTTGGAAAGGACGCATCCGGATTTCTGGCCGCGTGACTGTAGAAGGGCCCGAAGGAGCAGGTGTATGTGTCAGATGGGATCATCCCTTAAACAACAAACTTGATGGAAACTCAAAGCATGTCGAAACTGCCTGCAAGAATGGCGGATCACCTCCACTATCACCCGGATTTTTGGAAGAGCCAGTTTCTCATTCCATGGTTCATGCATACAACAATGAAGATACACCCATCCCGACAATATCTTTAGAGCTATCAACGCCGACTTTTGGCGGAGTTATAGAGAAGTATGTGTGCTCAACTTCTCTTCCATGTCACGGCCTATTGCGAAATCCTGGAATGTGGGTTCGACGATGGCTGCCAGCAATTCTTGCTCACGAAACTCCTCTTGGCGCGAAATCTTCTGAAACTTCAAACATGGGCTCACGTGATCAACCAGGTATGGAAAATCTCTGCATATCATTGGCGGAAGAAGAAGAGGAGATTGAAAACGAGAATCGTCCGTGGATACTGATTGAAGCGTGCTTCGAGCCGAAAATCGATGAGTCCGAACCAGTTATATCTGAGGATACTGATACTCTCGGATCCATACCAAGAGATTTCGTCACGAAGAACAGAATTTCAGATGGGCGTTTTAGCGATCTACGAATCACACCAGAAAATATACACACTTCGATCGAAGACGAAAGTATCTCAAAGACATCAACCCTGACAACGGCCTTCACCTCTAGAAACACTATTGTCTCGAAATCGCACTTACTGAGGGTTCGATCCTTTTGGTCCCCGGCATGGTGTTCAGTGTGTTCGAAAGTGCTTGTAACAGGTTGGATGCAGGGTAATTTTGAATGCGAAGCTTGTCACATCTTTTGCTGCAGAGATTGCCAACTACAGGTAGACGTGCGCATTCCTTGCGGTTCCGAACTTGCGAAAATAGCTGTCAAAAATGCGCAGAAATACCAAATAACTTTCAGCCAATTAATGTCAACACTTGCTCCTCATGATGGGATGGGTCATACTAATGGGACGTCAGCGCAGGATGGAGCAAAGAGTAAACTGAAACAGCCGAGTGCACTATCAGAGTCAGAAATATCGCATAATACCGCATCAAAAGTCTCAACGATAAATGGCATTGGACTGTTGAGAATAAGAGTGCTAAAGGCGTGCCTCTTCGAGAAACCTTTCCCCCCAGAGGCAGAACCGGCAGAAATTTTCGATACAGACTCCTCTAATCTGCGTACCGGCGATCATTACTGTCGAATTTCATGGTCAGGAAGCAAGGATTCCAGACGCACAAAAACAGTCTTACAAGCATCCAAACCTGTATTTGATTCAGAGGAAATGACGTTTGACGTTTTGCATTATGGGGCGGAATACAAATTAGAAGTTGTTGACGTAAATACAGACAAACCCGTTGGCGCATGTCTCTTGTCGGCGCAGGGAATGTTGCAATGGCAACGAGACGAAAAAATTCGTCAAGGCCTCTTATCACTTCTCGATATGAGTCAGATATCAGATCATCGCAGGATGAAATTAGAGTTACGGACCGGCGTGAAGGATGCATTTGGCTTGAACTTTTATAATTCATCAAAGCTCAGTGGAGAGTCAAGAGAAAAGAATTCATCTGGTCGAGCTGGTGAAATAGTAGGATGGCTTGAGGTGGACCTTGTGTTAGAAGAAGATAGAAGTCTATTTTTTTCTAGCAATCCGCGGCAGTGTCCGCCCAGAGCTACCGAAGAATTCGATATTGCACTAATCCAGCTTCATATCGCCAGAATAAGCAATATTGTCGAAGATATCCAGAAGATTGTTTCTACATACCTGCATTTAGTAAGCTGGAAAAATCGTGCCCTTACTGGTATATCTTTGGTAAGTCAATTTGCAGAACTACCGTCATTTCGATCGCAAGATTCCACGTTTTTGATTTCTTCATTCTCTTCTAGATACTTTTTGTTACAGTGACAATGACGTTTGATATAGAATACATTGGCTCACTTCCAATCGGAATTTTAGTCATCTACATGGTTTACCTTGGCCATCTTCGATTCAGCGGTCATTTCAAGGACCGCTGGGTTATGAAAGAAAAAGTGGCACTCGTTGAGGCAGAAACGAAGATTGAAAAGAACCACTCGATCGAAAGGCCCGTTGGTCTACTTAGCATTACTGCATTGAGAGGAAAGAACATACGGTCCCGAGAGCTTGGTCTCCCGGGAAGCTTTGGTTGCTACATCTCATACGATCCTGTGCGATATGCCAGTGATATAATGAAAAAAACACTAGCCAAGCAAGATGAATCATGCAGCTACACTCATGATATTGCGTCTACAGCCAGTCCGGGAATTACTTCAAACCCAATCTGGACACAAGTGCGCGACAGCGCCGAGTTAGTGCGATTGAAACATTTACTGCCGAATGACCGCCTTTGGGGGGAAAACAATCAGGAAAACGGGAATGTGGCCAGCGTTCGGTATCCTATCCTTCAGCCGATTGTCGAAGGCATCGAATTTAGTGGCCACAAGAGCATCAACAATACGAATGTTTCCGGGGCTCAATTACTACCCTGGGAGTCATCATTTGGCGCGATCGTTTTTCAAGTACGGTTTAGCGATGTTCTCGGATCCTTTCAGGTGTTTGACAATGTCATCGGTGAGGTTGCATTGCCCCTGTCCAAACTTGCAAGTGGGCTGGAAGTAGAAGGTTGGTTTCGTCTATTGTCTGTTGGTACTACAGATGCGGTGCCTGGACAATCATCAGAAGACGATGCAATGTCCATTGGCAATCGTCGTCCTGTTGCGCAAGACGAAAAAGCCGACACGAATGATGGTGTATTTCATCCAGCTGATTTTCCTGAACTATTTGTCAAAGTCAAATTTTCCTCTGGGGCAATCACTAAAGAAATGGCTTCCTCTTCTGACAATGAGACTTGCAAAGTAATTTGCGAAGAAATGGTGCGAAATGCATCCATGTTGAAAGAAAGTAACATCAGTATGATTGGCTCTTCCATCAACACTCTGAATACTGTTCGTTCTCTTGGCGGGAACCTACAAAATCAGATTAGCTATGTCGTTGATACGATTGAGCGCGTGAGGTAAGTATGTTATCGTGTACGGACTGTTCACATTGAACGCACGCACTGTTACTAAAATACTGATTCCTCGAAAATCGCTTCTGTATGAAAATAGGAACGCATTCAATTTCTCACACCCTCAAATTACTACTTTTATTCTGATCTGTTTGATCATACTTTGGAGAATATTAGCGTCGATTCCAACTCGCATAGTGATTTTACTTGCAGGTGTAGGTCAATTTAGTGCTACGTTCTACACTGAATTCATTGCTATGCCTACACCAAAGATACATAGAGAGATGTCAGATGACGATGAAACGCAGCCATCGAGAGGCAATGTCTTTGAAAATTTGTTCCTTTCCTTACCGACCGACGAAGATTTGCGCCGAACTTATTTCTGGGAAGCTTGTCGTCTGGGCGAACGAGAGCGAGAGAAATACGTAAGATTCCTTAAATACCATTGCGTATCGTTTTCGAAATGTAATTAAACATGTACTAACATCCTCATCACATATCCATTTCCAGGCAATATCGAAGAGGAAATCTCGCCTTGATAATCTTTGGAAGGCCCGATGGCACGGGATCCTAAAGATTAAGGAAAGGAAGACAGCGTCGGAATCTTCAAACAAAAGGAGCTGGAGCTGGGAACCAATCTTCGCTCTCATTGAAGGACACCGTTTCATTTGGTGGAGGTCAGAGAAACATTTTGACACAGGCGAATCACCGCTGGGCCAGATTTTTTTTGCTGGACATTCTGGCTTGGCTGGCCTATCTCCGCTTGACCTTCGTGAATTTACCGAGGAAGAAATTCCTTTCATCGTTAGTGTGTTTGGTCGGGGGTTGAAGGAACAACAAAAAATCTCCTTGCTCGCTGGGTCCTCAGATACAAAGGAGTCATTAGAGGATGCTGTGCTAGCTGCAAGTAGGGATGTGAAATCTGACTAAATCGTGGCTGTTTCCATTATTCGACTACTCAAATATATGAAAAAAACGAATGCAATCACTTCGTCGCAATTTGTTGCGTTGACAGAGAGCTTATTACGTTCCCAAAATAAAAAAAACATATCCTGGACCCTCGTGATATTGGAGCGAATTCAAAATTACATGATACATTTAAAAAACAAGTCTTATTAGGTAAATATAGCCGTGAAGATGATGTCATAATAGCATCAGAAAGAGTATTTTTATCAAAGAAAAGTATCTTACAATATTATGTTCATGGAAGCATAAGCTACAGTCGTAGGAACTTAGTATGTGAATCAGGCAGAGCAACACTGAACTATGACATCAATCCCACACAAAAAAGAACACAAGGCTCATAATTTTTATGTTAAAGAGATCTGACGAATGAAGATGTAAGACTGCATCTGGGCCATGGCCAATTTCTGCCTACCAACTTGCCTAAGATATTTTTATCTCCTTGTCCAGCATAGGAAACCCACTATAGTGGGCTTAATTTAAACCTAACCTAGGACTACTAAACTTCACCCAAAATCAATATTTTATTAGTTGATTGAAAGTGCCTTGACTAATCTTCATTTGCCAATTGAGCTTTAAAATTGACTGAGATATGTCTACTTTTGGCAAAAACATGAAAAATGGTTTCACTAAGTAGATAAATTAAACTAATAAAGCCATTGATTTGATAGAAATTATTGTTCACATTGATTAGTTATTATTGTAAAGAATGGGGGTGATGAGATAATTATTGTGTATTTCCATGCATGAGAGAATTCCTCTCATCTACCATTCCTGAGTGCCTGCTGACTTTTTCAATGTCAAATATCTGACATCATTGGCATTGTTATTTGCAATTTTGCAGGGCACACCATTAGCTATTTATTGTTATAGTGATAAAGCTGGAGGTGTTGGTGTTTTTGTAGTGACAAAATTTTGTTGGTTCTTGAGTGTTTTTATTGATCCGTGCAGATGATGTCTCAGTTCTTGAAAATATTCTTATGAGAAAAACCACCATAAAGGGAAAATGCCATTCTCTTTGCCCAAATTTATTGTGGCCTTGTTTTTCACTGGCGTTGTTGATTGTTGATTGTATTTTGTCACCAGGTATATGTTGGTTGTTGCATTTTTATCATTTTCTGGTTTGCTTGTTTGATGTTGGGTGGCATTTTTCATTGTTGACCATTGTGTGTTATCTCCAGCATGCTCCTGATCATCCCACTCCACAATACCACCCAGCCAATAGTTCCTATGATGTTTGGGAAGGTAACATGATGTTTTTTGTTGCCTTTGGTGGTTCCTGTGTTGACATCAGTACCATTGCCGACAGTAGTACACAGCAGCAGTGCAAAAAATCATCTCAGCCTGACTCAAAATTTTTGCTCTTGGTATAGGAGAGTCCCCAGTGCCTTGGACCTGTTGCATTCTATCCCTGATTTTGTTGGAAATATTGGGATCACAAGGGGGTGGTGGGAATGACGGAAGAGAAGCATTAGACCCAGTTGACTTTTTTGTGACAATGAGTCATGCCACAAAATGAGGTAAAATGAGTAGGATGGCACACTAGAAAACCTTTTAGAATATTAAAACATATGTTTTTGAGAATGTAAATTTCAAATGTTACACATGATTTGCATAAAAAGCAAGTCTACTATGTGAAATTAGCAGTTTAAAAATGGGTGTCCATAAACCCACCATAATGAGTTTGACAGATAAGGAGATAGAGAGTAAGAATTCATGTCTATGTGCCAAAACAACAATCCCACAATCAATTCAAGTGTCTAGAGTTCATGTTGACCACTTATCATTATTGCCCTAGCATTGTGATTTCATTGAAGAATTGCTTGTTGGAGTAATATTTGATTCAACTCTTGTGTTTGGCAAAAGTGAAGCCCCTGGCAGAAACCAATTCTATGTAGGACAGAACAATTAGAACTGTTGGGTTTGTGTCACAACAATTTTTGTCACATAAATAATGCATATCTGCCTAGAACAAAACCAAAACCAAGAATCCATACAAACCCTGCTCTCACAGATAGCACAACAAACAAACTACACACTTTTTCATCATTATTGTTGTATTGCAAGTAATTTAATTCAAAAACAGATTTTTCACAATAACTGGTACATCATGTTTTCCTCAATTTTGTCCAACTTAGGTTTTAACCTAAACCATGGTATGTTACATTGTTTACACAAAATACCCACGCTACAATATTTGTCACTAAACCTTGACATTTGACACCATGGAATGAAATTCTAAGATTTTTTATGCACTTTATAAACTTTGCTATCAAATGAATGTTTACAGATATCATGACTAAGAATTCCTTTTTCAAACAAATAATCTTCTTGTGTTTTATGAGTCCACAAAAAATCTTCTAAATGGCTGCTGATCTCTCCACCCTGATCCCTTTTCCCCAGGAGGCAACAACAATTGATTACTATCTTGTCAACATTATTATTTTCAAGACAACCAAGATAACATACTGAAACTCCTTGCCCCTGCACTAAAGAAGGGACCCTGACTACCTGGTTTGGTTTTGGCAGTGGAAGAGCACACCCAAGATGCAACAGTATAACAAGAATTCCAATCTGGAGGTCATGTTTGAGAGATCATGACATTTCCCATCAATGTTCTTTCACCTGAAATGATTGAGTACAACAAGAAAACATGAGTGGATGTGCCTTGTAGTATTTTAGGAAAAACGATGTAGACAGTAGTACCCAACCATGACTGGCCAATTGATAGAGGTCATTTTTTTGTTTTAACCTAGGTAGTCTTTAACCATTTTGTGAACCTGTCAAATAATCAAAGGCGGATGAAGGACAGGCTGAACACACTATAGACAGATGGACCACATAAGCATAATATGGCCCAAACCCTGATGCTCATCACATTGTGCCTTAAGCGAGGGGGAAGCAAAATCGCTCCTGAAAAAAATCTCATAAAAATTTGAGAGTTTCCATCAATGGATTCATTGCTTTGTGACTAGTTTTTGTTTTCTTTCCATCCTTCTCATCACAGCTCTTTCTGAAACCATGGCTTTGGGTACATTCCTCTTGGCTTCTCAGCCCCACTGATCCTATTATCCTGGTTTTTATTGCCAATGGCAAACTCTTTTGTTTCTGTTGCCCCACACAACCTTGACACCTGCATCTCTTGGCTAGTCCATTGCCAGGCGCAATCTTTACCCCACTGTCTCTCATCCATTACATTGCCAGGCGCAATCTCTACCCAACCACCCAGTCATTGTTTGCCAAGTGCAAATAACAACCCCTGACTGCTCAGCTTTACGTTGCAAGGCGCAGGCCCGACCACGGACAGCCACCAAACCTTGCCCAATGCAAGCCCCATTACCTTTCCTGGCGGAAGCTCGATTTCTCTCATATATCATAGCTTCAGCCAGTGCTCAGTACCTCCCCCTGACCTGTTTGCCTCTACTGGAAACATTCATTTTATTTGGCATCTCTTACCATCATTTGTCCCTTGCTGTCATGACATTATAGTTACCTTGGCTTCAACCCCAGTTCCGGGGCTACATTACCACCTCCAGGGACATCCACACGCTTCATGATACGAAGTTAACCAAGTTTGTGGGCACGTTCTTGGACAATGACCAAAGAAATCTGCTCTCCAGCGTTGAATTTGCGGGAATCATTTTAGTCACCACCCATCTTAGGATCCAACCCCTCCTACTGACCACCATCACCCCACCTCAGGACAAAGCCAGATCTGTCCTGGTCACAACATCCAACAACTCTTCAACACCCACGCTTGCACAGGCTTGGACCTCCATTTTGGGGAACCTCATTGTGGTTGTCTCGAACGCCATGGATTGCGGTAGCTTCCTTGCAGGGCAAAAATTCAAAGCTGCCAAGATTCCAGAGATTCAGGCCAACCTACCCACCAACAAGTCTGCTGACCCCACGTTCAAATTGGTTAAAATCCCAGCATACTTCCCAATTCCCTTTGGGTGCCATGTTGTATGCAACCCTATTGCAGATCAGTCCACAGCTGATCTTCTCAACTATCTCTCTGCATCCTCTAGTGACTTCTGGCTCATGCATATTCAAGCCTGGTCTGCGGATCAACAGCAACATATCCTAGCCTCTGAGGCCGCCAAGCCATTCCTTCCCATTCTCCACAAGAACCAGTCATCGGCAGCTTCAGCCACCAGCCCCCTTGTGGGGGTCTCAGAGGATGATGTGGAATCAATCATTCCAGCTGTCGACTCACTCCTCACAGCCTGCGCTATGGCCAGGACATGAAACATCTAGGGGCAGATTTCAATCAACCTCACACCCAACTTTTTGGAGACGATACCTCCACCATGACCAATGAGGTTGCGCCTGACAGAGCCACTCAGGACTCCTCCCTGGCCCCATCCGACAACCACAGGGCTAAGTTTTGCATTATTTATGCCGTCTATAACCCTGCCATGCTCACCAATTGACCACCAGTCCTCACTGACACAGCCATTGAACTCAGCACATTAGATAGTGCCTCCAGGAGGATCACTCTCCTCTCTCATGTAATTGCCACCCTCTTCAACCAAGTAGCCCAAGAAAGGGACTACATCTCTTGGGACATC
>JACCDI010012835.1_pt1 | contig 10932 bp, 9 predicted proteins | sample 7442791 | NCBI WGS metagenome assembly JACCDI01 (sample SAMN15323434, study PRJNA562643) | freshwater metagenome | isolation source: river surface water | place: USA:Blue River Watershed | collected 2017-08-15
CGGTAGTGCATTGGCTACTAAGGATAGTAAGATCACCAATACAGGCTTGAATAAAGATTATGCTTTAAGTTATAGTATGTTCTTATCAGAACCTTTGGTGATGATGTTCCCGCATATTTATGGTGCTTCTAGTGATCCAAATTTAGTAGACCCTACTAAATCTAAAGCGATTGAAGTATTACAACAAATGCAACCAGAAGTGGGTCAGCAATTACAATCCTTCTTACAATTTTATTGGGGCGGTATTGGTTTCACTGCAGGTCCTCCTTATGTAGGTGTTATTATTTGCTTCTTTGCATTTATTGGATTTGGAAGCAATATGAATCCTAATCGTTGGTGGATTGGCACAGTAATTGTTTTATCAGTCTTACTTGCTGCTGGTTCTTATTTTGAGTCTTTCAATTTAATGATCTTAAAATACTTACCGCTTTATAATAAGTTCCGTGCACCAAGTATGATCATTGTTGTGCCAACACTTTTAATTGGCATCTTAGCCATGTATGGATTGAACGCTGTCACAAAAGCTACTAATTTTAAGAGCTTCCTGCAAGAACATAAAATTGGATGGATCAGTTTAGGCCTCGTATTTTTTGCAGTCTTAGTATTGTATTTTTCTGCTGATTTTAAGTCTGAAAGTGAAAAACAATTGATGAGTCAAATCATGCAAATACAAGACCCAAATCAAAAAGCAGCTTTTGAAACTCCTGCGCGAGATTTAGTGAATGCCATTGCAGAAGACCGAAAAGGATTTATTGAATCAGATATCACTAGAACCTTTGTTTTTATTGGTATTGCCTTTTTATTCATCTTCTTATACATAAAGCGTTCTATACAAGAGACTGTATTTATTTCCGCGATTGGTATTTTATCATTGGTGGACTTATTTCAGATCAATGTGCAATACCTAAAACCAAGTCAATATGTAGAAGCTGCAGAAAATGAAAATGCTTTTGCATTAACAGCATTAGATAATGCTTTATTGAATGATAAAAGTCATTACAGAATTATTGACCTTAGACGTGGTGTCCAAAACTCATTCAATGAAGGTGCTATCCTTGCTTATCACCACAAATTAGTGGGAGGATACAACCCTGCTAAATTGAGTATCTACCAAGATTTAATCGAAAATCAATGGTATAATTTCCCTAACTGTTTGCCGACATTAAATATGATGAATACCAAATACATCATCACAGGCAATATGGCATCCGATACCATTCCTAATCCAGATGCTTTAGGTAATGCATGGTTTGTAAAAGGTATTGAATATAAAAAAGGGCCAAGGGCTGTGATGGATCATCTTAGCTTTTTCAATCCAAAAGATTCAGCAGTAATGGATGAGCAAGATAAAATAGCAGATTTAGATGGTTTACAAGTTGACTCAACTGCAAGTATTCAGTTAGTTGAAAATAAAAACGATGAAATCACTTACAAGGCAAAAACCAATGCAAAGCAATTAGCCGTGTTTAGTGAGATCTATTACAAGGATGGCTGGAAAGCATATATAGATGACAAAGAAACACCAATTGTAAAAGTAAATTACGTGTTAAGAGGACTGGCTGTTCCTGCTGGAGACCATAGCATCAAATTTGAATTCAAGCCTGCTTCCATTACTAGTGCTAGACAAATTGCTGGAATTGCGTCTATCCTACTTTGGTTATCCTTGGTGACAATGATTGCATTTGCATTTAAAAACATGAATAAAAAAGAAAACTCTGCTAAATAATGCAATTATCCATTGTTATATGCAGTTACAATAGAGCAAGCTATATCAGCGATGCTTTGAATAGTTTGTATTTGCAAACAGCAGGTTTAATTGCATTTGAAACTATAATTGTTGATAATAATTCAACAGATAATACTGCTGAAATTTTTAGCCAATGGAGGACAGTGCATACCAATGGAAGTTTCACATATATCACTGAAACAAAACAAGGTGCTTCCTTTGCTCGAAATACAGGTGCAGCTGCTGCAAAAGGACAATGGTTATGTTTTATGGACGATGATGCAGTTGCAACACCTAACTATGTAGAAAACATCCTTAAGCATATCCAAAACAAACCTGATGCCGTTGGGTTTGGTGGTCGCATTATACCAAAATATATCCCCTCAGAACCTAGATGGATGAGCTACTATGTTTCTTCGCTTGTTGGAAATTTTGATTACGCTCCTACTGCTTGCGTTTTTGAAAATGGCAAGTATCCATTAGAGTCCAACATGATTGTTAAAAAAGATGTCTATGACGCTATAGGTGGATTTAATACCGCATTGCCTGGCGTAGTAGGTACTTTAAGAATTGGAGGAGAAGGCAAAGAATTGTTCTATAAAATTTTAGCACTAGGACATGCTATTTTTTATGACCCTTCAATATGTGTGCACCATGTGGTAGAAGTGAAGAAGTTGACATCTGAGTATATGTACCGAGTAGCAAGTGGTATAGGTAGGGGCGAGAAAACTAGAACAAAAGCCATCTCTAATGTGACATATATCAAAAAGATCATTGAATATTTCTTTAAACTAGGGGCAGCTGTTATTCTAGGTATAAAATATATCTTGCAAGCAACACCAGCGAAAGCTTGGCCAGTTATTAAATTTAGAATTGACGCATTAAAAGGATTAATTTAAAATATGAGTATCATTAGAAAAATAAAAAAACATTATAACAGAATTAAGATGTTTCTAGATCAATCTTCTAATTACTCTTATGCACAAGAGGGAGAAGACAGAATTTTAATGCGTTATTTTGATGGTAGAAAAAAAGGGTTTTATCTTGATGTTGGCGCACATCATCCTAAACTTTACTCAAATACCTTTTTATTTTATAACCAAGGTTGGAATGGAATTAATATTGATGCTATGCCAGGATCAATGGAAATATTTAATAAACAAAGACCTAGGGATATCAATATAGAAGCAGCAATTTCAAAAAATACTGAAAAATTACCATTTTATATATTTAGTGACAAGGCTTTAAATACTTTTTCAAAAGATTTAGCAGATGCTAGAGAAGATAAAGAAAAAGGACATTACCTAGTAGAAACTAAAATTATTAATACGATTCCCCTGTCTGAAATTCTTGAAAAATATTTACCTCAGAATCAGCATATAGATTTTATGACCCTTGATATTGAGGGGTATGATTTAAATGCATTGGAATCAATGAATTTAAATCAATTTAGACCAGAGTTAATCCTTGTTGAAGTATATGCTGATAATATAATGGACGCTCCAATTGATCGATACTTACGAAGCCAAGGATATACATTTTATGCTAAAGCTGTTCTAACTTGTATTTATAAAAATTCTAAAGCTTAATTATTTTTCAATTGTTTAACACACCTATTTTACTAATTGTATTTAACCGTCCTGATGCGACAAAAAAAGTGCTGGACATGATTGAAAGTATAAAGCCTAAACAACTTTATATTTCGGCTGATGGTGCAAGAGAAAATAACGAAAATGATACAAAAAACTGCGAAGAAGTTCGAAATATCATTACAAATATAAATTGGGATTGTGATGTAAAATATTTGATAAGAGATGAAAATTGGGGATGTAAAAATGCAGTTTCCAATGCTATTAGCTGGTTTTTTTCAAATGTAGATCAAGGTATTATTTTAGAAGACGACTGTTTACCCAATCAATCCTTTTTTACTTTTTGTGAAAATATGCTTTCAATTCATAAAAACGATGCTCAGATAATGCATATAGGTGGCACGAATTTTCAATCTAAAGATGTTGCCTTAACTGACTCATATTATTATTCTAGAATTGTTCATGTATGGGGATGGGCAAGTTGGAAAAGAGCCTGGAATTTATATAATGTTTCGATTGATGAATACACAAAGCCTATTTTAAGGAAATGGTTTACTGACTATAAGTTTAATAAAAATTCGTTTTTATACTGGCATAAAGCATTTACTAGTGTAAAAGAAAATCGAATTAATACCTGGGATTATCAATGGACTTATGCATTATGGAAGAATAATGGACTATCTATCATACCAAGTCAAAACCTTGTAACCAACATAGGTTTTGATAAAAATGCCACGCATACCACAAAAGGTGCTGAAACCTATGCCCTGCTTCCAATGTATGATTTAAATGAAATTATTCACCCAACATCAAAAGTCGTAAATTCACAATTGGATAATTATACTTTTAGCAAATGGTATATAAAAAGATCACTGGCTAAAAGAATTATTGATCTAATACAAAAAGCTTTTTAAGATGAAATGTAAAATTTGTAATCATGATACTGCTATTCTATTTAAAACTAAGGTTTTAAATAAATACGATGTTGAATATTTCAAGTGTAAGCATTGTTCATTTATACAAACCGAAGAAGCCTATTGGCTTGCTGAATCCTATTCTAGTGCAATAACACAATTGGATATAGGACTGATTGATAGAAATTATGAACTATCTAAAAAGACAAACTTAATTATAAACTCCTTTTATAATAAGACGTCAAATTTTATCGATTTCGCAGGAGGGTATGGAATGTTTGTAAGGTTAATGAGAGATAAAGGATTTAATTTTTTTAGACAAGACAAATATTGTGAAAATATATTTGCAAAGCATTTTGACATCATAGATACTAATATTCAAAGATTTGAATTAGCAACAGCATTTGAAGTATTTGAGCACTTAGCCAACCCAATGCAGGAAATAGACGAGATCCTAACTTATTCCGATAGTATCTTATTCTCAACTGTGCTTCAGCCTTCTGAAAATATAAACCCAAATAATTGGTGGTATATCTCGCCCGAAATTGGTCAGCACATCGCCTTATACCATTATGACAGTTTAAAAACAATCGCAAAATTAAAAGGACTGAATTTGTATAGCGATGGTAAATATTTACACCTGCTAACTAAAAAGAAAATCAACTCTACCCTATTTAAATTCCTTTGCCATAATAAAATTGCAAATATCTTATCCTTTCTTTTAGCCAAAAAAGATAATTCATTAGTTCAACAGGATTACCAATACTTAAAGAATAAAATTAAATAATTCCATGAATCGCATTAAGGGATTTGTTTATGATTTAATTACATTTTTTGCCAGTATAGGTTCAAGAAATACAAATGCCTCTGAAAAGGTATTATTAATTCGTGTAGATGAAATTGGCGATTATCTATTATGGAGAAAATTTATATCAGAACTATTAGAGGCTTCAATTTGTAACCAAAAAGAAGTGCATTTTGTTGGTAATGCTGCCTGGAAAAGTCTATTTGAGATAGAATTTGCAAGAAATCCCTTTGCAAAAATATATTGGTTAAATAAAAACTTATATAAAACATCAATTATTTATCGCTTTACTTTTTCAAGACAATTATTTCAAGAGCATTATTCAACAGTGATTAATCCAACTTATTCTAGGGCTAAAAGAGTTGACGATAGTCTTGTTAAAGCAGCAAAAGCAAATAATAATTACGGATATGTAAGAAACAATGAAAACTATTTACCTTACGAACAATCATATGATAGGAATTTATACAATAAACTGCTCCCAATTCAGCAAAAGCCCATTTTTGAATTTTATCGTAATAAGGCATTTACTGAGTGGCTTACCCAGCATAAATCTTTGATATCAAATACGCATTTATCTGATACTATAAGTTTACCTGAAGTAAAAATAAAGTATCAACTACCAGAAACATACTTTGTTCTATTTCCAGGATCAAGAAGCAATAAGAGAATTTGGAGTACCGACAATTTTATTGCTGTTAGCAACTACTTATATGATCGCCATAAAGTCACTTTAATTCTAGCCGGGGCAGCTTCCGATAGTCAATATGGAGAGGCAATTGAAAATAATTATACCCACCCAATGGTCAATTTGATAGGAAGGACAAATTTGCCTGAGACACTTGCATTACTCAAAGGGTCGAAATGCATCCTCTCAGTTGATACTGGATCCATTCATTTAGCTGCATCTGTGAATTGTCTAAGCTTTGGTATTTTCAATGGTTCTCAATACGGTCGATTCTCTCCTTATCCAAATACAGTTTCAACTAAGATTAAATCTTTTTATCCTGCCTCTATTTCTAATGAGATTACTAATATGGACATGGTAAATGAAAAATACGAGCATATTGTAGCTGTTGATTACAATGAAGTAACAGCATTACAAGTAATCGAAATGATTGAGAAAGAAAATTTACTTTAATATTAAAAGTACTTTGACTTAATTTTAAATATAAATTTTCCAAACATAGTCTGTAAAAAGTAATAAAATAATTTTTGTCGAAGTTGCCATAATCGGCAAATTAATGAAAATCCAAAATGAGATTCATACACTTCTATATTTTGCTTTAAAGATTTTAAATACTGTACACTACTTACGCCAGTATCGTCAAACTTCACAATTACTTGGTCTAAGAATAAATAAGGCTCGTCTTTAATTCTGCACATTAAATCATAATCCATGGCAATTTTATATTGCTCACTAAAAAAGCCAATTCGATCGTATACCTCTCTTCTTACAAACCAAGTTGGATGTGAGACGCTTCTCATACCCTTATATAATTGACCTGAATCAAATGGCTTTCCTATATCCACCCAGATACCTGCTCTTTTTAAAGTAATTTTACCACTTACCCATTGAATATTTGGATGATTTTGAAATGCTTCTTGTACGAATGTCAACACCTCGTCTGATGCATATACATCTCCTGAATTTAATAAATGTACAATCCCATCATCAATCAATTGTATGCCTTTATTAAAAGCATCACTTATGCCTCGATCTCGTTCATTAAGAATTCTACGAAAACTTGGTTGTTCCGTCTTACTATACCAATCTTCGGCATCCTTTGTTGTACTTCCGTTTATAATGATATGTTGATAAGGTTTTGTGATTTGCATATCAACAGATGTACAAGACTTAATTAGTCCTTCTACATCATTAAAACAAATGGTTACAATCGTTATCTTATTCATATTGGCATTGGAATGCAAGCAAATTACTAAAATTTGACGGGTATAATAAATATTCTTGATTCTTGTGAATAATTCAATAATTTTAACTCGAAATAAGCAACATGGGAATTATACAAAAACAGGGCACAAAATCAAGCTTTTATATTTTAATTGGCTTTGTGATTGGCGCTATTAATATGCTTATTCTTTTCCCCTATTTTTTTTCTACAGAAGAAATTGGGCTTACAAGGGCTATATTAGATGCAAGTATCACATTTGCATCCTTTTGCACTATTGGCTCCATCCCTGCCATCTATAAATTCAACCCTTTCTATTCGCATTATTTAGGACCTAAAAAAAATGATTACCCATTAATTACACTTATAGTCATTCTGATTGGTTTTGCAATATTCTTATTTCTAGGTATTTACAATAAAGACTTTGTTTTAAGAAATTTAGGGAAGTCGCCAAGCTTAATAAAGTATTATTATTTTATTTTCCCGAGTACTTTTCTCTTACTTATTTATAGTTGGCTAGAAGCTTTTGCAGGCACTCTAAAAAAGACAGTAACAACCAATTTTTTAAAAGAAACTTTAATCAGGATTTTAACAACTTTCTTGGTTTTGCTATATGGTTTCAATGTAATTGAATTTAAGGCTTTTATTGTTCTATTCTGTTTATTGTATTTACCGCCAGTTTTAATTTTACTATTTACACTTATTCAGTCTAAACAGTGGAACCTCAATTTTATATTTAATAGCAGCGTCACAAGAAGGCTAAAAGGAAGAATTTTTAATTATACGCTTTTTGTATTTGCAGGACAGTTTTTTGCAGTACTTGCAAGAACCAATGATACTTTTTTAATTGTAGGTTTAAGAGGCTTAAGTGATACTGGGATTTTTACCATTGCAATGTATTTGTCTGCAATAATTGAGATACCTCAAAGAAGCTTACAATCTATCAGCGTGCCCGTATTAGCAGATTCCTGGAGAATAAAAGACATGGAAAACATTAAGTCAATTTATAAAAAGAGTATTTCCAACTTAATGACAATTGGATTCTTATTGTTTGGGCTTCTGCTTATCAATATTAATAATATTGTAACTTTCTTGAACCTGATTAGTCATAATCAGCAAAATGTATTTGGGCCTCTTGCTGGAATTTTTTTTATATTAGGCATTGCTAAAATTGTGGATCTAAGTACAGGCGTGAATGGTGCAATTATTAATACCTCTAACTATTGGCGCTTCGATTTCTTTACGAATGTGGCTTTTGTAACACTTTCTATACCGCTGAACTTTTTTTTGATTAAATACTTTGGGCTATATGGTTTAGCGTTCTCTAATTTAGCTGCTATCATCATTTATAATTCTATGCGCTATTTTTTCCTATATAAGAAGTTTAAACTGCAACCCTACACTTTAAATCATTTATACTTTTTTATATTGATTATACTTTTAATCATTGGCTTATACTTTATGCCAAGCATAGAGCATTTTATAGTTGATGGTATTGTAAAAACAATTGTATATATAGTTGTGTATTATCTGGTTTTATCCAAAATTAATCCTGCCCCTGAACTCACCAACATGTTTTTTGATTTCTTGGAAAAAAGGAATATAAAAATATTAAAGCGCTTCTAAAAACTTATCTAGACCTGCTCTCTTTTCTGGGGTTAATTCGTAGCTAATATTTTCGGTATAATATTTATGCAAATCATACACTTGCTCTGAAGGAGGTATTAAAGCTATCACATCATCCAAATGAGATAAGCCATAAACATTGGCAGCATCAAAGGCCTCCATAAACTCCAAAGGAATTGTTTTATTTGCAACCCAGGCAGCAAAAACAAACGGCAGCCCTGAATATGCTTTCCAAGCCGAACCAAGGTCATAAATATGCTGAAATTTATCCAAGCATGCTAATGCCCTATCTCCAATAATGATACCTGCTGTATTGCCATTAATATGATCCATGTAACCTTCTGTAGCTGTTAAAAACTCTACCTCTTTTTTCCAATATTGCTTGAATAAAATTTTCGCTAGCGCAACAGAAGTCCTGCTTTGATAATCTAAATAAACTTTATCAATTTGATCCATGGAAACCTGACTAAACAGCGCCACAGAAGCCACCTCGCCCTCTGTGCCTATAACATATTTAGAAACCATCTTAGGATTCTTTAAATGAGGCATTATAGCCACAGGAACTAGGCCAATATCAATACTATCGTCCAATAAGGCCTGGGCTATTTGAGCTGGGTATGCCTTCATTAATTCTATCCTTTCACTGAAAGGACTTTGCTCCATTCCAAGTAATAATGGGCGAGTATTTAAATAACTTACCGCGCCTATGCGCCATTTTTTGTTCAATTGAAGTAACTTTGTGCAAAGAAAAACCTTTTTTTTAAGAAACTACCTACTTCTTTAAATTATCAGCCAATGTCTCAATTAAGCGCTATTTCACCAATCGACGGTCGTTATTACAAACAAACTGCAGCACTAGGTGCTTATTTTTCGGAGTATGCACTTATCAAGTATCGGGTATTGGTAGAAGTGCACTACTTTTTGTTTTTAGGTGATAAGAAGTTTTTTAAAGTGCCTGTAGGTTTGAGAAAAGCTTTATTGGACGTGGTAGAAAATTTTTCGGAGGAAGATGCGGCAAAAATCAAGACGATTGAAGCTACTACCAACCATGATGTAAAAGCAGTTGAATACTTTTTAAAGGAAATCTTAGACCAACATAAAGCGAGCGCATTAAAAGAGTGGATTCATTTTGGATTGACTTCTCAGGACATCAATAATACAGCTATTCCACTTAGTTGGAAAAATGCAATGGAGTCTGAAATTTTACCAGCCTATATTAATTTACAAAACAGATTATACCAATTTGCAAAACAATGGAAAAAAGTTCCATTACTAGCTAGGACACATGGTCAATCTGCTTCTCCAACCACATTAGGAAAAGAGATCATGGTATTTGTAGAAAGAATCAACCATCAAATAGAATTGTTTAGCAGCATTCCTTATGCCGCTAAATTTGGCGGTGCTACAGGCAATTACAATGCACATCATATCGCCTACCCGAAGAAAAATTGGGTCTCTTTGGGGAACGAATTTGTGGATGATGTGTTAGGCCTTGAGCGAATGCAGTTCACCACACAAATTGAGCACTACGATCATTTTGCTGCACATTGCGATAACTTAAAAAGGTTAAACACCATATTGATTGACTTAACTCGAGATATCTGGACCTATATCTCTATGGATTATTTTAAACAACAAACCAAAAAAGGTGAAGTTGGATCAAGTGCGATGCCACATAAAGTCAATCCAATTGATTTTGAAAATGCAGAAGGTAATTTAGGCATCGCGAATGCTTTACTAGAGCACCTTTCAGCGAAGCTCCCTATTAGCAGACTACAAAGAGACTTAACCGATTCTACAGTCTTAAGAAATATTGGTGTGCCTATTGGTCATATCACGATTGCCATTAACTCTATTGAAAAAGGTTTAGGAAAGTTGATTTTAAATGAAGTGAAAATCAATGAAGACCTTGAAAATAATTGGGCAGTTGTGGCCGAAGCGATACAAACTATTTTGCGTCGCGAACAATATCCAAATCCTTATGAGGCATTAAAAGATTTAACAAGAGGCAATAGCAAGATTGATAAAAAGTCCATGCACAAATTCATTGATGGATTGAAAATTACTGTTTCTTTGAAAAAAGAATTAAAAAAGATCACTCCTCAGAATTATACAGGTGTGACAGCGGAGTATTAATTCAGCTTTACAGATCCTCATAAATGATAAAGGTTTATAAAAACTAAACCCTAGAGAATATATTTAAATTGCGTCACTAGCATCATCATCACTTGATTCGTCTGTAGGTGGCGCAACTTTTTTTCTGACTTCTTTTTTAGCCAATAAATAATGTATAGGGGCCATCCCCTCTTTTTCGATCGCCATGGTCAACACTTCGGCTGTGGCTTGCGCATCTCCCCAAGCA
>JACCDI010316473.1_pt1 | contig 10928 bp, 12 predicted proteins | sample 7442791 | NCBI WGS metagenome assembly JACCDI01 (sample SAMN15323434, study PRJNA562643) | freshwater metagenome | isolation source: river surface water | place: USA:Blue River Watershed | collected 2017-08-15
ATTAGGAGTGTGGAGGAGTTGCCTCTCCTGTTGCTGTGCTCCCTGCAATCATTGTCATTGTTCTTGAACTTTTTGCAACAGCATTTCCAAGCTCCGGAAAATTATTTCCAGAGTAAATAACTGCTGGGTGCCCTCCTCTCCTACCATTTCCACCATCAAGTGAAAAGCAGGTTTTATTGATATTAAGAATCCTCATAAGTTGATTGTTGGCAACTTACACATTCCCATTCTGTACCACTTCTGTGAAACCAAGTCCCACAAGATCTTTCTCCCAATTATCAAACTAAGACTTCAAATTTTGATAAGTTGTTCATTGGATCCTTTTTTTTCTTGGATATTGCACTTTGCTCCCACAATGTTGCATCCAGTTGAGGTTAGAACACAGTCTAACAGTTTGTATGATAATTTCTCATATTCTTTTTCTCAATCACCATGTTAATGCATGCAGCAAGTTTCTTTTGAGTGTCATCCTCTGCATTTCCATTGAATTGGTTGATTTTGATTTGAGAATTGAAATCTTTGTAGATAGTCTTATAAACAATCATTGATATGTCTCATTCTACACCCCATTCGGGCAGTGTCACACCAATAAAGCTTTTGGTCACAAGATTTCCCATCCCTTTATGGTAAAGGCTGATCTCTTAAGTTACATTGACTTAATTACAGACTTCTTCTGCTGACATACCTTTCTTGCCCTGTGCCTTTCTCTCTTTCTCTGCTGTGTACCATTTTGTTTTGTGATTGGTTGCATTGTTGAAATGCTTTTGAACAGCATCAAACTTTGATCTATGCTGCCAGGTCTGCAATGCAGTTATTCATAAACACTTCACTTTGGGTTTTGAGATCATTCCAGCAGTACATGGAGGATTACTTCTGTTAGTGATGTTGCTAATATTGGTGCTTTGATTTACATCATTGATGACTGATGGCACTTGAGAGGTGTAATTTTTGCTGTTTGTTATAGGAACGGTCGTTGATAATTGACATTTGCATTGCTGGAGTATGCAATTGTTGGCTTCATCCTCAGAGAATTTTCAAGCCAACATGGCCTCCAATTCAGAGAGGACATTTTGAAGAGTGAACAAACTTTGATGCTGTTTTCCTCTCCCTTTGATCAACATTTTCCCTCCTCTTAGGCATCTTGAGAAGAGTTCATTTGATGGAGTCCAATGTAGCCATGATGTTGTTGGCATGCAACCACACTTTGTGCAGCAAAACATTAGCAAAACAACAAACAAGACTCTCTACACAACCACACATATTGCATATCAAAATAACAAGAACAACACGTACAGGTTTAATATGGTTTTTGCACATGTGTTACATCTCCAAAGAATTTTGTACCATTTATACAGAGGATTACTTTTTTCATGTGCAAAAACCCATTTTGTACAAACCATGACATTTCTGCCACAACCCAACCATCCAACAATTCATCAAAGCCTCCTGTACCATACTAATGCCCAAGACCTCTTCATACACACCCAGAGAGGGAAGGTATTTTTTAGAAGAGGGGAGGGTGTTTCAATGGAGATGTGTTGATGTTTCCACACCAGCAGTGAGTTGTAACAAGTGTGTAACACATAATATTATGGCCCCAATAATCATTATAATTTTTAATCATTGTCTCCTCACCCTCCTCCTCCTCTGCTTTACCCTCCTTCTCAGTCTTCTTACTATCCTCCACTTCAACACCAGTCATCTCAGTCAATATGGCTGCTTTTTCCTCCTTGGACATTACCTTGAAGGTTGCCAGCAGCTCCTGCTTATGCTCCTCCTTCAAGCAGCTGAGAGTGGTCTCTTTGGTCAAGATTGGATCCACCTTAAACATTGTCTAGGAGGCATGCACCTTTGAAAGTTGCTTTGTTGTTTTCTTTCATTTTCTTGTCATTCATTCTTTTCTGCTGGGCCTGTGATGATGTCAATTGTAGCTCCTTGAATTCTTCAAAATTAGAGTTGTTGCGCTGTTTTCTTTTTTTGATCCTTCTGTTGAGATTACAGAAGATTCAGAGGACAGCTGCATTAGGACCTCTAAGGCATCAACATCATTTGTAGAATCAATTTGCATATTTTTGGTGGATGATGATGTAACTGATGGGTTTGTAAGCAGAGATAATGTAGAATTGGTTGACACTGATCTATTTGATGGGACTGTCTATTTTTTCTCATTGTAGGCTCATCTAACTTGTTGTGGGATGGATCTGTTGGAAATCTCTGGTGGGAATAATTGGATGGCAGCCATTGACTCAGGGATGGACACATTGGGATTGAGGAGCAAAAACTCCACTTCTTTTGCAACCCATTCATCCATGGTGATAGTAGGGTTGCAAAAGAGGCAAGGATGACCTAATGATGTCAAACCATTTTAGTTTAGTATATAACAAGTAATTAGTAAGTTAATTGGTCCAACACGCCATGTTACAAGAGGCAACAATTTTATGGTAGCTTGATTCATCATGTTTTGCTGCCCTGACCTTCACCAAGCCATATCTCAGCTTCTAGAAGGGCCCAAGCAATCTACCTTAGTGCATATGAAAGAGAAAAATGAGCTTAACGAGTTTATGTGTCAGAGATGTTCAAATTCAGACTGAATATGAATTATGTTGCTGAAAAGACACAGGGTGGGAATCAGGGCAATATTTGGCAAAAAAGGGTGATGTTACTCATGAAAAAAAAACACCGTACTAAACCTGTACCGTATTGCGTTTTTTTTCCCGTAGATGGGGTCATTCAAGAGATATTTTACTTCAAAGTACCATATTTTTTGTTTTTTATATAGATTAAAATCTCAGTTATGTATTACTTTCATTGTACTCAATGGCCCAATTAACGGAATGTATGAAATCGCACCTTGGCTTTGCGATGTGTAACATACGTACCCTAAACGATTTGGTACGTATGATTTCAGACTCGGGTATCTTGATTGCCTTTAGCAGGGCCTGCGAGCGGCCCATCGAATTTTCGTATTTTCAAACTCAATTCATTGTGGGTACTGTAAAATTGGCAGATAAACCGAACTATCAGTGGGAGATTTATTTTTCAAAATACAATTTTTCAATGCACAATAGAGTATGTGTGCACTTTTCCATATGTACAATTCTAATTATATGGAGTAATAATACCTTATGTAAAAGTCAATGCCTCACTCTCAAACGATCTTTTGAAGGTCTTCCTTCAAAAGTCAATTGGGAAAAAAGCTGATGATTTTTGCTTTCTCAGTACCAGTTTAAAAAAACTTTGAAACGTTAGAATCACTTTGAAACCTTAAAGCTGACTCTTTTCGTGGAGCCCCAATAACTCAGCGCAGAGGCCGATTCAGACCAAAGTCACTATGAGAAAGTTGTAGCTCACAATATTCTATTTGTGTGTAGCAGGGTTTGTATTGATTGATGCAGATTTTCATGATATGGCATGTTCCGTCAGCGCATTGCCCAAAATCGCATCATTTGCAAAATGTCAGAGAACTTTGGAATTGGGAGCTTGCGCAAAATTTCAAAAAAAGTAGGTATTGGTATTAAATTATGTACAATTACATGTGAGTAAAAAAGACGTGCAAGTATGACTCAACAAAATATGTCATGACCCAAAATCATGTGCCCTCTTTGTGACATGCCCAATCTATATTTTTTTAACAATGTCTGACATCAGAGTCCCCATAGAACATATACTAAGTTCTATGGGGAATTACTTTGAAACACTCTCTAGAAAATTGCTTGTTGAATGCTTTGTGTGATACGATGTTCCCAAGGTGCCAGAACATTGTGACGCAGAACTTAAGGTCTCCACATGTGTCTTGAGGATTCTGCAGTGTCAAAGTAATGAAAGGGATGGGATAATCCCTTGTTATGATGCCTCCAAGATGTCTGACATTTGACATTTCAAAGTAATTTCAAACTGGTATGCTCATACCAAAGGGAAGATCAATCCAGGGAGAAATTCATAATATATCCTCTCTCTTCACTATAATATTTTATATTGTTAGGTCATGGCACCAGCTGCAATACCGACAGTATTGTTTTTTGCATTTTCCCCCTTTGAACTAAGATTCCAATGTGAAATATATCATAATGTACTGATTCCTACACGAATCTTTTTTGAATAAAAGAGCTCTTCATTCTTTGTTACAGTGAGGATTGGAACCTTCTTGTGAGGAATGGCCTGGGATATCTCTAAAACAGGCATCCATGGGTATTTTGTCATTTTTTCTGGTTGTTGGGGTTTGAACTTGACACTGTACTGGGTCCTATGCTTTCAATGCAATTTTTGCAATGACTTTTGCCTTAAAACAATACCATGAATATTGCTTCTTATTCATGTCATTTGGGGCCAATTTCTCTCTCCGTTTTGTGGCAAAATAATATCACTCCAATGTGTGTTCTTGTTGTAAAGTTTTATTAGCTTTCTATTCATGCAACTCCTGAGACATCAATGTTAGTTTTGACTGACTTATGCTGCTGTTTGGGTTAAATTTACTACCCTGAGAGCATCTCTCAATACCTATTTTTATATCTGGTATAGTTACATCAGCTATATGAGTTATTTTTTGTGATTTTTAGCTATTTTAATTTAATGGATGCCACATCATAAATGTATTAAAAATGAGTTGTATACAAGTTGTTTTTACGCATCTCTTAATACCTAAGATAAACAACTGGAATATCTGCTATTATTGGTTCACAGCCATGTCACAAAAAATTTGCTCATATCAAATATATGGTGTTTTTGACAATTATCTTCCCTTTTATTAGAGACACAGCCAACTCATTCCAGGTTGACTCTCATGCTGGAGATTCCAAAAACAAGATTGTCACCAGAGTGGTTAGGTTTGGTGCAGCTGTTGCCACTGCTTTTCATGATATGGACAGTTGAAACAATCACCACAACAACTTGAATAATTTGGACAACAATGACAATTTTTGCAAGCAACAAATAGGAAGTGGCATGGTGGTGTGTTGCTTTAAAGTGTGAGACATTGATTTAATTACAGACATGCTAAGAAAGCCATTTATGATGACTACCTGGGGACAGATTCAAGATATGGGTCTGAATTTAGGATTATATTTTGGGTGTCCCGACCTTGGTTTGAATACATGATAACAAAAATTATGAATGAGCCATGTCTTGAATTTTATCAGGATTTGTGCAGAAGGCAGGATATATATCAAGCTCCTTTCATGAGGGGATGTTATTACATCCTCTCAAGACATAAGATTTTGGTGTCCCTTACTCGGCATTTGTTGATTACTTCCGAATTTCAATCCAATTTGGAATGAAATTATGTCAAGAATTTGATGCTGAAATTTAAGCCCTCTATATGTGTGAATTCTTGAGCATGCCCAACAACATTGATTTACGCAACATTGAGAAGCTGCAGCACAATGCACACAGAATAAATGGGATGTTGGGATTGCTGGAATGTTCTCGTACAAAATGGAAAAATTGCCTGAAAGCATGGGCAGGTTTGTATCAGGGAAAAGAAAACTCTCAGGGAATTGCAGACTATCACATGCTTTTTGGCATTCAACTCATCATTACACTGGAATACTCAATGATGAAACAATATTTGACGTGTCCCCTTTTCAGGAGTGTCTTTTGGATGGATCATTTGAGGAGGGAGAGCACAGATCTGGAGTAGTTCCGTTGAAAATTGAAAATGAAGAATTCAACAAAATGTTTGTTCTCTTGGACAGCATCTACATGAATTACGCCTTTTTTGTCAAGGCTGTAAAATTGCCTGCATCAATTGAAAAGACAAAGTATACACAATGGTAAGAGGGTGCAAGGAAGGATATTGAGATGGCATTTTGGAATTTGAAAATATTGCGGAAATTTTTTTGCATCCAATTGAAATATGGAATCTGTCAGACATTGGACATTGAACTATGATCACACTTATACTCCACAATGTCTTTGTATCAGATCGTGTTATGGGAGATGTTAACAGGCAATACAATCCAGAGGAGTCAACAGAAGATTTTGTGAAATTTGGGATATTACCTCAACCTAATGCAACAATTCACAATGAATCCAACACAGTCCCAACATGAAACAATATAAATAACAAGGTGCCTCAGTAAGTAATAGATGTGATTAATGTTTGTGGACAATGGGAATCTCTTTTGGATGAGACTGATCATTGCCATCTTTGTTTGGCATTGAGGAAGAAAATGAATTCTTAATTTGTTTCTTAGTCATATTAATTGTTCATTTGTGTGCTATTATTAATTGATTTCCTCTATTTTTAATTACATCAATTCTCATAATCATAAAATTCATCAAATCTCAACATTCTCACCACTATTGACTTTAGAAATATCATCACTGTCTTCATTCTCTTTGTCATTGACAACTTTGTCATCATCAACTTTGTCTTCATCACTTGTTCCATCACCCTCTAGATTTTGGTTATCATCATCATTATCATTATCTTAACCATCATTGTTGACATCATCACTGCCATCTTCATTCTTCACCTTGTTGTCTTTGTCATTGGTCATGTTGTTGTTGTCATTACTACCATTGTTGCTGTTCTCTCCATCCAACAGTTTCACTTCCTTGTTTTCAATGTCCTCTCCATCCAACAGTTCCTCTTCCTCATTTTCAATGTCCTTGTCAAAACCAATCATCTTCTCTATCTTGTCCATCATTTTTCTTCAATTTCGATTTATTGTTTGAGGATTGGTAGTATGAATTGAGTGTGCACAAGTCAGCAATTTTTGCTTGAGTCTTTGCAAAGTATTGCTTACAAATCAGAACTGTAGCAATTTTTTATGAGACGAAGCCATTTTTGACATTGATGCTGCAGAGTCTTTTGTAGTAATATGTTACATCCTTGCAACTTTGACATGACTCTTTGCAGCCTTAACTGCTTTCTGACTTGCCAAGAATAGTCCATTGAAGAAGCAAGGTTGTTTACCTCCCATTTGAAACAACTGAACTTACTGCCATTCTCAATGTGATGGGTTTGGTCATGGGATTGAACTGCGGCATTTAATGAAGAGAGTTTGCACACAATAAAGAAGAAAAAGGCTTACCTTTGGCCTCTTTATACTTATTCAGCACAATGTCATAAATATCTTCCTCACCTCCAACTCCACTGATTTTCCTATTCTTCAGATTACAAAAATCTTTATTAAAAACGTTCATAGCTGGCTGAATAGTGCAAATGAAGCAATCCCTCATCAATTTACCATTCCACTTATAAAATATTCCATTGGAGGTTTCTGTCACAGATAGACTAATTAAGGGTTCAAAAATCATCCCCCAAAAGGTCTCTACAGTTTGGTCTGTTTAGACTGTGGGATCTTTAGACACCGCTGCATACAACTTACAAAGAATGAGGTCCTTAACTGACATAAAATTTGGCGCCCACTTGGTTTAAAACTCTTCAAAGTATGGAGCAGCATTGTCAGGGGGATCAACCCAAAGAGGATCAACTTCCATTCCTTTTTTCTCCTCTTTGTGATTTTGGCTTCAACATATTCCATAGGAACGAATTTGGTTGATTTTGCTGTTCTCCAAGACTAGAACTTCACAGTTGATGCGCTCTTTGTTGTGTCCTCATGTTCATGAAGGGGGAGTGCAGGAATAGGACAGGGTTCCTTCTTCGTCCTCTTCCCCATGGCCTCCTTCCCCTTGTTGACAGAGTTCCCAAGACATGGCATTGATGAAAATATGCAGTGTTTCTGCAGTGATTGTTCCACTATCGTTATTCATTCCAGGAATAGCAGTTTTTATTTTTTGGAAGTCCAAAAGCACCCAAAAATCAATTCTATACATGCTACATAACTCATACAAATGACGTGTCATCTGTATGAGTTATCAAACACAGATATGACTGAAGTGGGACATGATTGATGAAATTCTGCATGATGTCAGCAATATTTGAATATTACAAGATAAAAAATCAAAAAATAAATTGTATAGCAGCTATGACAGTTATAAAAATGGGCATTAATAGATGCCCTGAGTAGTACTTTTGCATCAGCCACAACCAAATGATATTCAAAATTGTTTAATATAAAATTACCTTACTGCAGTTTAGAAAGATTATCAAATAAAATATTTTAGCAGAAAAACAGGTATGTCATTGTGAGATTTATGGTTCAATACAAAATTATTGAGGTTGCAATTTGAACAAATCCCAACATACATTTTTGATATATTTTTCTCTTGACATCAAGAGCATGCATTCTAATTCTCCTTATAATACAAATTCTAACAGTTATCTGTCATGAGGATAAACAAAAACTGAGATTGAGATAATCATGACTTAATTACTATTACAAGGGCCCAATTTAAATGAAGCTTGAAATAAACAAAGGAATACCTTTTTTGAGTAAATCAATTTTTTTAAAGCATGAATTTTTTATTTACACAAATCAAAATAAAAACACACCAAAAGTAAAAAAACTCTTGCACTGTACAATACGAATTTATATGTATTTTTTATCACGATTGGGATTGAATTATTTATACAGTTTTTCCTAAAAAGACTGTGTTATGAAGATGAGAATTATTGTTTGCTTTCATTCAAGCAAATTAGTGAGTCATAATTCAATTTCAAAAAACAACTAATGATGATGTTGTGATTTGTTGAGTATATAACTATGATTAAAGCCGTGAGAAATGTCTCAGTTAGTTGCAAAATAGTGATACCAAGCTTAGTATTTTTACTTCCTTCTGTCATGATGTCTGGCAACCTATGTTGACAAATTAGAAAAACGAATAAGATTAAAAATTATACAATTATGAAAAGGTCAAGATCATTTTAATAGCAACAAACATGGAGACATGGGTATTTGTAAATGAAATCATGCTGTATGAACTTGGATAAGATCTTTTTGGGTTGTTTCAGTTTAGGTAGAGAATGATTCAATAGTTAGTTTAAAGAATGTGTAACATAACAATCTGAAACAATGGAAATCAGGTAAATGTATGATAATGAAAACAACATTATTACTCCAAAACCATACAACCATTGTCAACATTTCTATAGAGATACATTGGATATGATGATTTATTCATTATGTTGAAACAGAACTTCCTCTTTGATTGTTGAACTACTCAATGGCGTATCATAAAAATAATGTGATTGTTGCTGTTTTCGTTAATGAATAAAATTAATATTAAGCTTTCAAAATTGATACTAATCTTGTCAGATCATTTATCTCAACAAATTTCTCTAATAAAAATAAGTTTTGATTATCTACACAGTATTGATGTAAATCTGATTCACTTACATACATTCAAATTAGGACAAATATCTAAATTGATCACTCTTATATGTAATTAATCATTACTTGTAAACCTGATTTTTTTGTTGTCCACCCTATATGAAATCAATTTTTGTTTCAATGAATTGCTAAAAATAACTACACTAATAATATGTTTCATTACACAAGCTTGCCTGTTTGTTGTCTCTATGGATTCTTCCCTGTATCCACCTCTCCTGATTGACTTCCAACTATAAGACTTGATGATGCAAAAAATCCACAGCTCAATACGTCCAACAGAATATACACAACTTTTTTTACATTTTCCTGTAACCAATACTTTTTCACAATGTCATGGGTAGGAAAAAAGTCTGTCCAGATTTGATGAAAGATGCATGAAAAACTGTGGCTGGCATTTTCTATCATCCAGTCTCATATTAACTTTGCGTCAATTAATGCATAAATCTCATAGCTTCCTCCATCCTTATCATTTGTTTCTTGAATAGTTTTCTAAGCCTGGGAATTAACTGGGCACAGTTCAAATTAAACATTTATTTTGCATCATTTTTGAATTCCAGCTTCAGATAGGGAAATATTGCCTAAATTTTCAACTCATTTTATTAAATTTAATCTAAAATTCATGAACATCTACCCACCTGGTCACAAGTAATATCATGATTATGCACTATACAAATAAACTTTTCAAAAGGACATTTTTGTCTGTCAAAAAATTTATCCTAAACACTTGTCAAATGGTCCTTTTTTCGAACTAGAGTCCAATTTTTGCAATAAATCCAATTTACTGATCATATTTTTAAATTAGAGTAGTAGGAATCACAGTAGAAAATGTACCGAGAGACATCCACAAAGGAGAGGAGTAATCAATTCTCAACTCTTCGGAGTACCATACTACTACCAATTTTTGACTACTATGTCAATATCACAATATTATTTATTGTTTTGTGGTCATTAAAAGTCTATTGGGAGAAGAATTTGATGATTTTTTTACTCTAATAATATTATACTTATGATATTCTGGATTGCTATGATAATAATGGCATGAAAAGCATTCGTTACAGTATTCTTACACGTCGATGTACTGAATATTATAAAAGTAGGGTAGGAGCTTTTTCAGACTTATCATATTGCGTTGATTTTATTCTGGTCCGAGAGTGTCGAGCGCGTCAAAGGTACAACAGATATAATATATAGCGAAGCCCGGACGTCCGACATCTGCGACATCCAAGCAAATCAACCCCAGATGGCAAGCAGTTTGAAAAGCTATCATACTGGGTACCGGGCTATGACAACAAAATCAAGACCAAAACGGCGAACTCATAAATAATTATGAATCGTATGTTATCGCGTCTCACCCTTTGGAGAAACAGGTGGAGACTGCAAGAAAAAATATGTCAACTATGAAGCCGTCGTAATTTTTGAGAAACATATGAGTTATAAAATCCTTGGCCATAGAAAACATCATCTGACCGAAGACCGAAGTAATATTTAATACGCTAAATGATTTCCTCTATTTTCCAATCACCATCTGAGACACACGAATGCATGACAGTGAACTTGAGCCCACCTTCGCCACCAGGCAACAGACGTAATGCTTCCATCAGCACAATGACACCAGGCCTTTTGATTGGAAAGTCTCTCCTTTTTGATGGCACACCAGAAAAAACAAGCTCACATGAATTGAAATTCGAATCA
>JACCDI010278830.1_pt1 | contig 10927 bp, 8 predicted proteins | sample 7442791 | NCBI WGS metagenome assembly JACCDI01 (sample SAMN15323434, study PRJNA562643) | freshwater metagenome | isolation source: river surface water | place: USA:Blue River Watershed | collected 2017-08-15
AAGACATCAATAAAGACGGTCTAGTTGCCAATAGCGAGATATTAGAGGAAAGCAATTATTACCCTTTTGGGATGAAACATAGCGGGTATAATAGTGGGAATTTACAGGCTAATTATAAGTATAAGTACAATGGGAAGGAGTTCCAAGACGAACTGGGGCTTAACTTGTACGATTATGGAGCGAGAAATTACGACCCTGCGATTGGAAGATTCATGAATATTGATCGTATGGCTGAAATGTTTGAGAGAATGACCCCTTATCAATATGCAGGAAATACGCCAACATATTTTATAGATAGGAACGGAGAATATATTGATATCAATGACCCAAATGGTACAGATAAGTATAGATATCAAAATGGGCAAACTCAAAAGAGACAAGAAGACGGCAGTTACAAAACAATTGATGCTTCTGAAAATTTATCAGATTTTGTGTTGCAAACCATTGCAGGCTTGAATGGTCTAGAGAATAGTGGCAAGACAGGAAAAGGAATGATTGATGCTTTTTCAGGAGATAAAAAGAATGTCACATTTGAATATACTGAAGGAAAGGGAGCCGAAGCAAATCCTTTTACAGGTAAAATTTCTTTAGACCCATCTTTATCTAATAAAGCATGGACAACTGAAGGATATACAGCAACTCCACTTTTTGTAACTCTAGGACACGAAATGGAACATATAGCAAGTAAAAACTCATCTAATTATGACACGTGGTATAAACCTGGAGTTACTAAGGGCGAAATTGGGGCTTCACATATTGAAAATAAAATACGTGCAGAATCGGGACTCCCATTGAGGCAATTTTACGGTGGAAATTCAAAAGGTCCTTTTGAAATGTCTCGTTTAATAGATAATCAAGGTAATAGTGTTTATTACAATAGAGATGGAGGTCGTTATTTATATCCAAATACGCCTCAAACGCAACAAACACAAGCAACCATTAATGATGTAAATAAGGCGAACAAGGGAGTGATTTTAAATTCTAGATATAATTACAATGAAAATAGGTAAAATAATTTTAGCATTAATAATGATTACATCTCAGGTGGGATGTTCTCAAAAATTAACTTTGGACTTAATTAATAATCCAAGTAAAAAATATTTTGCGAGGGAATTAAAAGAACAATTAGAACCCTATAAAGATTTTCCTGATATGGTAAAGAGTACTAATGAAAGAGAAAATACGTATTTCAATATCCGTATTGAATCTAGGGATAAGGCATTAAAGGAAATCAATTTTGAAAGTAAAAAAACAATAATTATCATTGATAAACTACGTACTAACTATTCAGGCTTGGTAGAGGAAAGTTTTATTTTTACCGACAATGATGATAATTATAGTAATATTATCCAATCTTCTGATGAGGATACAATACGGATTATCAAAAAGAAAAGTCTAAAAAGTGATAAACTCGATGAAGATGTTTTAAAGTTATATCAAAAATTTAATTCAAATAATATTGATTTAACTACAAGTTTTAAGGGACAAATTGATACGATGGGCTTCTTTTATGTAACAGTTGTAAAAGATGGTAAAGTGAAATATTATATTATAAATACAAAAACAGATTATAAAGCTGTAGAGATATATTAATCTCGTATATCAGTCTATTTCAATATATGAAAAAATCTAAAGGATTTATATTGTTTGCTATAGTCGTTATTGCTACTATGATTATTGGTTATTTGATGAAAGAGAATCGATTTGTTTACAACCATGGAGACACATATTATGTCATGGATTATTTTACCATCTCCAAATTTATTTCGCTTCTGTTACTCTTTTTGGGTCTGCTCTTATTCGGATGCAAAAAACTAATCGCTAAGAAGAAATAGTATATATCGTGAAACTAAAAAACCACTTCAATTTGAAGTGGTTTTTTAATTATGATTTACAACTGCTTATCAGTACGATGGGTTTATGTATTTATTAATACGATGAAGAACAATCCTAAACATAAAAAAAGGCCATTTGTAATTTAACAGTACTTTTGTATAGTTAATTCACTTTATAATTGTTGGAGAGCATGGATAAATTAAAACACATAGCATTAAAAGGGCAAGGATATTTTTGTACAGTTAAACAATATGCTGACGATTCGGGGATTGAATTCGCATTAAAAGAATTAAAGAAAGAGCATTTTCCCAACGAAGGTTATAGATATAGACTGAACCGCGAAATAAGTCTGTTACGTGACTTGCAAGGATGCGACAACATCATTGAACTTCTTGATTCAGGACAGGATATCCCAAATGAAAAATTATGGTATCTCATGCCTTTTGCAAAACAAAATCTTTATGACTATGTAAAAAGGAATAATGGCGATATGACCAAAGAGTTAAGATATGATTTAGTCCAACAGATTATCAATGCCATCAAATTTGCTCATCAAAAAGGCATCCTGCACAGGGACATCTCCCCCAACAATGTCTTGGTCTTTGAAAAAGACGGTAAAATAACCTTAAAGGTCTGTGATTTTGGATTGGGTAAGGATACCGAATCCCTATCATTCTATTCCGGTTCCAGTGCGTCGGGTTATGGTCAAATACTTTATGTTTCTCCTGAACAGCGTGTAAGATTAAAGGATTCGACTGTTCAAAGTGACATTTATTCATTAGGCAAATTAGTATACTTCATATTTACTGGCAAAGACCCTGATAATTTAAAGCAATTTGAATTATCATCGCTCGTGGCAAAGTGCATAGAAGATAATCCCGCTGACAGATTTTCGACTATTGAGGAATTTGAAACACATTTTGCTTCCTTGAAAGATCTTCAACTAAATCAGAAAATCGACATTCAACATTTAACCCTTGAAGAAGTACTAAAATCTTCAGGCGAAATCGACTGGATTAAATTACATGAGATATTGGTCAAAGGAAATTATATTGACCACGTTTACAGGGATTATATATCTCCAGTCAATGGACTACTTCAAAAAAAGGATTATTTACAACAATATTATTCCACCGTAGGGAATGCCATAAAAGACTTTGTTAGAACCTATGCTGCAAGGTTGGAGGAATGTTACCAAACTGTAGGATGGCCATTTACTGATTTAAGTACGTTCGGGACTGTATTGATAAAGCTGATTAAGACAATTAATGACGAAGAAGTAAGATTAATTTGTTTCAAACAATTATGGTATATCGCATACGAAGCTGACCAATGGAGTGTACAGAGGGAAATCAAGGAAGTTTTTAATGATAAATTCATATCTCCAGCGATTGAAACTCAACTCGCGGAATTCATTATTGCGAGTGAGACAAAAATTGAAATGTCTCTATTTTCGGGACTTACTTTGCCTAATATAGTGAAGGCAGGAATTATAAAAGGCGATGAGATTGCTACCGATAAGGAAGCTCAAAGAAATGCTGAATCTATTAGGTCTAGTACTTGGTAATTTTATCTAATCCAGAGATTTAGTTTTATTGTCGTTCGATTTTTTTGGAAATTTTAATTCCAAAAAATCAACTATTGTCCATTCTGCTTTTCTTTCAAGTAAAAGATTTTCAGAGAAGTCGCTATAGAAATCAACTCCACATCTAGTTGCGAGTTCTCTTATGCCATTGATTCGGGAAGCATAATTTTTGAGAAATTTTTCATGCGGATTCTTTCCATTAATCATATCATTATGTCTGGCTTTAAGACCAACAAAATCATTCGTTTCAATAATCTCGAATATTTTATCTTTAGTAAGATTAGCAACTTCACTTTCTCCCATAAAGCATAATATTTCATATTTATTGTTTAGGCATGAAACCATATTTTCTCGATGCTCAAGCATTTCGTAAGTATTAACTATTTTATCAAGTTTATCACAGTCTTGATTAAGCATTTCTAAATCTTCTTTACTCAAACTGCTATTAACATCAAAGCCATCATTTTTCCAATTCTTTAATATGTGACTATGGAAAATCTTTTTGTAATTCCATAAAATTTTGGCGGAAGCAAGGTTGCTCACTCCCAAAAAATCTCCATTTTGAAGTGCAAATTCTAAAACATCATTTAAACGTTTCAAATATACTTTTTCGAGTTCTAACCATTCCAAATAAACTTGAGTTTTAAGGGGTTCAGTTACTCTGCCCATAAAATAAGAGAAATTCAATTCTAGGTCATGAAATAAGATAACGGCTTCAGCTTCTAGAATTTTGGAATATGCCATGATGCGCATCGATATATTTTGCTCATCTTTTTTAATAATATCCGATATGGTAGTATACAAAATTTTTATGCCTTCGCCCGGCTTAACTTTATTGCTTGAGATTTCGTTATAGGCTTTTTCAATTTCGAAGAATGACCCTGAATCTTGATTTTCAGTAATTTTCGACATCTCTTGCTCGAATTCATCCTTACTTATAATTCCTAACAGGAATTTGGCATTAAGTAAAGTATAAGTCAGCATAGCTTGTATGTTTAATTCAAAGCTATCTGACTTTTGTTGAGCAAGTTTTAACAACTCCATAGCTTTATACAAATTGCCGTGCTGAAAGTATGCTATTCCACATATAAGATTGAATCGAGGTGTTGCTTCAGTTCTTGGATGTGACCTTTGTTCTATTTCAATAATAAAATTAAAATGATGTCCATTTATGAGTTCTGGACCAAATTGGTCAATGTATGCAATGTTTTCTGCAACGCTATAAATTTCTTTGTCTTTATCGATGATTATACCCGAAGATTTACTCTCAGAAATAGCGAATTTTAAGTGTTGATTAAGTCGTCGAAATAACAATCCGTTATCAAAGGTTTCCTGATAAATTTCTGATAAAGCGTTATTATCAAATAACTTCGAAAATCTAAGGGTATGTTTTTCTTGTTTATCCCAATTGATATCTTTCTTTTGAAGTTCGACAAAAAAAGTATTAACACTCTCATAATAAAATGAATTTGTTGGCTGATGATAAAAAACATAAAAGGCGGGCATGCCATTATTAAGTAGGTAATTAATATTGGACGAATATATCTGTAAGCTGAAACTACCGTCGGCATTTGCATCAATAGATTCGGTGGCTTTTAATTGTACGGCAAACCTGAAATTGGTATATACAGAATCACCTGTAGACCGCTCCTTTTTAATTTCTATATGGAAATCAATGCCTTTGTCTCTTACTGTTTCAGATCGTATCTCGAACTTGTTAACATCAAAAAGAGGTCTGAAAAAATTATTGGAAATTGTTTCCAAATTCTCATTCTGATTTACTTTAGGGAGATTGACATCGTCAAAGTTGTATTCTTCCATAGGATTTGCATATTAACTGGCGTAAAGTTAATTATTCTGTTATCAGTATAATAGGGTTTGAGAAACAAAAAAGAGATAGGTGTTTGCCTATCTCTTCTTAAACGTAGAACCTAGATTATATTATGATATTTGAGGTCAATAAAACTAATAGTCGCAATACATTCGTTCACTTATCTTCCTATTTCTTTTTTTGAATACTCGGAGCCAAAATTAAATATTCGGTCATATTTTTATTTCTTTTCCAACAAAGGGGTGTTTCGGAAAACTCAACAAGTGAGTATGATGAATTAGAAGTTAAATCTTTTACTTCACATTTAACATTGAGGTTTGCGTTCTTCTCTTCAACGAGATATTTAACTACATCAACATTACCATAATTTACTGCTGTACACATTGCACACCAACTTGCCCCATTACTTGCGGAAACTTTTTGATTAACATCTACACCAGTATTCAATACTAATTCTATTAATTCTTTATTCCCTCTTTCAACAGCATAGATTAAAGACCAACCGGAACCTCTTACTCCTTGATTTAAAATTTCTCTGATATAATTTAAGTCTTTGTTTTGCCTAATTGCATTTTCTAAGTCACTCGTGTTATAAGTAATGGTAGCTCCTTTCTCTTTGAGTAAGGCTAGGATTTTTTCATTGTTCATAGCCTTCGCTTCATTAATCCCACTATTCCTATCAGCCCCATTATCTAGTAATAATTTGATTCCATCAAGATTAACAAGCCTAATGACTTCATTCAATGTGGTAGTTGGAACATCCCTCCATGCCTGCATATTATAATTTCCAATATAACTTTCATTAATGCTGTACTTGAAATTAACATCCGCACCTTTTTCGATGAGTAGTTTTGCAATATCTAGTTTATTAAGTTTTATGGCATAGACTAAAGGACTTATGCCAGTATAGTTTCTATAATGCCCTTTAAAATCCCAAGCTACATTCAGATTGATTCCTGCATCCAAATACATTTTGATTTTATTGGTATCGCCACTTTCGAGTGCTTCTTTAAAATATTTATGCATTACATTTTCTTTCTTGTAGAAAGAAAGTCTTTGAGCAGATTGGCTAAATGTGAAGTTACTTAACAGAACAAAAAGTAACAGAAGCACTTGTTTTTTGATAATTTGATTTGATTTCATGTGAGAATGTTTTGATTATTTTAAGAGCAATTTTAAAACAAAAAAATGCTTATTATTGTAGCAACAGGAGTTATTTATTCTACGGTATATATAAATGTATGAACCCTATAAAACGTACCGTGAACAGAAAATTATTCTAAATACAATTCCTAAAAAGTCCATAGATAATATTAAGTTTGACTGGATTTTTGCTTTTGCAATGGTTATACTTTTTTTAGTAAAAAAAAGTATAACCGTACTGAAGCCCCTTTTGATTTTTGAAAAACCATTTGATGCAAAAACCCTATAAGCCATTCATTAAGCGAGTTTGAGGGAAAAGACAGCTACTTTCTCAATTGGAAAATTTATACCCAAAAAAATTTAATAATTATTTTGAACCTTTTGTCTGAGGAGGTGCAGTTTTTTTTGATTTAAGAAATAAATTCTGAAATGATTTTTCAGCACAACTTTTCGATATAAATGAGGAAATGATTATTGCATATCATATCATACAGGATGATGCGGAGTGACTCATTAAGGAATTGAAAACCTATCCATACGACAAAGATTTCTTTTTAGAAATAAGAAGTTGGGACAGGGAACCTGATTTTAAAATGAGAAGCAATATCCAAAGAGCCGCGAGGTTCATGTATCTAAACAGAACAGGATTTAATTGACTTTACAGAGTTAATAAAGCAGGTTTTTTTAATGCTCCGTTTGGGCAATCTAATAATCCAACAATATGCGATGAAGAAAATATCTTACTGGTACATCAAGCCTTGCAAAAAACAAAAATTTTAAACGAAGATTTCGAAAACATTATAGATTATGCTAACGAATGAGATTTCGTTTATTTTGACCCTCCGTATGACCCTTTAACAAATACTGCAAATTTCACAAGCTATAGTAAAGAATGATTTGGGAAGGATGACCAGATAAGACTTCTTGAAACATTCAAAGCATTAGACAAAAAAGGATGCTATCTAATGCTTTCGAATCACAATACGGATTTTATTAATGAGCTTTACAAAGATTATAGAAAAGAAATTGTTATGGCAAGAAGAGCTATAAACGCGGATGCTTCAAAAAGAGGCGTTGTTGAAGAATCCGTTATTTTAAATTACTAATAAGGTACTTATGGAAGATGATTTTCAAGCATTACTTTCTAGCTTTCAGCCGACAATTTTTATCCGAAACTTCTATAGTGATTTTTGAAAAATTACAAGAAATACATTTTCTGTCAAAGTACAGCTAAGCATTCTTAATTCACTTATATGAGAAGACAATATAGATCTTAAATTTTTATGAATTATCACAAAATATCCGGAAACCAGAGAAGTACTTCCTATTCTTTTAGCTGTCAGAGAGAAATTTAAGCTTGTCTTAGATGCGGAAACAGAACAAGTCATCAATGTATCCCATCTCTTTAATAAAAGCATTGCGTTGAACAAAGAAGGAGAAGAACAGCTTGTAAAGTTTTTTAATGAATCTTGACTCAAAAATGTATTTGAAAATAAAAGCATCTCTGATTTAAATGATTATGTTTTCTGAATAGAAACAGGATTAGACAGTAATGCCAGAAAAAACAGGTCGGGGACTTTGATGGAAAATCTCGTAGAGCCATACATCAAAGATTTTTGTCAGATTAACAACTTTCAGTATAAGAATCAGGCAACAGCCAAGCGAATGCAGACAAATCGATGAATTGAGGTAGTCAGTGATAAATCAAGAAGAAGATTTGATTTTGCTATATACAACTGAACAAAAGTTTTTTTAATCGAAACAAATTTTTATGGTTGAGGAGGAAGCAAACTAAAATCCGTAGCATGAGAATTTAGTAACCTCTATCATTATTTAGGAAATCAAAAAATCCCTCTAATTTGGATAACTGATGGTGCAGGGTGGCATACTTCTCATTACTCACTCCATGAAGCTTACAATGCAACAAATGGAAATATTTTCAATCTTCAATCACTTAAGAATTGAATTCTTGACAAGATTATTCAGTAACTATAACGCTATATTTTTAAAAGTTTTTTGAGGTTAAAAGAGTGTGCTTGACCCTTTCGAGATACATATCTCCTATAGGAATTTCTACAATAGTGTCTTTTATAGTGAAGGTTTCATCTAATCGGATGTTGCTTTTTTCTGTGATTTCAAAAACACCTGTTTTTGCATGGAGCATAATGAATTTTAAAGTGGTATTCATTTTCTCAATATAATTAATGTTGATTATATAGGATTTATGGCATCGCAAAAAGGTCTTTGGCAAAAGGTTCTCGATTTCCTTCAGCGGTTTTGTTACGGTAATCATTTTGTCGTTCAATCTATGAATATTACAATACGACCCATCAGATTGAATATAAAGTATGCTATCGTGTTTGATAAGCCAATGGGCAGTCTTGTCCTTGATGCTGATATGGCTTTTAAGTTCGGAGAAATGTTTCTTGAACTTATTTATTGCAATTGAAAGTTTTACGGAACTAATTGGTTTATCCAAGTAAAAAAGAACGCTATCATAATTGATTGCCTTTTTTGCAAACCTCTCGTCATCAGAAAGGATAATAACAAAAGGATGGTCGTTGAAAAATGAATTGGTTTCCTTGAGGATTTCAAAACCAGTCCCATCCTCCAATTCTACATCCAAGAATATAATATTCGGCTTTTGTGTCAGCGTCAGTACAATCCCATCATTAACGGACGAAGCTACACCCAAGCAAACAAGTTCAGGATGATTTTTGAGGTCATCCTGCAATCGTTCCAAGCACTCTTTTTGGTCTTCTATAATGATGTAACTGTAGTTCATAGCGGTGGTTTGTCGATGACAAACATCATCGAAAATAACCACATAAAGAAGCGAAACAAAGTGAAAGAGTATATAATTTGATATTACTTTCTGAACCAGTTAAATTTTAATACAAACTATAGAAAACAGCGTGTTTGGTTATTAGAAATACAAAGAAATGTTGATTCTAAAAGGCTTTATTAAATATTCTATATATTTGAAAAGCAATTGATAACTGATTGTCAATTTAAACAAACTTACTATTCTATATCGCCAATAAAACATGGGAACAAAAAGTATTGCAAGCCTAAAAAGAGAACAAAAACGGAATAGTCAGGAAACTATTGAGTTTAAAAATAAAGTTATTGAATTCTTGAAAAATGCAAAGCCTGAAATAGAATATGCAATAAAAAGAGATTTAGCAATTATGACCAGTATGCCATTTTATAAAGACCGCCCAAAAGTGGTTCGATTCAAAATGAAACCAATAGATTTAATTTGTGAATATGCTGAACTTTTCACAACATGCTCTGATAAAGAATTTATAACAGACCTTATTAAAAAACTCAGCATTAATCAAAATCAAACGATAAGAAAAGCAGCGCCCAGAATTGGCAAAAAATCAGATATTTGGGAACACGTAATTCCTGCAAAAATTATTGCGAGTGAACTAACTGTTATGGTACTCAATAAGGATTTAAGCGGTTTGCGAAAAATGCTGGAAATTTATGAGCGTGCAGGACAAAGAGGGCTAACAAAAGAACAAAACAAATTATTGGATAAGTATCGCTGTTCTATGCCATCGGGTTGGGATTGGCGACTTAGCGATATTAATCCTCTGGCAAGGCATACAGAAGTTGGAATCTATCATGAAGACCTAAAAATAAACATAACAAACTAAAGTAATGCAAACTGGAAAATCAACAGTAAAAACAATTTTTGACGGAACACGGATATTCAACATCCCAATCTATCAGAGGTCATATTCGTGGGACAAAGACAATCTGCAAGACTTCCTAACTGACCTTGTTAACCAATATAAAGACAGGAAATACTTTTTAGGCTCGTTCTTATTTCATATTAACGGTACAAGGGAAGAATTTACAGTAATTGATATTGTTGACGGACAACAGCGGTTGACTACCTTTATAATATTTGTTCAGACACTTATAAAAAGATTGATTGAAAAAAATTCTTCACTAGTTTCTCAAAGAACCCAAAGAATTTTCATAAAAGATGAAGATGTCTACAAACTTGAATTATCGAATGAGGACACTTCATTTTTGCACAATTATATTCTATCAGATTATCCTTTTGACAAAATAAAAACCAAAACACCTTCACAGTCATTATTACTTCAATCAAAGATATTCTTCACGGAAGAACTTAATAATTTTGATATTGAAATTTTAGAAAAGTTATATTACACCTCGACAGAAGCAGATGTTCTACTTTATGTCGTTGACGAAATAAATTCTGCAACCCAAATATTTGAACTTCTAAATGACAGAGGAAAACAGCTTACTGATTTAGAAGCAATAAAAAGTTTTTTAATGTATAACATCGGGTTAGTTTCCAAAAACCCTAATCAATTAATCAAAAATATTCAAAGTAATTTCGGAGAAATATATAGGTTAATTGAACAGAATGATCTTAATGAAAAAGATATTCTTCGTTATCATACCATTGCTTTTGAAGGTTCTGAAGAAGATGCAAAGAAGTTTATTAAAGCAAAAGTTCTAAAATTAATAAAGACTGGGGCTACAGA
>JACCDI010820084.1_pt1 | contig 10926 bp, 16 predicted proteins | sample 7442791 | NCBI WGS metagenome assembly JACCDI01 (sample SAMN15323434, study PRJNA562643) | freshwater metagenome | isolation source: river surface water | place: USA:Blue River Watershed | collected 2017-08-15
GCAGATCGCGCAGTACGCCACGTTGTGCATCTGGAGTCAGCGACGAATTGAGGAAGCTGGCCCTCACCCCTAACTGTTGCAACGCGTCGACCACTCCGTTCGACCTAGTCAACAACCAACTAATTCTTCAGCGCCCTCAAAATCTCCTTCATTCGTTCCTTCCATATCCGCGTTTCCATCCGCGGCACCATCGACTTCTCCACCGACCATGTCTCCATCAACCTCGGAGCCGACTGATTCGCCAACCGTCAGTCCCACCAAGGCACCCACCACGAAACCCTCCAAAGAACCGACCTACTCACCCACGGAGCAAACTTCCACTGCCGTTCCCACGGGGACTACCATCGAAGTTCCTGCGGAATCCCCCACTCCCGGTGGCGGCGGAGCTACGGAACCCGCGCCTAGGAATGGAGTTACATTTCCACCAACTGTGTTAGAAGGCGGTGCGAATCTGTCTCCGGATGCTTTGGCGGAAGCGCCATCTTCCAATGCGGTAGGATTATCCGCGTGGTCAATGGGAATGACAACAGCCACTTGTCTGATGAGTATTGGCGTGATTCTCCTTCTTAAATGAACTAGAAGAGGGCAGAAAGTGTCTTATTAAAACATTGATGGATTGATAATGTCTCCATATTGGTAAATGAGGCATGTCATTATAGACAGAACAAGCGCTGGAAATACCTAGAAGGTGTTTATTCAAGATTTTGCTGGCGCTGCAGTGGCACACTGTATGAAAATGTATGTTTCGTGCTCTGTTATCGTCATGAGTCGTGCGTTCACACAATTTAGTTCATATCATCGATGAAAGCAGGAATTTGTTATCAATTCAAATTTTTGATACTATGCTACATCATGAGAGTAAAATATTTGCCTCTCTACTTCACACGCTGCGTTATCGACATAAATTGAATGCCCATTAGTTTGTTACACATGACGAGGTTTTGTAACAACTTGTGATGTCTTTATTAATATATCATGATTTGTGTACCCAGTCAATTTCTTTGAGTACATCATGAGGCGTCCCTTCACAACAAACTTTTTATATCGACATGACGAATATAAATAATTGAATATCATGTCTAGAATGTAAATTAACGTAATCCTACTGTATAACTTTTTTTGATTCGAATGAGTAAATAGGGGTTGTGACATCATCCGAGGTCAAATCATAAATGGCACGTGCAATGTACTCGACATTATTCGATGTAACACACTGCACAAAAAACAAGAAAGTCGAATTTTAATAAATGAAAACAGATTGAAATCATCCACGATTGATGATATGAAACTCACAGCCATACTAATTCGTCCATCGAGGGTGCAGTAAATGTGGTGCTTCTCGCGGAGTGCAGTCACTTCTTCTTTCGACATCCCACTATACGCAAACATGCCTATTTGCTTTGTGACATGATCCCATGATCTCGTAGAGCCAAAGGATTCCAAAGCTTCCCTCAATTTACTTCTCATAGAATTAATTCTTTGTGCCATACCACATACATGTTCATTGCGTTAATATGGTTACGAGGTCAATCAGGAGAATTAAGAATTGATAAACATCATGTGTATGACCATACAAACAATGCCCGGCAAAATCGTTCGTTGGAACAGAATGTTGTATCGGAAGATTGTTTCACACTAGCAATCGGCGAGTCAATTTTTGGAATAATACATGAAGAATAGTCATCATCATATTGAGAGTTATATCAAGAGCGCCGAGCATAATAGAGGAGGGACATGAAACCAATTGATTACAAATTCATTTTGAGCAAACTTTCACAATCAAAGAAATCCATTTTTTGATCTCATTCCATCATGAGATCCATACCAACCTCGACAAACTCATCCGATGCTCCTGCATGAGTGAGCTACGAAGAACAAAGTGGCCTAAATTCAGATGATGTCTTTTTATCAATTCGTGTCAAGAATGGATCCTCCCAAGGCAATCATCACACCATCTTCGCTGCTGAATGGCTTGAATCAGTCAAAAAGCGATTAGAAAGTAATAACATTGAAGAAGACGATTATAAGAGATGCAAAGAAGGACACAACATCTTGAAGAAACTTCAGTTGGCCAGTGAAGTCATCCCCGCTCTCGTTCATAAGTTAATTCTCATCGACAAGCCCGAGATTCAATTCGAAGCTGCTTGCGCCCTCACCAATATCGCATCCACTGATAAGACCAACATTGTCGTCGAAGTAGGAGCTGTTCCCCATTTCGTTCAACTGCTCTCTTCTCCCATCGCTGAGGTTCGTGTACAGAGTGCATGGTGCCTTGGTATCATTGCAACTTATGAACGAGAGCGGGGATGACTTCACTGGCCAACTGAAGTTTCTTCAAGATGTTGTGTCCTTCTTTGCATCTCTTATAATCATCTTCTTCAATGTTATTACTTTCCAATCGCTTTTTGACTGATTCAAGCCGTTCAGCAGCGAAGATGGCGCGATGATTACCTTGGGAGGATCCATTCTTGACACGAATTGATGAAAAGACATCATCTGAATTTAGGCCACTTCGTTCTTCGTAGCTCACTCATGCAGGAGCATCGGATGAGTTTGTCGAGGTTGGCATGGATCTCATGATGGAATGAAGATCAAAAAATGGATTTCTTTGATTGTGAAAGTTTGCTCGAAATGAATTTGTAAATAGTTTGTTACACATGACAAGGTTTTGTAACAACTTGTGATGTTTATTAATATCTCATGATTTGTGTACCCGGTCAATTTCTTTGAGTACATGAGGCCTTCCTTCACAACAAACAAATAATTTCGACATGAAAGGTATAAAGAATTGAGTATCATGTCTAGAATGTAAATTAACGTAATCCTACTGTGTAACATTTTTTGATTCGAATGAGTAAAAAGGGGTCGTGACATTATCCAAGGTCAAATAAATTTTCCAGCCGAGGTTTTCACGACAAAGCATGGAAATTGTGGGGGACAAACCACTCTACTTTCTTTCCGTCACATCATATATGGCACGTGCAATGTACTCGACATTATTCGATGTAACACCCTGCGCAAAGCAAAAAGAAATAAAACTTGCGTTAATAACAACAGATAGAATCTAATCATGAATGATGACATGAAACTTACAGCCATACTAATTCGTCCATCAAGGGTGCAGTAAATATGGTGCTTCTCACGTAGTGCAGTCACTTCTTCTTTCGACATCCCACTATATGCAAACATACCAATTTGCTTTGTGATATGATCCCACGATCTCGTAGAACCAAGGGATTCCAAAGCTTCCCTTAATTTACTCCTCATTGAATTAATTCTTTGTGCCATACCCATACATTGTTCCACAAATTCATTGGTCTTTTCCTCACTGGCCAAGATTTTTCCGACGATCCTAGCCCCATGTCGTGGAGGGTTGGAATAACTCGGACGGATGTGCACTTTGAGCTGACTTTGAACGCGTAGTGCTTCCTCCGGAGTATCTGCCACCACGGAAAGTGCTCCGATGCGTTGCCCGTAAAGACCAAAGTTTTTGGAGAAGCTTTGCACGAGCGCAATTTTGTGACCGTCCTCGACGAACATTCTCACGGCCTATTGGCGAGAATGATATGTTTCAAATCAATAAGATGGAACGATTGCAGACACAAAAATCAAAGATAAGAATTACTTACCGCGGCATCCTTCCTAGCATCGCCAGAGGCGAACCCCTGGTATGCACAATCGAAGAATGGAAGGAGATTGTGCTCCATAGCCACTCTGCTAATCTCTTTCCACTGTTCGGGCGTAGGATCCATCCTGAAGTAAATCAAATTAGGAAAAGTCGCATCAGTCTCAAATATATTGCGTAATATCACTATAAACAACGATACATTTTTCTCACCCAGTAGGATTATGAGCACAAGCATGAAGCAAAATGCAACTACCCTCGGGCATCCCCTTCATGTCCTCGATCAAACCCTCGAAATCCAAAGTGCACGTGGCGTTATCATAATATCTATACTTTTTCACCTCCAATCCGGCATTTGTAAAAATGGGGATGTGATTCCCCCAAGTCGGGTTGGGGACGTAAATGTGCTTGTGCCCGAATTGGGCGAGGACTTCGCCGAAGACGCGGAGTCCTCCCGTTCCGGAGAGGGTTTGGACTCCAGCGATCCTTTTTTCTTTGAGGGGTACGCAGTCTTCTCCTGATTTACAAGCGGAAGGAATTGGTCGTGAAATAATTTTGATATTAGAAGAAGACAATTTTGGAAAGAGGTCATGCGATGTTAAACGAAAGCATAGAGGGTTCCTTACCGTATACAAATCTCAATGCAAGGTTGACAAAGTTTGGACATCCAGCCTGGATTGTAAAATTCATTTCAACATGCCGTGAGAAGTGATAAATAAATATTCGTCAAAGAAGAAATACATGAATTTGTGATTTGACCAAAAATAATATTTGCTTACAATTCCAGAATATTCGTGATCCAACTCCTCTTTGATTAATTCTCGTTCCGCCTCCCTTACGACGGGAAGAACGAATGGATTTCCTTGATCACACCGGTAGGCACCAACGCCGACGTTTACCTAAGAGAATAATAATATTGAAACGCAAAATATGTGTGTCGTGGGCAGGAGGCTGGACTAAAAACTATTTACAAAAACACCCAACGAAAAAAATTCCAACATCACTTTCGTTCTTTCGGAGCGAAAGAAAACTAACCTTTTGAGGAAAATCATCGTTCAAGTACGCCTTGAAAAAGTGAACGACAAATAATTAACAGTCATGATCGAATAAGAAGGAAAAATAATGAAGACGGCGATGAAATCAAAGAACAGCAATCACTTCGCTCACCTCCGTCAGACCAATAATGGGATCCGGAGGAGCCATTGGGAAATTCTTCCAAGGCGACGAATGTCCTCCTTGCTCCGTGGTTACCGTGGCGGCGTCTGCAAAACCCCGACTGGGCATCGCCGAGGAATGGCAAGGAGCGGGGGACGCAGCGTGAACGGGAGAAGCCACAGAGGATCCCGCCACCGTGGCAAGGGAGGCGACCGCATTGCAAAAAGGCGATGAACGGGCGGCGCTGACGGGGGCGGCAAATGCTACACGGCGGACGATGGTTTGTGTTGCTTGACGTAGGAAAATCATGGTTTGGTTACTTCTCAACTCAGGGGGTTGTTTTGTCAGAGCTGCAGGTCTACTACTGCTTGTAGTTTTCAGGAAAGAGTGGCTCCTGCATCTCGTGCGCCTTGTGTTAGCCGTAGGTATTATCAAAAAATTATTATTAGCGGCAGTTCTTGGAGTGTATGCTGCATGCATGGTGGATTGATGGACGAATGGAGCTGGAACCCGGCATTCAGGATCTTTGTTGTCAGCCATCACTTTGTGATGTCATATTTTTCATTATTGATTCCTTTATTGGAAGTCCGACCACCGTCGGTCCCTATCGCCAAAGATCCGCGAGATCCGAACTCCACAAGATAGTGAGCAGCCGGACGGATCGCGATTGCAGACCGTTGTCCCATGAGGTGAAGAAAAAAAAAGCGATGAGATATACAGAAAAATTTACGTTTCTTTCTAGTGAGACACAAAATCAACCATGGCGAAATTAACCACAACGATGCCTCCAACAAAAGCGGCCTTCGCCGCCCTTCTCATCCTCCTACAGACCCTGGCACCCACCTTCTCAGTAGAAATTCAAGTAGCCTCCTCCCTATCCCAGTTCCCCTACGACGAAAACTCCCACCTGTCTTCCCACCTGTATCTCTTCCCCGGCAGCGGCCCCTGCCAATCCGTAATCCAAGCAAAACTCGCCTCCCTCTCCCCCGAATCGCTCTACGGCCACGTCCCCATCGCCATCGTCGGAGAAGCCGCCGAAACCTTGTTCCGAGACCGGCCCATCCCCCAAGACGGAAGTAGCCCGACGTACGAAGACTGCCCCGCCGTCTGCATCGACCGCGGCATCGACGCCTCGCTCGTCGCGCATCCCATGCCTTACAAATATTACAATGCCTCCAATCCCGACCACGCCGGGAGTAACTTCCTCGGATCTCTCTCCTGCGGACGGGCGGAGTTCGGATTCATCAATTACTATCACAAGCCTCTTTCGCTTCAGTGGGTGGATCCCGTTAGTGGGAGACGTCAGCATTTGTATGAGTTGGAGAGGTTGGAGCGAAATACAAAATTTATTCACACGTATGTCGGGCACAGATTTGTTGCGGTGGATGTGGAGAACGATGATGAGGTTATTTTGGATCACGTGGTGGAGTTCAACGGAATTATTGGGATTAAAAACCATGTGAATCCGCACGAGAATAGGGATATTAAGAAGGCGGTTCAGAATACGATGGGCGGGGAGTGGAGGAAGCATTTGGCTGTTACGAGGACCTTTAGGTGGGTACTTTGCCTTTCATGTTGTTTGGCTCAGATTTGTTTATTTTTAACGAGTGAATGTTCCTTGCTTTGTGGGAATGAATTGCTAATGGTTTTGTTCTTTGTTGGCAACTTCCAATTTTGGCCTTGAATTTCAACTTATGGGGGGAGTTGGACTTGTTTCTTTTAGTTTTATGCCGCATCGCAACAACGTGTTATTTTGCCAGTTTTCGCTTAGACCATTGTAATGTAAACACCTGACTTCCTTTTTCCCTCGTACGAAACAGCGCTCTGGGCTTTGATAAGGGACGACTGCCGGATGACATTTTTGGCAGTATGCGAGCATTCTATTACAACAATCGCAACCCTCCTCACCGATTGTTGGAAGAGTGGGATAGCAAAGGTGTCTACGTCAATTATTGGGAAAGTGTAAGCATTTATTCTGATGTGGTGATTAATTGTTCAACCTAGAAACATGATGCGATCGCATTGGAACTCACAACTCAACTCAATACCTCAATGCTACACGCAAAGGACTGCAACTTCATGCAAATTCCATGGCATCTCAAACACAAATGGCAAGGACGCCTCAAAGACCTCGTCGAAGCATGGGTCGGAGTCCCACTCGAACAAACTGACCTATACGGAGTCCGTCAATACGAAGCCGGGGCCAGGCTCCTCACCCACGTCGATCGCATCACCACCCACGCCGCCAGTCTCATCGTCAACATTGCGCAGGGAAATCTCACTCGACCCTGGACTGTGGAAGTCTACGACCACGCCGATCGTCTTCACGAAGTGGCCATGGAACCGGGAGATATCGTCTACTACGAGAGTGCCAAGGCCTTACACGGTAGGAATACGCCTCTCGCGGGAGGATATTACGCCAATCTTTTCACGCATTATAGACCTGTCGATGATCCGATGTGGTACAAGAAAGAGAATCCGGAGGGAACTCCGGAACCGTTGATGGATGTGGGAAAATGCGAATTGGTTGGGAAGCCGGATGAGTATTCGGTGGGAGCAGTGAAATGCGAGAATGATGCGATCGGTCCGCATCTTTCGCCGACGATGTTTCAGGCCAGAAGTGGTGAGGATTTGTATCAGTGGTGGTTGAAGGTGGGAGGTATGGACGATGGAGAGACAACTGATGAGTTGTAGTAAGATAGTGATGATGCGTGGCAGGATAGATGCTTAGAGATTGTTCCTTTAGTGTTAATTGATCCGTGGCAGTCGCTCTTTCACAATATTGGCTTCTGAATGGCCTGGCAAAGAAAATCTAGGTCATGATGAACAACTCACAACGAACGTCGGCTTGTCGAAGTAGCATGTTTTGACATATTGTTGTTGCCATTCGTAAAAGCAAATTAGTTGAAAAATCGGCGACAATGGATCTCAACAACGCTATAGCCAACATATCACTGTTACAATAACAATTCTCGTCTTCTACACATAAAATCTAAAATTTTCGCAGTATTTTCCAAAATTCCTAAAACAAATTTGTCTTCTCCATAATACGAATGAACTCATCCTGACTAACCTCCCCATCCCCATCTCTATCCGCCTCATCAATCATCTCTTGCAGCTCCTCATCCGTGATACTCTCTCCCAACTCCATCGCCACCCTCTTCAAATTACGAAACGAAATCTTTCCCGTCTCATCATCATCAAACAAGGCAAATGCCTTCAATATCTCTTCCCTGCTATCCCTCTCGCCCATTTTGGTGGTCATCATGGCGAGGAATTCTGGAAAATCGACTTTGCCGGATCCGTCCTTGTCGATTTGTGATATCAGTTTACGGATCTCTTCTTTCGAGGGTTCGAATCCAAGAGCGCGCATGGCTACCTTGAGTTCCTTTGCGTCGATCGTTCCTAGGTGAGTAAGTCCCATGTCGAGATTTTTTTGAATATTGAACGTAAATAATTTGATTCGCTGAGAAATTCAAGTGAAAATGGCTTAGAAACCTTGTGATTGATTACCTGATCCGTCGGTGTCGAACAAATCAAATGCTTCCCTGATTTCTTCCTTTTGTTCCTCAGTCAACTCTGGAGGCGGTCCTTTTTTGCCTGCCGCCGGCTTTTTCCCGATTGCCTTCTTTGATGACTGTTGAGAAAGACGACATGGAGTGGTTGAAATGCTTTTCAATCATGGTCGAAATTCACTACTGGTGGCATTTTTTCTTACCATTGCTTGAGCTGGACACGGAATAACTACTTAGTATCGTGATGAACGGACGTCCCTATTGTCAGTAAGATTCCTAACGATTCGCAATTACTCATCCCTCATCCACACTAGAATTTCAGAAAAGTCGCAGTTGTGTATTTTAAATTTCTAAATTCAAACAATATTATATCTCCTTCGAACTTCGAACACGTTGAGCGGCGTGTTCATTTTTGCAATCTCGCGGCTGGCTGCAGCGTCATTCAACAACGTCCTCAAATCGATATGAACGAATGCGTGATCATGTAGATTTTTAGTCATAAACGGTCTAGGACATGTTGTGTTTAGTGTCGCACCTACCTAGATCACCATTTTTGATAAAATTAATATAATATTGTATATCGAATGCAAACGCATTATTTTGGAAAAAAATTTCTTTCGTGTTTTCGTTTCGTGGGCTTCGATGGGTTCATACGGAAGTTTCGGTACGCCAAATTAGAGTTCCCACATAATTTTATTTTCGGTCTGCCTGTCGTGTAATCTTTCATTTTTTTGTGGTGTGCGTGTCTTCCCCTCTCACATCTGTCGTACACACCTACATTTATTACAATACATTACGATACAAATTTCATTGAAGAGTTCCATGTTCTTGAACTGATGAAAGACGAAGTCTTCTTCACATTCACCATGATTATTCCGAATTTTTGATCCTTTTACACCTTTTCGATTTATCGCCTTGTTTGCCGCTGCCTACTTTGCTAGCACCAGAGACACCAAGGAGTACCAAATTTTCTAGTGATTCAACAAGTGGCCGCGAATAGATTTAGTCAAAATGCCAAAGCCTAAAGGTCCGTTTTCTTTGACGCATAGGATTGTGCTCTGAGTTTTTGTCCACGATCGCTTTTTGGATGTCAGCCTCTGATTTCAGTTGGAACCGTGATTCCACTGACTTTCGTTCTTAATTTCATCTCATTGCCAACGATAATCCCTCAAAAATGTTCAAATTTCAATTCCATTTTGTACGTTCCCTGAAATTGACGCGACATCGACCAACGCCGACAACGCGTCACAGGAAAAGGAGGCAAAAACCGCAGGAGAGGAAAGGGAGACGGCGAAGAATCCAAACGCGAGCTCGAATTCAAGGAGGAGGGCCAAGAATATGCTCAAGTGGTGAGAATGCTTGGAAATGGCCGTTGCGAGTGCTTTTGTTACGATGGTGTGACTCGCCTCGGACACATTCGCGGAAAGATGCGTAAAAAGGTTTGGGTTACGGCCGGTGATATCGTCTTGGTGGGGAAGAGAGATTTTCAGGATGAGAAGGTGGATATATTGCATAAATACTCCGCGGATGAGGCTAGGAATTTGAAACAGTATGGAGAGTTGCCGGAGACGGCTAGGATTAATGAGACCGCTGTGGATCAAGCTATGGCTGGGGAGGGAGATGATGATGACATCGGTATTGACTTTGACGACATTTAAAGATATGCTTGGGGGAGGTCTGTGTCTTCACGTAAACAATGTGTTGCTAGTCATGATGCTAGGGGAATTTCGGTTCATTTGGAGTGACAATGTGTTCATATGTTAACTTTGTGGAGATTGTTTCCTTCGTTTAACACTTTAAACTCGACTAATAGCATCTGCCCTTTTAGGACAAATTATTTAACGTGGGAACAAATGAGAAGAACAGAAGACATGCAGTTAGTCATGTTGACGATTCCTTTCTCTCTACCAGTCAATAATATTGAGTAATTCAGAGACTGCAAAAAAAAAGTGTTCCGGTAATTTTCAGATGAACCTACCTTGTGATCGACTCTGATTGAACTCATATGATGAATTATTTAGGTTGCTTATTGTTTTAGTTTGAAGTCGAGACAATATTGAGGATTTATTTCTTGAAAATCGAAGAACGTTCAAAATTTTAGAAAACAGTGAATTGTATTATTATTTTAGTGTACAAAAATTCAAATAAGTTCATAATGAGGTTGTAGATAGTATTTATTTCAGTCATTTTGGTGTAAGAAAGCTTAACTTTTGAGTGAGAAGAAACATGACAAAATGATACCGAATGGGGTTGATTGGTGAACGCAATGACCAAGACTGTCGCAAGGCATCTCTCGTGAAAGAACTCAATTTATTTCGTATATTTTTCAGTATTATTTTTGATTTTTCGTTGTCACTGTCAGTTCTTTCTCGGCTGTCTTGCTGCCAACCTGAAAAAATATCGTTGTCACTCCAAGTATTGCAATACTAAATATCACATTGTACCATACGACATAACAGAGGAGCTGAAAAAAACACACACCAGATCAACCAATCGCAATCAAGCACAATCATCGACACTATGGCTTCCGGGAATCCACCAGAAACTTCGCCAAAGGCCCCACCCAACCCTCCCGCCGAAAGCCAGACTCCCGATAAAATCAACCAAGGCCGTGGATCCGGAGGAAGAACC
>JACCDI010733250.1_pt1 | contig 10925 bp, 9 predicted proteins | sample 7442791 | NCBI WGS metagenome assembly JACCDI01 (sample SAMN15323434, study PRJNA562643) | freshwater metagenome | isolation source: river surface water | place: USA:Blue River Watershed | collected 2017-08-15
ACAGTTCCCCTTCTTCCCACTTTCATTGCCATATTCATCAAAGAAAGATTGTTTACAGGAATAGATGTACCAAAGTTGATGCCAATATCATTGATTGTGGTCTCATTGATAAAATAAGGGGTGCGTATGTATTCCAAACCCATTCGGTAGGTAGCGCGATTCAATAGCTTGTCGAAATCTGTGAAATCAGGAACTATCTGAAATCCAAGCCCCACTTTTTGGGCCGCTTGGAGGCTTAGTGGCTCCCCAAAAAAGTTTCTATATTTAGAAAAATCTTGGTACTGCCCCTCTAGGCCAATCACGAATTTATTAATTTTTTCATAAGTCAGTCCAAATCCGTAGCGATTTGGAAGATAAATAGTTCCTTTTTCATTGTTTGCAATCAGGTCACCATCTGTTTTTACGCTACTAGCTTGGCCAATTGGTGCCAATTTTGCAAATGCTGTTCCATTAACATCCCCAAATTTCTGATAAATGGCTCCTAGATGAAGGTTACTTTTTTCAGATGTCTTAAAAAAGTAATGCGCTCCCAACTTAAGCGCTATGTCCGAGACCGAGATTCGCTCATAGTATTCAGAAGCTCTCCCTACTTCCACATCACTTGTGTTAAAAATTATAAGTTGGTTGGAACGGATAGAAGATCCAAAAAGATAGGATCCATGAACCCCTATACTTAGGTTTTTTGCAAGCAAATAGCCAAAATTCACATAGGCCTCCGAAATTCCCCCCGTCCCCTTCCAAGTTATTGTTTGCTCTCAAATCTGAATTATTTACCGGGCTATCGACCTTCAAGCGGTAATTGATACTTGAAATTTGCCCTAGTCCCATTCCTGCTGTTAATTTTCCAGGATTCAGGGGTAAGGAAAGCGCAATATAGGAAAGCCCGCCCCCATCCACCAGGGAACTTTCTGTTTCGTTTGCAACCGCTATTCGCTTGTAATTGAGGGAAGCTTGAAAATTAAAAATGGTGTTTCGCGTAGAAAGAGCCGGGTTGACAGCATTGGCTCCCCAGCCAGTACCAAAACTAATCCCAAGGCCACCCATGCCTTGGTTTTGAACCTGGCCACCGTAGTTAAACTCCCCAATACCCAAGGCACTGTAGGTAGAGGAACTATTTTGACCGAAGCCTTCAAAAATTAGTAAGAGGGTGCAGAGTACACCCAACGCTAGTTTACGCAACATGGTGGATTAGAATACAATTTAGTCCAAATAGCACTAAATTTTGGACTACAAATATGTGGTCTTTTACCAATGATTCAAAAGATTCTGTGTCACCACCCCATATATAACTTGATATTTCAGGAAAATTAACGCCTTAGACAGGAAATAATCCCGCCAAACAAGGGTTAAACTTGAGCTGCCTTGTACGCCAACATCTTTTGATGATCCATCGGTTGGGAGAAATTAGCAATTAGAAGGACTGTCGTAAGAATCAGAATCCAGTATTGGATTTTTCAGTTGGGCGATCAATTAGAAATGAATAAAAACCCGACATTTAGGGAGCAGATTTCATTCAGCCCTAACCTAATTTTACACCATGCACACCGAACGCTATACCTTGATTGGACTCATGTCGGGCACTTCTGGAGACGGATTGGACCTGGCACATTGCCATTTTGAGTATCAAATAGGGTTGTGGAACTATGAAATTCTCCAAGCAGAAACGCATCCTTTTCCAATAGAACTGGGTAAAGCGCTGGCTAGTAGTCACCTCCTTCCTGGTTTGGACCTGGCGCTACTTGATGTAAATTTTGGGAAATGGATGGGAGAGCAAGTGAAAAATTTTTGTCTCAAACACCAGGTCAAACCCATGGCTGTGGCCTCCCATGGCCATACCGTTTTCCACCAACCCGAAAAAGGGCTAAGCCTACAGATTGGGAATGGCTGGGCTTTGCACCAGGCTTCAGCTGAAAAGGTAATCGCTGACTTTCGGATGCTTGACGTGCAGCTAGGAGGTCAGGGTGCACCCTTGGTGCCAATTGGAGACCAGCATCTTTTTCCTCAGGTTGATTTTTGCATTAATCTTGGCGGCATTTCTAACCTTTCCCTTGAAAAAAATGGGAAGCGAATTGCTTTTGATTGCAGTCCATTTAACCTTTTGCTCAATCGGGAGGCCGTGAAACTCGGAAGTCCTTACGACCAAGATGGAGCATGGGCGAGAGCAGGGAATCTAAATCAGACACTACTCGCGCAATTAAATGCCCTTCCATTTTATGCAGTATCAGGGGCGAAATCCCTAGGCCGTGAATCCATCGATCAGGTCTTTATTCCCCTATTAGATCAATCCGGATTATCGCCCAAGGATTGTTTACACACCTTAGTGGAACATTTTGCCATTCAAATTGCAGCTCTGATTCGAACTCATGCCTCAAAGGCTACCCCAAGCGTGTTGCTTACTGGAGGTGGAGCCTACAACCGCTACTTTGTAGAGCGATTGGATTATCACTTAAATCAAAACTGGGTACAGGTGGAGGCAAGTAAGGAGCTGATCGAATTTAAAGAAGCCTTAATCTTTGCATTTCTTGGGGTGCTAAAACTTCGCGGTGAGGCAAATGCGCTGGCTTCGGTGACAGGCGCAACCCAAGACTCCTCAGGGGGGATTGTCTTTGGGTAAAAAATTAACCAGATTATCCTCAATCATTCTAGTAGCTCAGAAATTTAACACTGTAGATTGATTGCCAACGGCTGACAGTCCACGGTCCACAGCTCACTTAATTGAACCTCAATCCTTTTTTCTCTTGCTTAGCGGTGAAAAAGCGGATAATCGTTGACAGACCATTGACCAAGGCCCACAGGAAGTCAACGGTCCACAGCTCAGTTAATTGAACCTCAACCCTTTTTTTCTCCGGTTAGTGGTTAAAAATCAAATGACCAGAATAACTAAAACTAGTCCAAAAAGACTGGAAAATATTTTTCTATTTTTGGGCTGAATTATAAACCCAAAGAACAATGCTTGACTTACTCAAAAAATTTGAGAATAAATCCCCTGAAATCGTTTTTGAATGGAGAGATCCGGAAACCGAAGCCGAAGGTTGGGTGGTGATCAACTCCCTTCGTGGAGGAGCTGCTGGAGGTGGTACTCGCATGCGAAAGGGATTGGACAAACGCGAAGTAGAGTCCCTGGCCAAAACCATGGAAGTGAAGTTTACCGTCTCAGGGCCGGCCATAGGAGGTGCCAAATCAGGAATTAATTTTGATCCTGCGGATCCACGAAAAGCAGGGGTACTCGAGCGCTGGTACAAAGCAGTCCTGCCGCTCCTCAAAAACTACTACGGAACTGGCGGAGATTTGAATGTAGATGAAATCCATGAAGTAATTCCCATTACCGAATCCTATGGCCTATGGCATCCTCAAGAAGGAATTGTGAATGGGCACTTTCAAGCAAACGAACCACAAAAAATTAGAAAAATCGGCCAATTGAGGCAGGGGGTCTCCAAGGTATTGGAAGACCCAAACTTTACTCCAAATGGCGCTAAAAAATATACTGTAGCCGACATGATTACGGGCTACGGCGTGGCTGAAGCAGTGAAGCACTACTACTCTTTATGGGGAGGTGAGCTAAAAGAAAAGCGTGCCGTGATTCAAGGCTGGGGTAATGTCGGTGCTGCAGCAGCTTGTTTTTTGGCAGTGGAAGGCGTCCGAATTGTCGGCATCATTGATCGAGCTGGAGGGCTCATTCGGGAGGAGGGTTTTAGCCTAGATGAGATCCGCGAACTCTTTTTAAAGCGCGAGGGAAACCAGCTAATTGCCCCAAACTTGCTCCCCTTTGAAGAAGTAAATCAGAAAATTTGGGATGTAAGAAGTGATATTTTCATTCCCGCTGCCGCTTCTCGACTGATAAAGCAAGAACAGGTGGAGCGCATGGTCGCTGCTGGGCTAGAAGTTATTTCCTGCGGGGCGAATGTTCCTTTTGCAGACCCAGAGATATTTTTTGGTCCTACAGGAGTTTGGGCGGACGAGCGAGTAACAGTTATTCCAGATTTTATTGCCAACTGCGGTATGGCACGTGTATTTGCGTATTTGATGAGTGAAGGTGCGGAGGTCACTGACCAAGCAATTTTTGCAGATGTGAGCAACACCATCTTGGCAGCACTGCAGCGCTCACATACCCAAAATCAGGGAAAGACAAAACTATCCCAAACTTCCTACGAAATAGCTTTAGCGCAGCTCATGTAAAAACTAAGCAGAGTAGCAATCGAATCGAATAGTTTAGCTTTAGTTCAATTCTTACGAGGATTTGAAGCCTACTATTCGCTCAAAAAATTGATGTCCTCAAGATTTTTGAGTCAATTTCTTTTCGTCAGGTTAGGAATTTTAGGATAAAGGGACTAGAATCGCTTATTAGAACGAGTCAAAACCTAGATTAAACCTAATTCATCACCAAAAAAACCCAGAAAAATGGAGTTATTAATTATCCTCATCTTTGTGGTCGGCTACCTTGCCATCGCGCTAGAACACCCCATCAAGATCAACAAAACAGCTTCTGCTTTATTGACAGCGGTAATTTGTTGGACCATATTTACCGTTTCAGGCGCAACTGAAACGCAACTGAGCAGCCAAAAATATCTGGATTTTCTCCATGAATTAGGAGAAAAAGCAGCTTCCCTTAGCGCTGGTGAACTTCATCTAGAGTATGTGGTGGAGCAATTGGGGCATCACCTCAATGAAATCGCGCAGATTCTCTTCTTTCTAATGGGAGCCATGACCATCGTTGAATTGGTGGATGCACACCATGGATTCAAATTCATCACCGACCGCATCAAAACCAAAAATCCAATTGTACTCCTTTGGGTTGTTTGTCTTGTGGCCTTCTTCCTTTCTTCAGTACTTGACAACCTGACCACCACCATCGTGATGGTATCCCTCATTCGCAAATTGATCCCAGACAAGGAAATGCGTCTTTTCTTTGCCGGAATTATCGTAATTGCTGCTAATGCCGGTGGGGCTTGGTCTCCAATTGGTGACGTAACTACAACCATGCTTTGGATTGGAGGACAGATATCTGCTGGAGCAATCATGAAGAGTCTTTTTATCCCCAGCATTGTCTGTGCAGTGGTTCCATTGTTGTTCCTCACCTTTACGATGAAAGGCAGTTTAGGTGAATTTAAAGAAGATGCTAACGCAACCGCTTCTACCATAAAAACTGGCAACTTGATGTTGGTTCTTGGAGTTGGAGCCTTAATTTCTGTACCGATCTTTAAGACCGTCACCCACTTGCCTCCTTACATGGGCATGTTGCTAGGACTTGGTGTCCTTTGGGTGGTTTCTGAATTGCTCAACCCAGATTTGGATGAAGCCGAACGAAAGAATTACACGGCAAGTCATGCCCTCGCAAAAATCGATATGCCAAGCGTATTATTCTTCTTAGGAATTTTACTCGCTGTAGGTGCACTACAGTCTATGGGTACCTTGGCCAACTTTGCAGGCTACCTCAACACTACTTTTGGTGACAATCGCATCATCATCACCTTGATTGGTCTCTTGTCCGCTGTTGTAGATAATGTACCTTTGGTGGCAGCAAGTATGGGAATGTACAGCCTAGAGGCCTATCCGATGGATGACTTTATCTGGACTTACTTAGCCTATTGCGCTGGTACAGGAGGAAGTATCTTGATCATTGGTTCTGCTGCAGGTGTTGCTGCCATGGGTATGGAAAAAATCGAGTTCGGATGGTACCTCAAGCGTATCTCTCTACTTGCAGCGCTTGGTTACTTTGCTGGAGCAGGAGTATATTTACTCATGTCTCAGCTGTAAGCTTCGCAAAAAATTCACAAAAATAGGGAGGCTAGCCTCCCTATTTTTTTACCCTACTGCTACTTCTCGGTGCCGAAAACAAGTAATCAAGTGGTCATTCACCAATCCAGTGGCCTGCAGGTGTGCATAGAGAACAGTGCTTCCCAAAAATTTAAAGCCTCGTTTTTTCATGTCTTTGGCTAGGCGATCCGACTCGGGAGAAGTCGCAGGATAAGGATCACCAGGAGCAATCTTGTGTTGAATGGGTGTCCCTCCTACAAAACCCCAGATGTAGGCACTGAAGGTCCCAAACTCTGCTTGTACCTCCTGAAAGCGTTGTGCATTGTTGATCGCTGCACGAATCTTCAAGGCATTTCGTACGATGCCTTTTTCTTGAAGCAACTCTTCCACATACGATTCTGGGAATTGGGCTACCTGCAGGTAGTCAAAGTCTGCAAATGCTTTTCGGTACCCTTCCCTTTTTTTTAGAATAGTTGCCCAGCTGAGTCCAGCTTGAGCACTTTCCAATACTAAAAATTCAAAGTGTGTTCGGTCTTCATAAACCGGTACACCCCACTCTTGATCGTGGTAGGTGATGTATTCTGGGAAGCCCAAGCACCAGGGGCAGCGTGATTTTTGAGAATAATCCATAGCCAAACCTCAACAATTTAGGTGCAACAAGCAAGCAGAAAATCAATCCTGGAAGAGCTTTACTTGTTTAATTCAAAAAATTGGAAGGGCAGCTAAGTTATAGTGGGCTATTCCAGATGCTCCAAGCCGCTTCAGCTTGTAATTCAAGCATGTCTTGCCCATTTTTTGCGATACCACCACGAGAAATACATTCCTGCATCAGCCGAGTGATAGGAGGATTATACACCAAATCATAGACTCGATGCCCGGAATGGAGTTGCTCCAAGGGTAAATCCGGGAGTTCCTCCACGTTTGGATAAGTGCCTACTGGAGTAGTATTGATGATTAAGCGATGGGAAGCCAGCCATTTAGACTGCTCCTTCAATTCCCTGTATGTCAACTGCCCTTCACTCTGTATCCTGGAAACAATTCGATAGGGTATCCCCAAATCTCGGAGAGCTTGCTGCACGGCTTTGGAAGCTCCACCTGTCCCCAATACAAGGGCTTTGGGAATTTCAGTGCCTAGCCAGGACTGCAGGGAATGCTTAAATCCCAAATAGTCGGTATTAAAGCCGATTTTTCTTCCATCTCGAATTCGGATACAATTGACTGCGCCGATTTGGGCACAGGCAGGGTCCAATGAATCGAGGTAGGAAATTACTTGTTCCTTGTAGGGGATGGTCACCGAAAGGCCTTCTAAACTAGACTCCCCTTCCAGAAGTTGGGGAAATTCTGAAATGCTTTCTATGGGGTAAAGTTCAAATTGGCAGCCCTGAATTCCTTCGCGAACAAACTTTTCCGAAAAATACTTTTTGGAAAAAGAATGCCCCAAAGGATATCCTATCAAACCAAATTTTCTCACCCTTGCTGTAATTTACTCGCGAGCCACTCAATAAAAATGACAAGCCCAATTCCAAAGAAAAATGCCGCTACAGCCCAACCGATTTGGGGTGCCTCACCTACTTGAAGAAGATACTCTTGCGGAAGTATATTTTCAGTTAAAAAAGGCTTCTGCTCTCCACTAGATGAAGTTCTCCAGGAAGTTACGAGCTTCCAAGGCCACAATTCATTTACAGAACCTAGCATAAATCCAGAAAGTAGACCGATGGTGGCAGTATGAAATCTCCTTAGCAAGTAGGACACTACTCTACTAAAGGATAGAATGCCTACAAGACAACCTGAAGCAAACAAGGCAAGTGTGAGGATGTCCTTATCCAATACAGCCTGAAGGATTCGCTCGTATTGGCCCAGAATCAACAGAATAAAACTCCCACTGATCCCTGGCAAAATCATGGCACAAATGGCGATGGCTCCTGCCACAAAAGTAAACCAATAGTCATCTGGGGTAGTTGTAGGCGGTAAATTGGTCACCCACCAGGCAAAGGCTGTCCCTACAGAAATAGCTAAAACAACGCCCAGATTCCATTTCTTTAGTTCTTTTAAAATCAGAAAGGCAGAGATCAAAATCAAGCCTGAGAAAAAGGACCACAACGGAATGGGATGCTCCTCCATCAAATAGGTAATCAGGCCGGAAAGTGTAAAAATACTGGTCATGATCCCTGTCAAAAGACTCAGCAGAAAATTGCCATTGACACGGAGATAGAATTCTTTGATTCGGAGGGATTTCAACAGCAACAAATTGTTGATCGTAAAGGCATTGATGCTATCCAATAGTTCTTGGTAGATGCCCGCGATAAGTGCAATTGAACCTCCCGAAACGCCAGGAACGATGTCTGCGGCGCCCATGGCCAAACCTTTTAGGTAAGTTAGGCCATATTTTTTAACTGTATCCATTCTGAAAAAGAAAGGCTGAAAGACGAGCTTTCAGCCGAATTAATTACAAGTTGATTTCTCCAAGAAAATGATCAAAAGTATCTCCACGGAGACCCAATCGAATGGTTTCCAATGGAATTACTTCAGCAGGGCTGATGTTGCCCAAATTGACATTGGCTCCGAGCAACTTGATGAACCAGACTTGTTGGGATTTTTGTGGTGCCTCCCAGATGATTTTATCTTCTGGTACTTGAGTTAAAATCTCCTCCACAAGTCCCTGACGAACTTCGCCAGAATCACGGAAAAGTCCGACATTTCCCCCTTCACGTGCTTCACCAATCACTTTCCACGCTCCCGCACCTAGCTCGGTTTGCATCTGCTCAATCCACTTGTAGGGAGGAATGATCTTGGCAGCGTCTTTGGATCCTACTTCTGAAAGCACCGTCACTTGCTTGGCAAGTTCGTGGATATATTCACATTTTTTAGTGTGGTTGAGAGAAATGGAACCATCCGATACCTCTGCATAGCGCAGTCCGAATGTGTCCAATACTCTACGGTAGTCATCAAATTGGCCGCGTACAATAAAAGCCTCAAACAAGGTTCCCCCAAAATATACTGGAATTCCTGCAGCCTCATATACTGCAATTTTTTCTTTCAAGCGCTTAGTCACATAGGAAGTGGCCCAGCCAAACTTCACAATATCCACATAGTCAGCGCAGCTATCTACAAAATCCTCTGTTTCCCGAAGGCTAAGACCTTTGTCCATTGCCATGGTAAATCCCGTGTTACGAGGCTTTTCAGTCCGTACAGGGAGATTCTTCAGCACGTAATTCATTTGCTAGGTTTTAAGGTGTTGAGCTGGGATTTTCATCCCGAAACTGGGCAATGATCTTGTAGATGGCCTTTTGCTTTTGCAGTTCTGGCATCAACTCATACAGGAACGTATGCCTATCAAAGTCCAAAGTTAATGCATTTTCCAAATATGTGAAGGCTTCCTTGTATTTCCCCATTTTGATGAGGTAGACTACCAGACGGTAATAGAGCTCGGCCTCCTCCGGCAATTCCTCAATTCCTTCCCGAACCACATCTATGGCCTCTTCAAACCGATTTTGCTCAAAATAAATGATAGATAAGTTGACATAGGCCTCCATGATTCCTGGTTCCAAGTTGATTGCTTCTTCGTAGGCATCCGAACTCGCTTGCATGTTGCCGAGATTAAACTCAGCATCGGCCAAGCCTACCCAATAGTTTGCGTTGTCCTTGTTGAGATGAAGGGCTTTCTTGAAATAGTGAATCGCTTCAAAGAATTTTTCTTTCTTTAACATGCACATTCCAAGACCAAACCAAGCATCATCGTATTCTTCATCAAGCTTGGCAGATTTTTTAAAGTATTTAAAAGCCTCGTCAATCTTACCCAATTTCTCGTAGGCAGCACCCATGTAGCAGCAATTCTCTGCATTGGCTCCCTCACAGTTGATGGTATTTTGATAGGCTTCCAAAGCTCCTTCAAAATCTAGGGTATTCATTAATGAATTGCCCATGTTGAAGTAGGCCGAAGCAAAAGCATCGTCTATAATTAGGGCATATTCGTAGGCTTTAATCGCCTCCTCAAACCTACCCAAGCGATTGTAAACCACCCCAAGGTTGTACCAGGCTCCAGCCGAATAGGGATCTTGGTCAATAAATTCCTGATAAAAGTCCAAAATCTCATCGAAAGACCCCTCCTCTTCAGTGATCATGGCCAGCTGAAAAAGGGCATCCTCATGGTTGATTCGATTTTTTACCGCCTCCTTGAAGTAGAAACTTGCCTTGGTGTTGTCTCCTTTAGCACGGAACAAATTGCCCAAGGAATAAAATATCTCCGCTTTATCTTCTGCCATTGGCAAGAAATTTTCCAGCAAGTCGATGCCTTCTTGAAAATTTCCCGCTAGAATCTGGGCGTTGGCCAATGCCAATACAATGTCCTCGTTATTGGGAGAAAGGTTATTGAGCTGCTCCAAAATCTCCAAGCCTTCATCCAATTCATCGTTAAAAATTAGGCACTGGGCTTTCTGAAGACGAATTTCTACAGAGAAAGGAAATTTCTCCAAGGCATATTCTGAGGCGCGAAGTGCCTTTAAGAATTTTTGCTGGTCAAAGTAAAATCGGATGATGTCCTCCAATTCTTCTTCTTCGAAATACAGGTCCATGTTGGACTTCAGTGAATCTTCAAATCGCTCGACGAGCTTTTTGTCTTCTTCCCAGTCGTGGTCGTGATCTCCGGTCATTCGGTAGTGCTAAGATTCATTTAAGTTACCAAATTTTTGGTTTCTCGAAAATTCAAATGTGATTTTTTCGAGATTTTATGGGTCCATAAAGCTAAACTTTTTTAAAGCCCCATGCTCCTCAACGTTGGAGAGGAAAAATAAGTTTTAATGACCCCTTTTTGCCCAGTCCAAGGTATCCTGAATTTCGCGGTAACGATAGTTAAGGTATTCGGCTACCTTTTGATTGCTGTACCGCGTTTTACGCTGAGCGTTCTTTGCCACTTGAGCTGTCAACGGCAGCTTCTTTCCTGCCAGCCAAAATAGAACCTTCAGTATTGGAAATCCCCATGAAATAAGCCAGTTGGGTAGCTTGGTTTTTGGTGGCACTCCTCCTAGCACTTGTGCTGCCTGTTGAAAAAAAACTTCGTAAGGCAGACTCTCCTTAGACAAAATAAATCGTTCGCCCCAAGCTCCTTTTTCAACCAAGGCCCGCGTAATCTCCGCAGCATCCCTTACGTCAATGTAGTTGAGATTGCCTGCAGG
>JACCDI011194061.1_pt1 | contig 10924 bp, 12 predicted proteins | sample 7442791 | NCBI WGS metagenome assembly JACCDI01 (sample SAMN15323434, study PRJNA562643) | freshwater metagenome | isolation source: river surface water | place: USA:Blue River Watershed | collected 2017-08-15
GAGAACTTTCACAAATTATTCTTGCAAAGCATGCGGGGAAGAGATTTTGAGTTGTCATTAAGGACAATTTGGTTCCTGGAGATGACTACAACATTCAGCAACTTACTCAAAGTAAACATGAATCTATATTGGTACCAAATGTGATCAAAAACGAACTTCAATTCTTAAAAATATTGCATCTTTCAGCTTCCAAGGAATTGTCTTCAATTTTTAAAATCTGTACCATATTTGTAAATGTAGCCATCAATATTGCATGGTAATGTTATGCATTCATGATATTGTCATGTATGTGCCATAGTCTTTTTTAACAATATAGTGCATACATATCCTCATGATACACACATAAGCTTGTGGTGCAGAAATAACGTTATCACGCAACAGAGATAGAAAGTATACAACTTCCTATATGATTGGCTTCCTTATGGTGCATTGATATCATTATCATGCATTTGCAACATTGTCACATTATTTGCCATAGCATTACTGTACATGATAATGTTATCAATGCATCATAAAGCAAAAAGCTATCTCCAGAAAGGGGGTAACTGAAAAATGAAAACCAAAACACAAAATCTCTACATGGATTGAGAACTAATTAATGAGAAAAACAATTTCACAATTTTTATGACTGAGATGAAAAAGTGGGACAAGTTGTTTTGTAAGAATAATACATCTTCATGGAAAAATTAAAAACTAAAGCAAATTTTAATTTTTGCCACAGACAAGGCAGTAGTACAAGGGTAGTGATCTCCTCTATTTAGTAAAATTATAAAAAAGATGGAAGATATGAAATTAATTTTTTTTGATGTTTAACAAATTGTATCATTAAATATTTTTCATGAAATACAAAATAAGGTATAGGAACAAATGCACATAAACAATTAACTTTGAAATACAATAAATAAAATAGTATCAAATGATATACATTTACTTTTCAACAGAATATGACAAAGAATAAATCATGCAAAAACATAATTTATGGCAAAAACAAAAAAATGCCAATTGGTGAAAAAATATTTCAAAACTTTTTCTCTATATCAATTCAATATACACAGAACAACTTAAAACAAACATAATTTATCTAATTGATTAATAAATATGTCTAAACAGTAGGCGTAGAATATTCCAATAATAGATGATATTTACATTAGTATTTTTGCCAAAGATACTAATAAATCAATATGCCAGCAATGAAATAGTTGTTTGTTTAGGTGAATGCAGAAAAACTGAAAATATTTCTAAAAAATGATAGCTGTCTGGGATAGGGTTAGGGTTAAGGTTAGGGTTAGTTATTCAATATCTTGTAATGAATTTCTGGAAAATAGTTATCAAATACATGGTAGATATTGTGATAATTATGGAATACTTACAATTGTTAACACTACAGAATTTGATATTTTATATACTTTAGTAATAAATTATTACTATTGCTATAATGATGTTTTATATACTTCATTTTTACAATATTACCATTGTTACATAAAATTGAAATTGCTAATGTACTTAAAATAATAGTATGATAGTTGTATAATGTAGATCATCATCATAATTTTGGAATATGACACAACAAAGTAAAAAATTTGAGTGTAGGGAAAATAAAATGATGTGATGAAAAAAATTGTCACACAAGCACATGTTATTACTTCTAAGCAATACTTTATGTCTACAATATAAAATGTATAATACTTTGTAATTAGTAATGTGAATAAAAGGAAAGTGTTTTACTGAGAATCATAAATATCATACTTTGAATTTATCATATAGGATAAAAACTATGATATGACTGTATGCTGTATCATAAATAAAGCAGAATGTAATTACTATTACTTTTGTTAGGGTCAGGTGTTATTCAACCCTTCCAAGTTTTCCTTCACTTCATTGACTAGAAAACAACCACTGACACCAACTTTGCCAGGAAAAATAACCATGTGCTATCAAGATCTACCAAGATGTTGTCTAAACTATCAAACAAAATGCAGGATGCACTTATACAATATGATATGCTAATGATGTAGGGATATCAACTGTTTTTTAGGGGAGGGCAAGAGCCAAAGTCCACGGGCAATGTATGGAGGATACTTTGCACTAAACAGGACATGTTACATGAAGATGGAGGGGTACTCTACTTCTCCTATATATACTACACTATACATACTCAATCATATACCATAAACAATAGCTTGGTACATAAGGGAGTAGAAGATACAATTAGTTACAATTACATCAAGCTCAAAGAACCACAAGACAGACATAATTGCCATGGTTTTGTGAAAACAGATCATCTTGTTATTGATGCATTGAAAAATTGCATGATTTTGAGTTGGGTTTATTTCACTGTACCTTTTTAAGAATGTAAACACAATGCAAGCAATAGGCAATACTTTGACAGATATCACTGGATTGATACTGAGCTTGATCAATTTATAGTTCAATACCCTAAACCAATCAATGGCTTCATCAAATCACTTCACCCATCTTCACCAGACATAATGACATCCTATCACACTGGCCAGATTATTCGAACAACAAAAAAAATGATGGAACCATATCGGAATTACTCAAACTGGTTGAAGAGAAATTTGATGGTTAAGTGTATTCCCTATACATCAATGACAATATCACAAAGTGTCTAATCATGTGATTTATTGTATTTTGTTTTTATTAAACATTAGTGTATCATGTTGATAACCATTTGATTGTGGTTAGGGGTTCTTCAATGGGTATAGAAGGTGAGTTTGTAATGTGTATTTTCTGACATATGTAATGCTGCTCACTAACATGTACCTGTGAGCAGAAAATTATGATGAAAACCACAGTCCAAAAATACAAGAATTTCCTGACAAATTTCAAGACACTATGGTTCAACATTACAGCAGGAATACAGTTCAAGATAACCATCAAACACAACTATGCAGTGGTTTTGGGACAGTCACACAATTTAAGTTATGTGGTATTCAATATTTTGTTTGTGTTCTAAATTACATTTATATTGAATTTTTACTTGTCTATGGGTGATGCTCTTGAGAACAAAATTAATGATGGTATGAGATGTGTCATATTATATAAGGTTTTGTATTTGATTTTCATTCAGAACAATTCAAATTATTGCATCATTGTATAGGTCAAAACCAAAATGACAAAGATGCCTGCTGCCACCAAGTTGTGCCACATGAGGTCACATGCAATCCAACTGATGATACCACCCATGATGATGAGTTATCAAATAGCAAGTTGTGATTCTAATCATGGTTCACATTTCTTGTACAACCAAATGAATAATCATCAAACTCATTGTGCACAATCTAACAGTGGTGCTAATATGATGCAACAAATGCAAACAATCTGTCCAAAGTTGCCACCTATTCTAGACAATCAAGTTAATCACAACCATCATTTGTATCATCAATCACATCACATGAATGCACAAATGAATCATTCTACTAATCTATCATTTCAGAATACATTTACAACACAACCAATGACACAACCACCTAAGAAATCAACATGGGAAGGAAACCTGTAATTGACAAAGCTCAGACTGCTGTATCAAGGCTATATAAAGATTCCATTGCTTCACCTAACTCCTCAACATTCCAAAATAATTGTACTACAACATACAACAACAATAATGCACAATCACAGGTGAGTTTTTAGTTCAAATCTACTTGTATAGTTCCTATTAGTTTTGACATGTTCTTCTTGAGTTCTTTCTACCAATCCTCCATCCAACCATCAAATACCCTAAGAATTACTTGGTCTTTCATAACGTGAACAACAAATCCAAACTTATCTTGCTTAAGTTCAAACCTAAAAAAGATATGGGTTGAATTTACTACAAAATTCTAAAAAAACATGTTTACCTGATATCATCATCACCAACCATATCTCAATGATTTCTATCAGTGTGTAATGAACAAGCTTCTGCAAAATGGGCTGTAGTAAGCAGAATTGCTCTCTTCTCTAAAGAATCACCATTAAGATTTGACCTCTTACTGTCTTTGATTTGCATTGCTCCATGCATGCTCTCCTGACCCAATTCCTAATCTCTTTGATGTGACCCTGGAGTCAACAAATCCAAGGACCTCTGTTTACTGTAATGAATATATTTTATCCCAGATTTGAGACCCCCCTCTACTCTATCAGGAGTAGAAAATCATCCTTGACAAACAGTTGTATTTTGCCAGTGCTTGAATTCCTGCCAGAAAACTTCAGTAATGTTGGTCATGTCCTGTCCCAACATGTGGTCATTTGGGCAAGGGGGAAAATGCAACCTTTTAACTAACCTCACCATCATTAGATGGTGTTCTTCTGCAGCTCAATTGCAACATTCACACAAACTTTAGGAAGAACAGAAAGCGTCAATCCAGTTACAGCATACTTGTGTTTGAGTCAAGACATCTGCTTGGTCCCTGAATCTTGAATAGGTTGTCCAAGTAAAATTGGTTCCTCCTCATCAAAAGAATCAATGCTAAACATGATAAACCAGACAAGAAGTAAGAATAGAAAGAAATAATATCACCATTTTACCTTGACTCATCATGACTTGGAAATTCTTCTCCCCCAAACTCTCCAAAATGAGTACCCAATTTGTTGTTCACTCCATCACAAAATTCCCCATTCATTGATCCAAAAGATCCTTTGTCAATTAAAATGGGTTGAGAACTCAGTAAGGCATGATCTGCTCTTTTCACAAGATAGTTTATCTTCTCCATGGTGGGAATATTTGCATCATAGTTTCTCATTGTTTAATATGCAGGAAATACAGCCCTCATAACACAGTAAATTGCCCTCCAAACCTGAGAATTCTCAATATCCTACACAGCCAGTGCAACCTTGGCATTGTACACTAAGGTTTAGGGTGCTGGACTGTGAATAGTAGCAAAGAGTGCTTGCTTCTGTTTCAGAAGGCAATCCCTAGCATAAAACCACGTAGCAAACCTTTTCCCTGCCCCTTTCAAAAAGCCTAATATTCTTTTCTACTGTTCAGTGATCATGCTTGTGTCACAAATTGTTCATGGATCCCATGACTTGCACCAGATCCAAATACATTATGCAACTTGCATGTTTTGAGAATTTGACTCTGCAATGATAAAATAAGAACAGCACAAACATGGACAAAGAAAAATCTCACACACACTCACTTTGATTGGCCAGAAATTAACAAGACCGCTGAAAAATAGAGACAACACATGCTTGCTGCCATGGAAACAAAATTCCAAAGGACATATTGCACAGAGCATTCTCCAACTTTGTGGACATTGCTTGCACCATCAAAAAAGAGTGCATCAATAAATCAATACATGTAGAAAATGGATCAAACTGAACAACTTTTTCCTTGAAGAACTGTCTGATGTACTGTGCAGCCTTCCCCCCCTTCTGACATGCAGTCACTACAGACAAAGATTGAGATCACACCTGGAGGATCCTCCCCACAGAGTGCTAGCATATTCAAGAGAGGCATGAGCTTTATCATTTTACCCATCACCTAACCAAGCAACCCCAAACCTTTTTTCATTCTTCATTAGTGCCATTTTATTGTGCTAGTGTGTATTTGCAAAGTTACATTGAAGAAGTTTGCCTCAACAATTGGGTGAAATTTTGATACGAAAAAATTTCTCTCGTCCACTTTTTTACTATTCAGGAAAGCAAAATCCTTCGTCAAAAAAAGGTTTTGTATCTTTTATTAATTTTCTTTCTTACAAAGTGTATAATATGGATTGTAGCTATCATATTTTTATTATGCTGTTTCTTTTTTGCCTCTTCAATCAAAGAGGATTTTTAATCTTGACATCATGAATAAATCATGCATTGATTAATTTTCCATCCTTCTATATACTACGATTTTTTCCAAACTAAGAAGTCTTCAAAGGATCTTGCTCAATTTCCTTGTAAGATGAATTCATTGATAAATACCCATGTCTCCTTATTTGATGACTGTAGAATAATCTGGACCATATGATGATTTTATCATTATGGCTTGTTGTATTTTTTCATGTTGTCAATGGTGGTTAAAAGAAATTATGATACAAGCAAACTGTAATGTTTAGGATTGGTGTCATCATTCTGTAGCTTCCTGAGACATTTTCCAGTCTTTGATCATGACTATTTCTAGTCCAACATTCACATCATTATCATTAATAGATATATTTCAATTTTTGATGTTCTGGAATTGGGAAAATCTTGTAACATGACACAAATTTATTTGAAAGAAGTCATGAAACAGAGACTAAAAAGGAAAAAATAATTCCCAAGATTTAACAAAACTTATGATTTTGTATTTATAATACAAGAGAATTTTTGATCAAGGTTTATTAATTTTGCTTAAGTAAGAAAATGACTCGTTCTTTAAAAATGGAAACATAGAAAAATAATACCTCTGGATTTTTTTTTTCAAGCTTCATTTTATTTGGGCCCTTAAAATGAAAAGGTCACGAAAATCTTGAGCACAAGTTTGGTCATTCCGCTTGGTGATCCGTGGTACGATATTTCATATTAAATATGTGAGGTAGTGATACAATGATCAACGCACTTTATTCCGAGAGAAAATTACATCTATCAACATACAGTACAATCCAACGTACATGACTGAAAAAATTCGATATTGCATTACAAAATTCATATGTTTATCCTCCATGAAGCCCAGATGAAAATGGCAGAGGAAAACTGCACACGATGACTGGTTTCGGTGTGTAAAATAGAAAACGACTTCTACTCAGGCCCACAGCATATTATTTCCCCTCAAAAAAGGGTCAAACCTACAGAAACAAAATCTCTGTATGATGTATGTATTTTGATCGTTAGGGCCACTCCCATATATCTACTCGGATTGCAAATTGTATTTTGAAAATCACATCTTGGGAGGATTTGTGGAATTCCTTTTCATTTAACAAGAATTCATTTTCCTGTGTATTTTTTCTAGAACTTGAACCTTGCATAAATATCATTAATCATCCAAGAATCCTAGTAAAGGATATAATATGTACCAAGGATAGAGAATACAAAACACTGATTTGGAAATAAAAAATATAGTGTAATTGTGTACATGCACTCAACTATCAAAGCTTTTATTGTAGGTAAAAAGTACATCATGCAGGAGTTTGTTGATCTACGTGCATGCTCATACATTGCAATCAACAAGGTCATAGCAAACAAGACTGACAAAGTATGATGGAGAGATGAACTTAACCATTAAGCCTGGAGAGTACCAATATCCAGTTAAGACTTTTTCAAGTTTTGTCCATTTCCAACCAGACAGAAAATATCTCTTTTTGAAAGATGCAAAAAACTTTTCAGTGCACAATATTTTCAGTATCAGTGATATCAAAAGCATTCAAATGAGAATTCTTAGTAAAAAAAAATTCAAGACCTTGAAATTTTTCATTCAAAAGTCTTGTTGTCTTTTGCTCAAACAATTTGATTGACCAATTATTTAGTAAAAGATGACTTAAACAATCTCTATTGTATCTCCAACAAATAGGAATGAATAAAAATAATATGGAAAAATGTGACACATTCTTTATGTCATTCTACATTCTACTATCCCAAAATAACTTAAGAAGCAAAACATGACTTCTTAGTTTCAAACTATTTGCATTTTTGTGCATTGTTGACTGAGGCTCAATATTTAGTCCTAATTCAGCACAAATAATGATAACAAGTGAATTGTAATACAGTATGTTTGCAACTCCATAAAATACTAGGATGTTTCAAATTAATTTAGCCATAATTGATGTTTGACTTTTTGGCTGTGATGGTTTTATCTATGGGAGATGCCAATGGTATCAAGCAGAAATACTGTCAAATTTTTCAAAACTCTTAATTCTGTCTGTTTGCTGGTGACATGAAAGGTTCAGTTGGCACAAAAAGTAAGGGAGGTGGTTTGCCAACTGATTTTTCAAATTTTTGAGCTTTGTGGCTGCATAGTTTTCAAAATTTTTGTTTGTATCATTTTCACACAAAATGCAACAAAACTTAGTTGGGAATGTCAGTGAGATGTTGGAAAAATGTCAAAATGATGGTAAATATTGGTGAATTTCACCAACAACCCCAAAATGACAGATACATTTTGTATGAGTGGGATTGAGTTTCTTGGCCTTTTTGCATGTGTAAAATGTACCAGGAAAGTCCCAATAAAAATGATTAGCCACTTATTACTGTTAAGTTCCTTTGTGAGCTCATTTGGTCAAGAGGAGAACAGAACATGCATTAAAATTTGCACACTTGGGAGTTCCATATGTTTTTTCCCTGAAGTTGGGCATTTTTGCTCATACTTCTATCATAGCACTGTCATGTTGGACATGTTGTTTTGTGTCATTTCTTCAACTCACACAAACACATGTCATTTCCAACAAAGCAACAAATGTGTTGGCTTTCATGGACTAGAAATAGGACCAACACCCTAACCAAATGTTTTTTTTCATTTATGACAACTGATGGCCACTAAGCAAAGCACATCAAGTTTGATTTATTGCTCTGTCACCACTACAAAAATGATCCCACAAATGAAGATAGTCTTGAAATGAAGAGTTCAGTATTGTTATAGTTATCATGAATATACATTTATTATTGGTTAATTTGAACTTTTGCAAATCATTATTTGTGATTCATGCAAGATGGAATAGGGGTCATTGCCTATTCCATGAAGAAAAATATGGTGTAATGGCCTCTAGATGTGTTCAAAAAATTCACGCGCACAATTTTTGCAATCTGATATTGGTATGTGAAATATATTTTGAAAACGCTCCATTAAGATAGAGCGAGAGTAAAAAGGGTGTTGAATAAAAATTTGACCACACACTATTAGAAAGAACTACAACTTGGTTCGGTGTTAGTATTTAATACTTATCATCATTTCTCATATTCAATTTTAAGAAAAATCGTCATTGAGAAACATGAGCAAAAAAATACGATTCGTTCAATACTGTTCTGAACGTCACTGCTGTATGGTCGCGCCATAATCTCATCCGAAAGCACTGAAGTAAGTAATACCGCTAAGACAGTTTGGCAATAAGCAAAACACCAATAATACTTAAGTTTTAAACAACAGCCTGAAGAACTAAAGAAGAACACCGTCAGTACTAAAAGAGTACTTTAAGAGCGATTAATACTTAAATTTTTTTATTCTCAGTTCTCACAATAACATGTATATAAATAATAAAAAAGAGTAGCGTGTCACTGCAGCTCCTCCATTCTCTTTCAAATCAGGGTCGCCGATTTTTCCTGCACAGCGAGGGCATTACTCCGTCTGTATTCGTACAGTCTATAGGCTATGTCATACATGCCGAATCCGAATCACATTATCATCTAAGAATTTTAGTTGTTCTGTGCAGACGGCTTTTTTCCCGTTAGAGCTCGCGTTCGTTTCGTAAATATTATTGTATAGTTTTGTTTGAACTAATTAAAATTATGAGAGTAAAAAAGGAAGGCTATTAGCATTGTGTCTTTCAAGAGTATTTTATTAAAAATATATATCGATAACTCAGTTCGTAAGTACAGTAGAAGAAACTCGCGGCAAGAAAGAAGTTGAACAGTGCCAGCGTCACGCATGCTTCCGCTAGCTAGCGGTATCAAACATAATATACGTGATGCATATCGAGTTGCCTAATAACAAACGTTCACTGAACGAAATTTTTCTCACGCTTCAATGCGTTGAAGAAAAAGTAACATATTCTTGCACACAGTCATAAAAAAAAAGGAAAATCGCCCGAGAAGAAACGAACAATAAAGATTCATTAACATTATAAAATGGTGACCAACCAACTAAGCAACATCACTTTAACTGACTACCAAGAAGCCGAAATCAACATCGATGTCAACTTCGATCGCAGTGATCCCGACTTCCTTCGTCGAGACATCCAGATTCAAGTTCCAACAGGCCAACCTCTCTCCGCCTTATTTGATCGCCAGATACATACGGCGAGCAGTACTCCTTCTACCAGAATCGGTCCGGTGCAACGCGATGGGTTCCTCTATTTCTCTGACCAAGATACGCGTATGAGCTACCTCACTCTAAAGGCAGACGAGAATAATCAAGAAGGGCGCGAAAACGGAAGCATCCAGCGTAAGACACGTCTCAGTTTCGAGGTTCATGATTCGATGATTTTCGACGACATGATGTCACATGATTTCGACGAGTCATCGGACAGCACTGATGATCCGGTCGTCGACTTTCTCCAGAGAATTGTGGATGGCAATGCTTCTGATTCGATCCATCGTCAAGAGTATGAACAGACATTGCGGGATGTATTGGGCTTGTAGACTCTCCCCTCGACAATGAGGCTCAGTTGACACTTGTATATATCCGAGTCGTAGTTGTCATTGTATACCCCGTTGGAATTCTTGGAGTCGTGGTCTCGTGTATAATAAATGATGCTTGGTTTCAGATAGTTTAAGTATGTTTATTAGTGAAGATTTTAGTGTCGAACGGTTCGGTTTTTCAGTGATATTGTCGTGCTGATGCATATATAGTGTGGCAAGCTAGTCGGGCTTTGGTCCTTTTCAGTTCTCGTGCAATAAATGCTACAAGTCCAAATATGAAGCAGGGGACGATGAAAGAGCGCCGCTTTTCTTTACAAAGACGAAAAAATAAAATTCATACTATCAGCTCCACCACTTTCCACTTCAGCTGAAAAATACTTGGCTGTGAGCTATTGCTTTTAAGAATTACTTAGATCAGGAGAACAGATTGAACACAAATATAAAACGGTTGTCGATAGAAAAATAATATCCAAAACTGCAATCAACTCTAATCTAATGGAGCAATCATGCCGTATACAATTCGCCTTCGTTGTTACGACGTAATGATATCGACGATTCCACTTATCATCAAGTGATCTGATGTGGACATTTTCGTCCTGTCCGCTTGTGCAACCAACTTATTCAACAAAAGATTTAATTTCTTACGAAGTTCGCTTAGAATAACGGC
>JACCDI012124086.1_pt1 | contig 10922 bp, 10 predicted proteins | sample 7442791 | NCBI WGS metagenome assembly JACCDI01 (sample SAMN15323434, study PRJNA562643) | freshwater metagenome | isolation source: river surface water | place: USA:Blue River Watershed | collected 2017-08-15
CAACCAGCTGCAATTCAGGCCAGACGCTCGATTACATCCGCGCGTGGACTGACACCTACAGCCGTCTCAAGCGGTATCAGGCCAAGGCGCAGGCAAACGGCTCGCTCTTCACGCTCGGCGCTGGCGATGTTAAACTCGCGATCGGAGCCGAATACCGCAACGACAAGCTGTTTGCTCGAACTGGCGCCACCACAAATACACCAAGTGTGCTACAGCCTGCTTATGCCAGCGGCACCATGGAGAGAGAGGTCAAGTCAGTTTATGGGGAACTGCTTGTTCCGATCCTTGGCGACGAAGGCTCGGTCCTTCGTAACGTCAATCTCTCTCTTGCAGGCAGGATCGAGGATTACAGCGATTTTGGTACCACAAAGAACCCCAAGATAGGGCTCGATTGGGAGCCGGTTGATGGATTGAAGCTCCACGGCAGCTTTGGCACGTCCTTCCGCGCGCCCTCGCTTGCCGACATCGCAGATACCTTTGGGAACCGTACCACGCCCAATAATGTCGTCGGCACTCAGCTTGGCCTTGCAACTTCAAGCACGCTTTCGGTCATCAATCGCGGCGGTGGCGGTCCTGGCCTCGTGCCCGAGAAGGCAACGACCTGGTCACTTGGCTTCGACATTTCGCCCCGGTTGGCCCCGGGTCTGACTGCTTCGGTTAATTACTTCAATATCAAGTACGAGAACATCATCACCAACCCGCCCCTCGTGGTTGGGCTCGCCGGAGCAATCAACGCAACTCCGCTCTATGATCGCTACATCACCTACAACCCGCTCTATTTCCCGACGCGGGCGACCATGTCGCAGGCTGATTTCAACGCCTTCGTGAATGGGTTGCTTACTGCGACATACCCGCCTGTCACTGCAGCGGCACCTTCGATCGGCAACGTTGCGGCTGTGGTTGATGGCCGGACCAAAAACGCGGCGAGGGTCGATGCGCAGGGCCTCGACTTCTCGTTGCGCTATGCGCAGCCAGCGGACTGGGGCGAGTGGCGAGTTGGCGCATCCGGCACCTATGTGCTCAACTGGAAGGTTAGCCCGGTTGTAGGTGCACCCTCTGTCGAGCAGGTGAACAACTTCAGCTATCCGCTGCGGTTTGTTGCCCGTGCTGAAGCTGGCGCGACCATTCAGAATTTCGATGTCTCGTTCTTTGCCAACTACCGCAACAGCTACAATATTGGCCGGATATTCCTGCCAGTGGGCACTGCCACGCAGTACGAATCGATCTCCTCTTACTTCACAGTTGACGCGAACTTCGGCTACAAGTTTGAGAAAATCGGCTTCCTCAAGGATGCTGGCATCTCTCTGAGTGTACAGAACCTGTTTCAACGCAAACCGCCTCTCGTTCTGAATGGTGGGGTCAACCCCATTCAGTTCGACCCTGCGAATGCCAGCCCGTTTGGTCGTACAGTTTCTGTATCACTGCGGGCAGGCTTCTAATCCCGGGTTGGCTTTAGCTTCGTAAAAGAAAAGGGGGCGCTGCATGAAAAAGCTCATCTTCGCGTTAGCGGGCATGACCCAGATACTCAGCACCCCCTCTTACGGAGCCGATGTCGATTGGAAAAACTTGGCGAACGATCGCGCCAATGTTCTTGCGCCAGCCAGCTCTGGAGTTGTGCGCGACTTATTGGCGTTCCGCAGTCAGTTGGCTGCATCCCAACGGCACTGTGATTATAAACGGCTCCGTCAGGCATATGCTGAAGCATATCAGCTGGTGGAAGGATCCGGCTGGGTAAGCGGGTACGAGCAAGCTGTTCGGCGATGTGGCCAAAACTCTCTCAGCAGTGGCGTAGATTCGTCGGAAGCGAAAGGACTTCAAGTCCGTCTGATTGGTTCAGATGCGGCAATAATAACTGGTACAACGAAACTCGATGCTGCACGCGGTGGCGTATGGGTTCGCTGGCTAGCCGGGTATTCCTTGGTCGCTGGGCGATGGAAAGCAGAGTTTGCTCAGGTACATCGGGTCCCCTCGAACCCGCCCGGGCCGCCCGTTCCAGCAGGCTCACCTCGTGGTTTCGAACTAATTCAGCCAAGAGCCACCAACGCTGCCTCGACATTGACCTGGGAGGCATTCTGGGCCCGTACCAACCAGGTCTTTGGCCAAGGAACGCAGTCAGACCTGGTTACGGCAAATCGCTTCCGCGCCGTATTCGGCGCTGCAGTCAGAAATGGCAGCGCTTCGGAGGTTAAAGCTCTCTACGCGACAGATTTCACAATTACCCATGGCAGCGGTTACGTCGAGGGACGTGAGACGAGAGCGAATGCAACTCTTCGTCCGAACGCTCGATTGCCAGAATTGGTGGATGGGCCCCACCTGACGGTCCGAACGCTCGGCCGAAATGGCTTGGTGCTTTTCCAGCCACTACCCTTTGCATTCCCTGGCGGAGCCTCCGGCTATATCCGCGCGCTCACCGTGCTTGAAAAGCGATCGGGTGAAGCTGGTGCTGTCCAGATTCGAGCCATGATGATCAATTCAATGGATTGGTCTCCTCCATTCGAACGCGTCGCTTCCGGTTGTGAGCCACCGGCCTTCGGCAGCGCGGTTGATGAAGAGAAATACCCCAACTGTCGCTGAATGCGGACAACATTGCCAAGGGAGGCAAAAGGCCCATGCGTCATATAGGAGCCGTTCTGATCGGGCTTAGTCTCACAGCGTGCGACGCTCAGCCGCCGAAGACTGCCGAGCACAAGGAAGTGACGGAATCCAAGGGATCTGCCGACCCCGGGGTGCGGCCGCTGAAGGAGTTCATGGGTCACGTTGTTCAGCGAAATGCTGAGCAGCTCTGGGCATGGTCTGAAGAGATCAGCGACGCGAACGGGTATAGGTCGCTGGCCCCAAAGTCCGACGCCGATTGGCTCAACGCTGAAAGTGATGCCATGACTATGGCTGAGCTAGCCTCGATCATCGGCAGCCCGGCTTACAAAGTCGATGCCAAATGGACGGAGTTCTCAGCCCGCCTGCTTCAAGTGACAAACGATGCTTCGACTGCTGCCGAAAAGAGGGATTTTCAGCGGTTCAGTGCAGCAAGCAGCGCAATCAACGATGCCTGCGTCGCTTGCCATCTTCACTACGTACCTGAACTGGAAGGCGTGAAGCGGGATGCTGTTCCAAAGCCTTAGCGCTGGGGGATCCACACAAGAATTCATTGTAAATTAAAGGGAGGAATAAAGTCGATGCTCAAGTCTTGTCTATCCGGCACTTCTCTGCTTGCGCTATGTCTTGCTACGCCCGCAATGGCTGCAGAAGAACAAACTCCGGCAGAGAATGGCGGAGTTGAAGAGATCATTGTTACTGCGCAGAAGCGCGCCGAGCCACTACAGAAAGCTGCGGTTCCGGTCAGCGTGTTGACTGGGGAGGCCCTCACGCGTTCGGGCGTTACGCAAGCAACTGAGCTGACCAAGCTGGTTCCCGCCTTGCAGGTCGCCCCGGCAACGGCTTACACGCAGATATACCTCCGCGGCATTGGCACTTTTGGTGCCAACGCCTTCGCAGAGCAGGGGGTCTCCTTCAATCTCGACGGCGTCTACCTGTCGCGCCCTGCCGCACCTTCGGCTGTGTTTTATGACTTAGAACGGATTGAAGTAATAAAAGGACCGCAGGGGACCCTTTTTGGACGTAACTCTACTGGCGGCGCGGTCAATCTTGTAACCGCGCGGCCTTCCTTGTCGGGTGCGAGTGCTTTCCTCAATGCTGAGTATGGTAACTACGATACGCTCAAAATCAGCTCAGCAGTGAACCTTCCCGTTGCCTCGAGCATGGCATTGCGCGTGTCGGGCCAGCTTGCGAAGCACGATGGCTACTATAGCGATGGTTATGACGACGAAGACACTAGCGCAATGCGGGTGCAGTTCCGTCTTAACCCGAGCAGCGATTTCGATTTCAACCTCGCATTCGACTATGGCCACGTTGGCGGCCAAGGACCCGGCGGCACCATTGTTCCCTTGTTGGCCGGAAAGCGTCGGCTTGGCCCAAGTGATCCGGCAGTCGTGGCCGAATATCTCGCTCGTTCCCCTTCCTTCCCTGTTCCGCAAAACCGCGCAGGAGCGGACGGATTCCTGGACAATGATTATTACGGTGCGGTTGCAAATGCGAACGGCAACCTCGGTTTTGCTACCCTGACAGCGATTGCTGCCTGGCGGAACACGAAACTTAACTTCCTGAGCTACACGACGGGCTATCCAATCTCCGTTACTGAGGATTCTGACCAACACTCGCTTGAGGTGCGCCTTTCAAATCAAACACCGGAACTTAAATGGGTCCTTGGCGGCTATCTTTTTGGCGAAGATGTGAAGGCGAAAGAGTTTTATAATCTAGCCAATAACGGCTCTCGCAGGGATGCCGATCTTTCGACCAATAGTGTCGCGGTCTTCGGTGAAGCGACCTATTCGCTTTCGCCTTCTCTTCGGCTGACAGCGGGTGCGCGACACACAAGAGATCGCAAGAAGCAGGTTACGGAGGCTCACAGCTATCCATTCTTCGGTTTTGTTGATCCGGCTTTCCCTCTTTTCCGGCCGATCATTGGGGATATCCGCACAGATGCTCTGACTAATGTAACCTTCTCTGCGACGACCTGGAAAGTTGGTGTCGAGGCAGACGTGGGGCCGCAGTCACTTCTTTATGCGACAGCCTCGACGGGCTTTAAATCTGGCGTGCTTTTTGCTGCCTTGGGATCCAATTACTCAAGGCCCGAGAAGCTTACCGCATACACGGTCGGGTCAAAGAACCGGTTCGCTGGCGGCACGATTCAGCTCAACGCCGAGGCATTTTACTGGGACTACAAAGACCAGCAGATTTCGCACCTCGCTCCGGTGGTGGTTGCAACGGTCGGCCAAAATGCAATCTATGGTCCGGTATTCCGGACTTCCAACGCAGGGGCTGCAACCATTTACGGCGCTGAGGTCGATTTGATCGCCAAGATCGACCCGACATTCATAGCGACTGCAAGCATCCAGTACTTGCATTCCAACTATGAGAGGTTCGAGTATCAGGCTTATTCGAACCCGGGCCAAGGTCAACCTGGTCAGCCACCCGTGGCCGGTCCCCCTCCGGTAAATGGTTGCACGTCGACGCTCACTGGTCTTACTGCAGCGCTTCCGCTCGCCAGGATCTACGATGTCGATTGCTCCGGTAAGCCGCTGGTCAATGCGCCGCGGTGGACCCTTAATCTCGGCCTGGAAAAGACATTCTCACTAGGCAGCGCGGGCAACCTCCGGTTCGGTCTCGACAACCGAATTGAGTCATCCCGCTTTCTGTCCGTCGATTTTATGAATATCGCTCGGCAGGATAGTTACTGGACGTCGAACGCCAACCTGACGTGGAGCAATAGCCAGGGTGATCTCTCGATCGCTGCCTATATTAACAATATCCAGAATCGTCTGATCTATTCCAATTCGATTCAAAATCCCGGCAAGCCTGGAACATTCTATAATCAGCTGCGAAGCCCGCGTCTGTTCGGCATGCGGGTATCCAAGAAGATCTAGCTCTCCCTGCTGGGCCACTTGTGTGGCCCAGCCTTCCTTTTTGCATGGTGGTTTTATGTGCGAGTTTGACGAAGATTTTCTGTCCGAACAAAGTCCCCTTCTCATTAGTCGCAGGAATGTGGCTCTAGGAGGGCTTGGGTTGGCGGCATGGTCGGCTTTTCCAGGCAAGTTGCTCGCTGGAAGCCCGAGGCTTACCGAGGGCATGACAGAGGTCGAGACCGAGTTCGGCAAGGCTGAGGTTTTTGTCGTGCGTCCTTCTGCCGGCCGCCACCCGGCAGTACTGCTTTGGCCAGATGTCGCCGGTTTGAGACCGAGCTATCAGGAAATGGCGCGCCGCGTAGCCGCCGCGGGTTACGTCGTTCTCGTTCCGAACATCTACTTTCGTGTGAGCCCACTACCAGTCTTCAGCACGTTCGCCGAATGGCGCACAGAGGCAGGACAAGCGCGTTTCAAGGCCATGATGCCATCCATGGGGCCGCTTGAGATCCAATCGATCTCCCGATCATTTGTCGATTTTTTGACGAAGCAGCGCTTCGTCGCCCGCAAACGTGCTGTGGGTGTAATCGGCTACTGCCTTGGTGGGGCTTGGGCGCTGTATACCGCTTCCGCATTGCCGACGATCGTAAAGGCAGTGGGGTCATTTCATGGTTTTGGTCTGATCAATCCATCGCCAATGAGCCCCCACCTCCAGATAGCGAAGACATCCTGCAACTATCTTTTCGAGATAGCGCGAAACGATGATGAGCGTGATCCCCAGCAAAAGAATACACTTGCGGCATCGGCGGGGCCAAACACTAAGATCGATGTGATCATTCGTAACGCAGATCATGGATGGTGCACCCTTGATGCTCCAACTCATGATCCAAACGCAGCGGATCTGTCATCAAACCGGCTTCAGCAATTGCTTGCCACACTTTAAAATCCAAAGTTCAGATAGGTCTGCCGATGCCCCATAAAATTGAAGTGATAGCTACCGAGGAAGCCTTCTGCACCGCGGAGATCTACAAGCGAACGAAGGAGTTGGTGGGGCAGCCTGGTTTATCCCGGTCTCTGGAGCTGATGGCCAAAACGGTGTTCGGGGAATCCCCCCAGTCCGCCTACCTTAAAGAGAGGTTGCTTGATCTCGGTGAAGGGCGCCTGAAAGAGATGAGGGAGCATGGTGTTGACCGCCAGGTGATTTCGCTGACCTCCCCTGGTGTTCAGGCGTTGGGCGCCGATGTTGCCGTCGGATTAGCACGCGAAGCCAATGATATCTTGGCCGAGGCAATTGCGAACCACCCGTCCAAATTTGCCGGCCTGACAGCCGTCTATCCGCTCGACGTGATGGAAGCTGCCAGAGAGGTGGAGCGAGGAGCTACTCAGCTGGGCCTGAAGGGTGTCATCGTCAATTCTCACACAGCAGGACTCTATCTGGACGATCCACGATTCCGCGATTTTCTTGCAGCCGCTGAAGCATACTCCATGCCGATCTATCTTCATCCGCGAGAGCCCTCGCCTGGTATGGAGCAGCCATATGTGGACTATGGCTTATTCTTCGCCGGGTGGGGCTTCGCAGCTGAGACTGGGTTGCACGCCATGCGCCTCATCATGTCGGGTCGCCTCGACGAGTTCCCCGGCCTCCGCATCATCCTTGGCCACCTCGGGGAAGGACTGCCTTATTGGATGAAGCGCATTGATAATCGCTACAAACTCCAGGCTTCGCTCGGCAATGGCAATCCAATCAAAGAACTGCCTTCTTTCTACTTCAATCGAAATTTTTGGATCACCACGAGTGGCATGGAGGATCCTGCGGCCCTGCGGCTGTGCCTGGAGAACGTTCAAAACGATCGGATCATGTTCGCAGGTGACTTTCCTTATGAAGATCCTCGCGGTTCGGCAGAAATGGTGAGGTCAACTGTGACCGATCCCTCTCTGTTGCATCGCATCTTTGAAGGCACCGCCACAGGCCTGTTTGGCTTGAACAGGGAGCAATAACGATGCGTCAGGAAGCACTTTCAGATTGGCGAATCGTTGCCGGCGCTGCCATCGCGTTGCTTGTCGGCAATGGCCCCGTCATGCAGTTTACGTTCGGCATCTTTCTGAAGCCGATTGAGGCAGAATTCGGCATAACGAGAGGCTTCGCATCCCTAATCCTGACAATGGGACTACTGGCCACCGCCTTAGCACTCCCGTTCGCAGGCCGGATAGCGGATCGCGTTGAGCCAAGACTATTTTCGCTTCTCTCGATTCTAGGCTTCGGCGCGCTGCTCGCACTCACAGGTCTTTTCGCGGACTCGGTATGGTTGCTTGGGGGCTTGGTTTTCATGACAGGTCTCGTCGCTGCAGGTCATACCCCATTGCCGTTCGTCAAGCTCATTTCGATGCGTTTCCAAAAGCGAAGGGGGCTTGCACTCGCATGCTGTCTAACGGGGATCGGAGTCGGAGCGGCGATCTTGCCGATGATCCTGCAGTCAGTAGTTAGCCAGCATGGCTGGCGAGCTGGATACGGATTTCTTGGTGCTACTGTCTGGGCTGTTGCAGGCCTTTCGGTTTTCCTCACAATTCCCAAGGTCGGGCTCGAGCAAAATGAGGTTGCGCCAGAACAATTTAGGGAAACGGGCAAACCGTACTTGGCGGATCGTGTCTTTTGGCTAATGGTTGCCAGCCTAAGCCTTACAGCCCTATGCGCTAATGGTGTAATCGCGCACTTGGTTCCCATGGTTTCAGATCGTGGAATCGATGCGCAAAGCGCCTCTCAGGTCATCATCTGGGTTGGGCTAGCGACAATTTTGGGGCGCTTGGTTGGGGGCATTCTTCTCGACAGATTCTGGGCCCCAGGCGTAGCAGTTGCCTTTGTTGCGGCGATGGCCGGCGGCTTAGGTCTTATCATATCCGGCATTGAACCTCAGTATTACTTCATTGCGGCTTTCATCATTGGGTTTGGTTTGGGCGTGGAAGCCGATCTTATTGGATTTCTGGTTTCAAAATATTTCTCAATTAAAAGTTTTGGCGAAATATTCGGAGCGCTTTTTGGCTCGTTTATGCTGGCTAACAGCGCTGGGCCACTCCTTCTCGGCATGTTTTTCACGAAGTTTGGCGGATATCAGCCTGGTCTGATTGTATTCACAATACTTCTTGCCATAGCGTGTGCGCTGTTTCTGATGATGGGAGCATATCGGAACTCTTCGTCTGATCCGACTGCGCCAATGCAAGATCAGTTTCACTGACGCTTGGAGATGGTTATGACGACTGAGCGCAACGACATTGCGCCCGAGGTCCGGAAAGAGAGAAGTTCTCATGATCCGCTTCCGGAAAACATAACATTGTTTCTGATGCAGGGTTCGGGGCAAAATGAAGTTAATTCACTGAAGCTTGTACTATGCGTACTCGGGATGGTTGCCGGAGCAGTTTTTGGGGCGATACAGATCGACCTATGGTAGCTGGCAGTAGTGTCTTTATAATTTTATCTTAAACCTCCGATACGATTGCACCCAATCAATTACGCATATTTTTCCTAGCATCAGTCAGTCACGACGCCACTGGCTCGCCGCCGGATCAGGACAATCAAGCCGTGAACCGCCCCGGCTTGATGATCTTCTCAAAAGGTGAGCGACGCAACTCCCTAATTGCGAGAAGTCATACGGCCAAATCTGAATGGTAGAAAGATTGAGCAATTTCACTTGCATCGACGTCCGGTAAGGGCAGCGGGTCTGCTGCGGCATTAATCTGCGGGATTTCCACCGAAGCGCCATCCCCGCCAGACCGACCGACCAAATCCCTCAGCTGGGTGCCATAGTCTGCAAAGCGCAGCACCGTCATTCGAGGGTCACGCAGCCATTCTGATTGTGGCCGATAAAAGCTGAGATTGCCCCCCGCGGCTGAAACGAGGCGCCAGGGATGGATGGTGGCGGCAGTGCTACAAGGATCTCTAAAGGCAGGATGTTGTCGATTACAGATCGAAGGTCCTGATTGACTGCAATGGCATCAGATTCAAACCATCGCGAATGGGGCTCGATACCGACGAACCGCTCCGGAAACAGCTGAATGAATGAGTTCGGCAGACACCGCTTGTGAAACTCGACTGCAGAACAGAAGCGCTCAACCGAATCCCGCCAGAAAGCATAGATGGCCGTTGGTGAGATGGTCTCCCTAGGAAACCGCTCCTCGGCCAGCCGGATCGCTTCTGGCACCGTTGGATGGCGCCCGATCTGGCCAACGAGGTCGACCCCGACATGCCCCAGGACAGCTCGTGCCGTCTGAGATCCATTCTTCGGCACACCAATGAACAGCGTCTGGCGGTCATGCGATATGATCATCTGTTAGATCCCGGTCGTAGAGTTGGAGTAGAAACCCGCCGAAAATGTGTAGGACGGCCCACCTGCGGTCAGCGTCCGGCTCAGAAGCGAGAAGCTGCGGGTGGTGAGCGACCCGTACGTCGTGCCAATGCTGGGCGACGATGCGCTGTAGGTGATGCCCTGTGCAGAGGCCCCGGCCACCGACCAGGTGCCAGTTTTGGTGCCATTGATTGGCACTTTGAAGATCGCACTACACTGGTCAGCATAGCCGTAGGGTGAGTAGTCCAGCACCGAGTAGATGGAAAACACCATGGCCGTGGTCAGATTCCCGAACACAACCTGCACCACACTGCCGCCTGCTGTCTTCGAATAGAGCTTCTGGTCGGCCAGAGTGACAGCCAGCTCCCCAGCCTGACGTGAGCCGGCTGCGAGCTCGCTAGAAGTGTATGAAACGTAACCTAATTCGATTATTTTGGGACCCCTGGATAGAAGTCCACGCCCTCTCTCGCAGTCGCTGCTCCATACCCACACCAACGACCGAAATCTCGGCACTGCCGTTCGAAAGTAAACAGGATTTCTAACGCCGCTAGCGGCATTCATCGTCTGTCTAGGGCGCAATCTCATCAAATTCCGTAGTGGTTACGCCCCTGCGATACTGAGCGAGTTCAGCCACGTACGCTGAATGGATTCGCGAAACCCCTTCCGCCTTGACCAAACTAAAACCAGCCATGAGCTGGACCCATCTGAGGCGGTGTCCGGAAAGCTTCCCGCTTGGGTGTTTGATACTGACCAAAGCGATCAGCGCCAATCAAAGACCTCGCCGCCAGCAGCCTCGCACCTGACAGTCCAGGAGGTGGCGGCTCAGCTGCGGGTGTCTCAGCGCACTGTGCGGCGCCTCATCTCGCGCGGCCAACTCCAGGTGGTCCGGATCGGTCGAAGCGTCCGCATTACCCCTGCCGCAATAGAGGCAATGCTGGAGGCTAATGGCCCCCTTATTTTCAGTAACTTGGATCACTGTCGTGATTAGGCCGCCAAGGGAACGGGGTTGGAATACTATAGTAAGCATTCACGATTCGCCGCTCCTGTCCCTTTGTGTCCTCACGACACAGAAAAAGGCTTACCGATGAACCGAAGTCCAACAATGCCAACCCTCAAGGATGTGCTCGAC
>JACCDI010399999.1_pt1 | contig 10920 bp, 7 predicted proteins | sample 7442791 | NCBI WGS metagenome assembly JACCDI01 (sample SAMN15323434, study PRJNA562643) | freshwater metagenome | isolation source: river surface water | place: USA:Blue River Watershed | collected 2017-08-15
GGCGGGCAAATTTGATGAAGGCCGCTATCGCCAAGCGCTGAGTGGCCGGGGCATTACCGAAGAGCAGTTCCGCGCTGATATTGATCAGAGCATTGCCGTGCAGCAGCTGCTTGTGCCGGTGGCTGCCAGTGCAGGCGCACCGCGCGATTTGGCCTTGCCATTTGCCACCTTGCTGGTGGAACGGCGCCTGGGCAGCGCCGCAGAATTCCGCAACAGCAGCTTTACCGCAGGCCCGGCCCCAACTGAGGCCGCGCTCAACCAATTCTACCAAGCCAATCTGGCGCGGTACACCGTCCCGCAGCAGCGCGTATTGCGTTATGCCGTTGTTGATAAAGCGATGATCGCCAAGTCCGCGGCCCCCAGCGAAGCCGAAATCCGCGCCCAATATCAAAAAGACGCCGCCAAATACGCAAGCAAGGACCAGCGCGATCTGACGCAGATTATTGTGCAGGACCAAAAAGCAGCGGCCGCCCTTGCCCAAAAGGTGCGCAGCGGCACCCGCATGGCCGACGCAGCCAAGGCTGCTGGCGTTGATGCCGTGCCAATTGCAAATGCCGATAAAGCACAGCTGACCAGCCAAGCCTCAGCCGAGATTGCCAATGCCGCCTTTGGCGCGCCCAAGGGCAGCGTTATTGGCCCGATGAAGGCGACTTTTGGCTGGTATGTGGTGCGCGTTGACGCTGTTCGCACCTTGGGCGGCAAAAGCTTTGAGCAAGCCCGCGCAGAGATTAGCAAAGCCTTAGCCGACCAAAAATCTGCCGATGCTTTTTCCGACCTTTTGGCCAAAATTGACGAGCAAGTGGCCGATGGGGCAACTTTTGACGATGTGTTAAAGGCCAATGGCCTGACCGCTGTCACGACCCCGCCGCTGACGGCTGAAGGCACGTCGCTGAGCCAGCCGGGCTTTAAGCTCGACCCCAGTTTTGCTCCCGTCTTGAAAGATGCGTTTCAAGCCGAAGCCAATGATGATCCAGCGCTTGTGCCCCTGGGCGCAGACAAAGACGTGTTTTACGCGCTCGACCGGATCATTGCAGCCGCCCCGCGGCCCTTGGCCGAGATCCGCGCCCGTGTGACGGCCGACTTCATTGCAGAACGGGCCAGCAAATCAGCCCGCCGCGCGGCAGAACTGGCGCTGGGCAAGGCCAATGCCGGTGCCGGCCTGGCTGGGTCTGGCGGCACAGTGCGAAGCCTTTCGGCTCGGCGTGCGGACTTCCTTAAGGCCCAAATTGCCCCAGCGCCTGACGTGCAGCAATTGTTTGACTTGCGCGTGGGCAAGGCCCGGTTGGTGCCCAGTGCTGACCGACAAGGCTGGGTTGTGGTGAAGCTGGAGCGCATTGAACCGGGCAATCTGGCCGAAGATCCAAGCCTGATTGCGGCCATGCAATCGCAGCTCTCCAATGCGATTGGCCGCGAATATACCGAGCAATTCGCAACCGCCGTGAAAAAAGAGATGAAGGTCAAGCGCAATGAAGAGGCCATTCGCGGCCTCCGCAAGAGCTTGGCCGGCGCAGGATCTGCAACCCGGTGACACCGCCCGCAGAGGACGCTGCAGCCCTGCACCAGCTGCGATCCGGCAAACCCGCGCTGGTTTGGCGCAGCCTGATTGCGGACACCGAAACACCCGTTTCGGCGTTTCTGAAACTGCATGAGGAAGGCCGGGGCGATTTTCTGCTGGAATCCGTCGAGGGCGGCGCCGTTCGCGGACGCTATAGCCTGATTGGGCTGGACCCTGATTTGGTCTTTCGCGCCTTTGGCCCCAAGGCCGAAGTGAACCGTGATTGGGCGCAGGATCGCGAGGCCTTTCACGCCTTGGCAGACGACAGCCTGACCGCATTGCGCGCCTTGGTGAGCGCCTGTCATATTGATGTGCCCGCGGCCTTGCCAAAGGCGCTGGCCTGTCTGGTCGGCTATTTTGGCTATGAAACCGTGGGCTTGGTGGAAAAGCTTCCGCGCCCGGCGCCCAACCCCATAGATTTGCCGGATATGCTGTTTGTTCGTCCCCGGCTGATCCTTGCCTTTGATCGGTTGGCAGACCGGCTGTTTCTGGTCGCCCCGGTTTGGCCGGGCCAAGGCGATGCTGAGAAGATGGTGGCAAGCGCTGTCGAGCGGATTGAAGCTGCCGCCGCCCGACTGGCGCAACCCATTCCGCCAGCGACACGCAGCGGACCCGATCTGGACCCCACAACACTGGTGCCCAAGCCTGTTCTGGAAAGCGGCCAATATGCCGAGATGGTGCTGAAGGCGAAGGACTATATCACCGCAGGCGATATTTTTCAGGTGGTGCTGGCGCAGCGCTTTACGCTGCCCTTCCCCTTGCCGCCCATTGACCTCTATCGCGCCTTGCGGCGGATCAACCCCTCGCCCTTTCTCTACCACCTCGATTTTCCGGGCTTTGCGCTGACCGGCTCCAGCCCTGAAATTCTGGTCCGCGCGCGCGATGGCGAAGTGACAATTCGCCCGATTGCAGGCACCCGTCCGCGTGGCAAAACCGCACTGGAAGATGCAGAAAACCGTGCCTCGCTGTTGGATGATCCGAAAGAGCGGGCCGAGCATCTGATGCTGCTCGATCTTGGCCGCAATGATGTGGGCCGCGTGGCTGAAGGTGGATCCGTGACCGTGACGGATAGCTATATGGTCGAGTTTTACAGCCATGTGATGCACATCGTCTCGAACGTGGTGGGCAGGCTCGCACCCGGCAAAGACGCGATTGACGCGCTGTTCGCTGGCTTTCCAGCCGGCACAGTTTCTGGGGCCCCCAAAGTCCGCGCGTGTGAGATAATTGCAGAACTAGAGCCGGAGACGCGCGGTGCCTATGCCGGCGGCGTCGGCTATTTCTCCCCCGATGGGAATATGGATAGCTGCATTGTCCTGCGCACGGCGGTTGTGAAAGACGGCGTGATGCACGTTCAGGCGGGTGCGGGCATCGTGGCAGATAGCGACCCGGCCTATGAACAGCGCGAGTGCGAGGCCAAATCCGGCGCGCTGATTGCCGCCGCCAAAGAGGCCATCCGCGTAGCGCAAGAAGCGGGATTCGGGCAGTAGCGCGGGGGATTCCGCAATCGTCATGCTGAACTTGGTTCAGCATCCACATGACACGTCCATGTGCTCCGGGGACGACCCGGAGCCTAGCTACCCAAGCGCGGTGCATTTCTAGACTCCGGCTCAAGGCCGGAGCACGGACCTCGCATCCACCTTGGGCACATATGCCGGACCTTGACCAGCATGGCACCGTGGATCCTGAAACAAGTTCAGGATGACGCATAGAACAGAACTGCCTAGTGGCATGCGCGCATTGATTGGGTATAGATCAACAATAACAACTCACTGAGGGAGGTGCCGGCAATCCCGGTAGCAGAGCATATGACCCGTCGTGCCTTAACCGCTTTGACTGCAGCGTTCGCCTTTATGGCCGCCCCGGCCGTTGCTGGCCCGACGGATACGGCAAAAGAAGCCGATGCTGTCTTTAAAAACTTCACCTTTGGTACAGGCGAAACACTGCCCGAACTGCGCATCCATTACACCACGCTGGGCACGCCGCGCCGCAATGCCAAGGGCGAAATTGATAATGCTGTCATGATCCTCCACGGCACGGGCGGCACGGGCAAGCAGTTCTTCCGGCCGCAATTTGCCAATGAGCTTTACGGCCCGGGCCAGCCGCTCGACATTACCCGCTATTTCATCATCTTGCCTGACAATATCGGCCATGGACAGTCATCCAAGCCGTCCAATGGCCTGAAAATGGCGTTTCCCAAATATGATTATGACGACATGGTCCGTGCCCAATATCGGCTGGTGACGGAAAAACTGGGGATCAAGAATCTCCAACTCATTCTCGGCACCTCGATGGGCTGTATGCACGCCTTTGTCTGGGGCACGACCTACCCGGGCGTGGCGAAGCGCCTAGCCCCGTTTGCCTGCAACGCCACAACCATTGCGGGCCGCAACCGCTGGTGGCGGAAAATGTCCGTCGATGCGATTAAGGCCGACCCGACATGGAATGGCGGCAATTATACCAGCCAGCCCGCACAGGGCCTGCGCACGGCCAATTATCTGTCGATGATTGCAGGCGCCAACCCAGTGGCGCTGCAAGAGCAATTTCCCACGCGCGAAGCAGCTGAAAAATCATTGGACACAGGCTTTGCCGCGCGTGCGGGCGATGGCGATGCCAATGACCAGATTTATCAGCTCGAAAGCAGCCGCAATTATAATCCAGACCCCAAGCTGGAGGCGATTACCGTTCCTGTGCTGTGGATCAATTCGGGCGATGACTTCATCAACCCACCGGAACTGGGCCTGGCGGAAAAGGCCGTGACGCGGATGCCCAACGCGCAATTCATCCTGATCCCCGCCAGCCCGGAAACCAAGGGCCATGGCACGCACACTTGGGCAAAATTCTGGAAGGAAGATTTGGCAAAATTGTTGGCAAAATAAGCGCACCAGCCTAGAGCCGGACGCATGGCTGACAATCGCATCCTTGTTATCGATAATTATGACAGCTTTACGTGGAACCTCGTCCATTATTTAATGGAATTGGGGGCTGAGACGCAGGTTGTCCGCAATGATGCGTTGACGGCAGACCAAGCCCTTCGCAGCGGGGCCAAGGCGTTCCTCATTTCGCCCGGCCCCTGCACCCCCAATGAAGCGGGCATTTCGCTGGACTTGGTGGGCGCCTGTGCGGCGGCGGGAAAGCCATTGCTCGGCGTATGCCTGGGCCACCAATCCATTGGCCAATATTTTGGCGGCCCGGTGGTGCGTGGTGGGCTGATGCACGGGAAAACATCGCCCGTAACGCATGATGGCACGGGGCTGTTTGCGGGCCTGCCCTCTCCCTTTACCGCCACGCGCTATCACTCGCTGGTCGTGGAAGACATTCCAACTTGCCTCGTCGTCAATGCACGCAGCGATGATGGGCATGTAATGGGCTTTCGTCATGAAAGCTTGCCCATCCATAGTGTGCAGTTCCACCCGGAAAGCATCGCGACCGAACATGGCCATGCCATGCTCGCCAATTTCATGAATATGGCCGGCATTCCGGTTCAGCAGCCCGCATGATCCGCCTGCCGGACAGCACCCAGCCGCTGAGCGCGGACGCGGCGGCCTTTGCCTTTGACGCGATGCTCGATGGCGCGTGCGAAGCCGAAGATATTGCCCGCTTTTTAACCGATATGTCGGTGCGCGATGAAAGCGCGATTGAGATTGCAGCGGCCGTGCGCGCGATGCGGGCCCGGATGATCCCAGTCAAAGCGCCTAAAGGTGCGATTGATGTCTGCGGCACGGGTGGCGATGGGGCGCATTCGCTCAACATCTCAACGGCTGTCGCTCTCGTTGTGGCAGCGTGTGAGGTTCCCGTTGCAAAGCACGGAAATCGGGCTGCGTCTTCTAAAGCTGGGGCGGCAGATACGCTCGAGGCTTTAGGGCTTAATCTCGATCGCGCCTCGGCCCAAGCCGAAGCAAGCCTCAAGGATTTGGGGATTTGCTTCCTCTTTGCGCAAAAGCATCATCCCGCACTTGCGCCGCTGGCCCCTATTCGCAAGGCCATTGGTCGGCGGACGGTGTTTAACCTGACTGGACCTTTGGCAAACCCGGCGGGTGTGACACGCCAGCTGATTGGCGTGGCCCGGCCAGATTTTCTGCCTGTTTATGCCGAGGCCATTGCGACGCTGGATTATGAGGCCGTGATGCTGGTGTCCGGCGATGAGCCTTTGGATGAACTGTCTGTCTGCGGGCCGAGCACCTGTCTGACCATTGGCCGCCCGGCGGAACGCCTTGCGCCCGAAGATTTTGGCCTGACCCGCCATGCGCCAGAGGATCTGCGCGGCGGCGACCCCGCCTATAATGCCGATGCGCTGCGCCGCCTGCTGATGGGCGAAACCGGCGCCTATCGCGATGCCGTGCTGCTGAACGCTGGGGCGGCATTGGTGGTGGCAGGCCATGCGCGTGATGTGCGTGATGGCATAGAGGACGCTGCCGAAGCCTTGGACCGCGGCCTTGCCAAAGCCCTTCTCGATTGCTGGATTGCCTACTGATGAACAAGCTGGATGAAATTTGCGCGACCAAGCGGGAGGAAGTGACGGCGCGCAAAGCCGACATATCGCTTGCAGATTTAGAATCCATGGCACGCCAGCAAACCCCGCCGCGCGGCTTTCGCGCGCGCCTAGATGCAAAGGCCAAGACCGGCTTTGGCCTGATTGCCGAAGTGAAAAAGGCGAGCCCCTCTAAAGGCCTGATCCGTGCAGATTTTGATCCACCCGCCCATGCGCGCGCCTATGAAGCAGGCGGGGCTGCCTGCCTCTCTGTCCTCACGGACGCGCCCTATTTTCAGGGGCATGAAGACTATCTGATTGCCGCCCGCGCCGCCTGTACTTTGCCCGTGCTGCGCAAGGATTTCATGGTCGATCCGTGGCAAGTGCTGGAAGCACGCGCAATTGGGGCCGATGCCATATTGGTCATCATGGCCGCATTGGACGATGGCCTTGCTGCGGACATTGAAGACACGGCGATGGCGCTGGGCATGGATGTTCTTGTCGAAACGCATGATGCCGAGGAATTTGAGCGCGCGTTGAAGCTCCGCTCGCGCCTGATTGGCGTCAACAACCGCAATCTCAAAGACTTCACGGTAGATTTTGCGCGGACCTATGAGCTGGTCAATCGCGCGCCGGAAGGCTGCACCTTCGTCGCGGAAAGCGGCCTTGGCAGCCATGCCGATCTGCAGGCGATGGCAGAGCATGGCGTGCGCTGCTTCCTTGTCGGGGAAAGCCTGATGCGCGAGGCCGATGTGGACGCGGCGACGCGGCGCCTGCTGACCGGAGCCTGATCGTAAAAAGCGGAACAAGTCATGCACATCGCTTGACTTAACCTGAAATGTTTCCTACACGTTCCGCGTTCGTTCTCTCGCGGAGGTGCACGATGCTTACACGCAAACAGCATGAATTGGTCTGCTTCATTCATGATCGTCTGGAAGAAACTGGCGTCTCCCCCTCATTTGAAGAAATGAAGGAAGCGCTGGATTTGAAATCCAAATCCGGCGTGCATCGGCTGATTTCTGCGCTGGAAGAACGTGGCTTTATCCGCCGCCTGCCCAATCGCGCGCGCGCTTTGGAAGTGGTGAAAATGCCGGAACGGGGCGATCTGCCCAAATCGGCCCGCACGCCCGCTCCTGCACCGTCCAATGTGGTCAGCATGACGCCACGTCCTGCGCCGGCGCCCGTGGCGGCCAATGATGTGCTGGACATTCCCCTCCATGGCCGGATTGCCGCCGGTCTGCCGATTGAGGCAATGGAAGGGCAAAGCTCGCTGGCCGTTCCGGCCGCCTTGCTTGGGCCTGGCGAACATTTCGCCTTGGAAGTTTCCGGTGATTCCATGGTGGAAGCCGGAATTTTGGATGGCGATTATGCCCTTATTCGCAAGGCCGATATGGCGCGGCCCGGCGATATTGTTGTGGCGCTGATTGATGATGCAGAAGCGACGCTCAAATATTTCCGCAATGAAGGCAATATGGTGCGGCTGGATCCCGCCAATCGCGCTTATGAGCCACAGCGTTATTCACCCGCGCAAGTGCGCATTCAGGGCCGCTTGGCCGGGCTGTTGCGCCGTTATTAATTCGCCAGCGCGGCTGCTATCCACGGATGGTCATCGCGCGGGGCACGCACTTGTGTGATGGAGAAGGGAGCTAGGCTAATCGCCAGCCCCCCGCTTTGTTTGAGATAGGCGGGATCAATATGGAGCCGCCGGGCAGCGCAGGCGCGCGGCAGGCGGCGCGCGCTGAGGATGATATCGGCCTGCTGGCACGCGGCCACCAACTCTTCCCAGCGGATGTGATGGGCGCTGCGAATGGCCAAGACCACCCAGCCTTGCCCGCCACGCGTCATACGAACAAAGCAGGCATCGGCACTGCATCTGGCGTCACGCGCACCATCCAAATCTGCCAAATCATCGCCAAAACCTGCCCGGTCCGCCAGTGCCTGACGAACAAAATCGCCCGCGCGTGGCCGCAAAATTGCCCATTGCCCCTGCGCATCCCGCACGGCCATGTGCCGGCCATCTCCCGTGACAAGCACGTCAGGCGCAGCCGCGTGCCATGTCACCACACAGGCCAGCAGCACCGGCACCACCCCAAGCCAGCGGATCTGCGTGCGCCAGAGCAGCAGCCATAACCCACCCAAAAGGAAGAGCCCAAAAGCCGCCATGGGCAGGCTGGAAATCACTGCCGAGGCCCCCGGCAAGGCCGCCACCCCATGCGCCAGCGCCAGCAAAGCGCCAATGGCTTTCGCGGCCACCCACCAAAAGGGCGCCCCCAGCCCAATGGAATCAAAGATCAACCCCAGCGCCTCTGCCGGCATGATGATGAAGGTTGTAAGCGGAATGCCCAGCAAATTGGCCAGTGCGCCATAGACACCCGCTTTGTGAAAATGAAACAGCGCAATAGGCGCCAGCGCCACTTCTACGGCAAGGCCCGTCATGAGCAGCCCTGCCAGCCCCCGCATCAGGCGCTTTGCAAGTTCTTCCTCGCGCGCCGCCAGCCATTTGGCACCAAAGCGGCTCTCATGCAGCGCGACAATGGCAGTGATTGCGGCAAAGCTGAGTTGAAAGCTTGGCCCCATAATGGCCTCGGGCCAGAGCAGCAGGACAATCAGCGCCCCAGCAGCCACCAGCCGCAGCGTCATCGCCTCGCGTCCCAAGGCCAGCGCCAGCAACACAAACAGCGCGGCAATGCACGATCGCACGGTTGGCACTTGCGCGCCGGTCAACAAGGTATAGCCAATGCCCGCACATGCAGCGGCAAAGGCGGCAATGAGGAGCAATGGCGCGCGCAGCGCCAAAGCCGGGCTCAACGCCAGAAAGCGCAGGGTGAGGAAAAACACGGCCCCAACAACAGCGGACAGGTGCAACCCTGAGACTGAGAGAAGATGCGCAAGACCAGAGGTGCGCATGGCCTGTTGATCTTCAAGGCTGATCCGCCCTTCATCTCCCGTGACAAGGGCGATGGCGACGCCGGCTGCTGCATCGGGCAATTGCCGGGCAATATGCGCGCTAAGCCGATCGCGCAGGCTGGGGGCGTGCCGATCCTGCGTCACAGTAACAGGCCCCATGGCCTTGCCCACCGCGCCGAGCTGCTGAAACCAGGCTTGGCGCTGAAAATCATACCCTCCGGGCAAAACCGCTTCAGCTGGGGGTGTCAGCCTGGCGCGCACGGCCACATGTGCGCCGGGCGTTGGCAGATGGTCTAAAGCGTCCATGGGCACCGATATCCCCACCCGGGGCGGCAGCCCCTGCCCTGCATCTGGCGCAACAATCAGCCGCCATTTTTCTCGGGCAACTTGCTGTTCACTGGCGATAAGCGTGCCGCGCACATCCACACGCATCGGCTGGGATAATATCGGGCCAGCCAGCACCTCTGCCCGATGCCAGATATGGGCGCAGCCCAAAGCTACAGCCACGCCACCCACACATAGCGCAAGGCCTGCCCGATAGCGCAGGCCCAGTATAAGCCCCAACAGCGCCACGCCAGCGCCCGTGCCCAGCACCCAAAGCCAAGACGCACGCGTGGGCAGAACAAACCAAGCGGCTATGCCTGCGCCAAAGGCAATGGGCAGCCATAAAGGCAAGGACTCGCGCTCGGCCTCGAGCCCGATTTCGATCTGAAGACGCAGATGGCGTGCATAACCAATTGCGCGTGTTTGAAGCGCACCAAATCCCGTGCTAGGGGCCGCACCGGCTGCATTGGCCATAATATGTTGTTGGAGAAGACGCGCGTGGGCGCAAGCACAGAAAATTCAGGCGTTGTCACGCGCTTTGCTCCGTCCCCGACGGGCTATCTGCACATTGGCGGCGCACGCACCGCGCTGTACAATTGGCTCTATGCCCGGCGCATGGGTGGTAAGTTCTTGCTGCGTATCGAAGATACTGATCGCGCCCGCTCAACCGATGCCGCCATTGAAGCAATTTTGGATGGTCTGCGCTGGCTGGATCTCGATTGGGATGGCGAGGAAGTCTATCAATTTTCCCGCGCCGCCCGGCACGCCGACGTTGCGCATGAGCTGATTGCGCGGGGCCATGCCTATCGCTGCTATCTGACGCAGGACGAGTTGGCAGCGATGCGCGCATCGGCCGAGGCCGAAAAACGCCCGTTCCGCATTCGCAGCCCGTGGCGCGATACGCCCGAGGCCGATCAGCCTGCGGACCAGCCCTATGTCGTCCGCCTCAAAGCGCCGACCGAAGGGGCCGTGACCATTTCTGATCTCGTCCAAGGCGATGTCACTGTGTCCAATGCCGAGCTGGATGATATGATCTTGCTCCGCTCTGATGGCACGCCCACTTATATGCTCAGTGTCGTGGTCGATGATCATGATATGGGTGTCACGCACGTTATTCGCGGCGATGACCATTTGAACAATGCCTTCCGCCCATTGGCGCTGATCCGCGGCATGGGCTGGGCAGAACCTGTTTATGCGCACGTGCCCCTGATCCACGGAGCCGATGGCGCAAAATTGTCAAAACGGCATGGCGCGCTGGGCGTTGATGCCTATCGCGATGAGATGGGCTATCTGCCGGAAGCCATTAACAATTATCTGCTCAAACTCGGCTGGGGCCATGGCGATGATGAAGTCATTAGCCGCGCCCAAGCGCTTGAATGGTTTGATGTGGCGGATGTGGGCCGAGGTGCTGCCCGCTTTGACTTTAAGAAGCTGGAAAACCTGAACGGCATTTACATTCGCGAAGCTGATGATGCGCGGCTGGCGCATTTGGCCCAGCCCCGGATTGAAGCCGCTATTGGCCGGACGTTGACCGAAGCCGATATGATGTTGCTGGCACAGGCGATGCCCGTGCTGAAAGTTCGTGCCAAGACGGTGATCGAAATTGCCGAAGGGGCAGAGTTTCTGTTCGATACGCGTCCAATTTCGATGGACGAAAAAGCCGCAA
>JACCDI010406678.1_pt1 | contig 10919 bp, 9 predicted proteins | sample 7442791 | NCBI WGS metagenome assembly JACCDI01 (sample SAMN15323434, study PRJNA562643) | freshwater metagenome | isolation source: river surface water | place: USA:Blue River Watershed | collected 2017-08-15
CGCAAAAAGCTCAACGCCGAAGGCGCACGCAGCTACTTCCGCCAAGTGGATGCAAAGGCCAACGCCTACTTTGAACCTTGGGCCTTGGGCGAAAGCCGCTTCATTGCCAACGCCAACAGCGGCATCACCATGCAACACCGCCGCGCCTACCAAGCCCCGCACATCGGCGGCGTGGCCAACGGCCACTTGGTCAAGCGCTGGACGAATGAAGAGTTGCTGCTACCCGGCCAAGTGGTAGACCAAGCTTTGATTGCTGCGCTGTGCAGCGAAGAAGGTGATGAAGCGGATGGCGAGCGGGCTGAGGGGTGTTACCTCGGAGCGCATTGAGCATAAATCGTTGATTGGATTGTTCATTTTTAAATTACTCAATACAATGAGATAAATTACTCAATGCAATGAGCAACCAAAAATGACCATCGAACGCGAAGCACTGGCCCCCTTGGTGGCAAGGCTCAAAGAACCCCGCCGATTTCTGCAAGTAGTGGCTGGCCCACGCCAAGTGGGCAAAACCACACTGGTGCGCCAAGCGCTGGAGCGTTTGCAGCGTGATGCCAAAACCGAACCCAACACACCATTGGCGCAGCACAGCGCCAGTGCCGATGGGCCCGGCCTACAAGGCCAAGTTTGGCTGGGCACCCAATGGCAAGTGGCCCGTACCCTCGCGGCCCAAGCAGGCAGCTGCGTGCTGGTACTGGACGAGATTCAAAAAGTGTCCAACTGGACCGAAGAAGTCAAACGCCTGTGGGACGAAGACACCTCCGCTGGCCGCGATGTGCGCGTAGTCATCCTCGGCTCTGCCCCGCTGCTGATCGCACGGGGTTTGAGCGAAAGCATGGCCGGGCGGTTTGAGATCTCACGCCTAGGCCACTGGCGCTTTGCCGAAATGCGCGACGCCTTTGGCTTTAGCCTAGAGCAGTTCATCTTTTATGGCGGCTACCCCGGCGCAGCCCCCTTGGTGCATGACGAAACCCGCTGGGCAGCCTATGTGAGCGACGCCCTGATCGAAACCACCATCAGCAAAGACGTGCTGCTCATGGCCCCCGTGCAAAAGCCCGCCCTGTTGCGCCGCGTGTTCGACCTGGCCTGCGTGTACAGCGGCCAAATTCTGAGCTACCAAAAAATGTTGGGCCAGCTAGACGATGCGGGCAACACCACCACCATCGCGCATTACCTCGACCTGCTAGAAGGCGCGGGCATGGCCTGCGGCCTGCCCAAATACATGGGCCAAGTGGTGCGCGAGCGGGCATCCAGCCCCAAGCTGCAAGTGTTCAACAACGCCCTGATGGGCTGCCACTGGGTGGCACAAGGTGTGGGCCTTCAAGCAGCGCAAGCACGCCCCGACGTGTGGGGCCGGCTAGCAGAAAGCGCCGTAGGCACTGAGCTGCTGGCCCGGCATCTGACCCACAGCAGCCGCCACCCCGTCATTCACTACTGGAACAATGGCCAAAAAGAAGTGGACTACGTACTGCGCGATGGCCCCACACTACAAGCACTGGAAGTGAAAAGCGGCCACAACGTGGGCAATGTGTCGGGACTGAGCGCATTTGTGCAGCAGTTTTCACAGGCACAGCCGCTGATCATTGGCACGGGGGGGATGCCGTTAGATTTGTGGCTGCAGAGCTGAAATGGCCGTTTGGTCAAGCGCTGGACCAATGAAGAGCTGCTGCTACCCAGCCATGTGGTGGACCTTGCCTTGATTGCTGCGCTGTGCAGCGAAGAAGGTGATGAAGCGGATGGGGAGCGGGCTGAGGGGTGTTACCTTGGGGCGCATTGAGTGCGGTGAATACGCTGCCTAATCACCGCACTTAATGCGGCGATTAGCCAACTCAGACTTGACCGCCCACGCCTTTGAACTTCTCAACAAAAGCAGCTATTTTCTGAAATACGCTTTGCTTTTTGGTGATGTATTGCGGATTCAGCGGACTCATCTTGGGCAAGATAGCGTTGAGCTCAGTGCCGTTGTCACTCGCATATTCACGCTTGAGTGAATTGGTGATGTAGCGTTTGGCTGCCTCAGCGTTGAGGTTTTCAGATTCAATCAGCTCTTGGACTTCTCGCTGCTGCTCCGCTTGTGCATAAGAGAAGAAAGCCTCAATCACACTCGCCTTGTCCTCGAATTGGTCTAAATCGTTGCCATTGATGAAGTCCACCAACAAGCTCTCTTTGGCACGATTTCCCAAACTGGCGCGAATGACTCGCCGCACGTCTTCCACCAAAGCAGCTTTGGTCTTGGCTTTCTTGTTGTTCTCAAAGATCAGCTCCAAGATGTAATCCAAGTTGATCTCTTGCGATTTCAGCAAGTCCACCTCAAACACCACATCATCCCAGTCGACACTAGATTGCTCTGGCTGCTTACCTTCTTGCTGGCGACGAAGCCAGTCACGAATGTCGTTGTAGGTCGATCGGTAGTCCTGCAGTGCTCGTTCACTAGGAACATTGATGCTCTGCATCGCAACAAAGTCCTCATCCGTCAAGCCGTGCTGCGCTTTGAATACCTCAACAGCTTCTGCATCACGTACATCCAGACTTTGCAAAGCGCGCAGGCTGGCAAACTCATCAAAGTTTTGCAACACGTTTTCAATTTGCAAATACTCGCCAAACACTTTGACAAAGGCTTTTTTGTCCACCTCTTTTTCTATTGCACTGGGGTCAGGAAAGCGTTTTTCTAAATCACTAACCACCTCGACAAAGCCACGCCGCGCCTTACCAGTCAACACGTCGGCAAAGCCTTCCATGTACTCCTTGTAGCTCTTCTCCAGCACCACGTTTTTGGTGTTCTTGTCGCCAAACAGCGTGATGGCATCCACCGTGGGCTTTTGCAAATCTCGGAACGTGACGATATTTCCAAATGTCTTGGTGGTATCAAAGATACGGTTGGTTCGCGAATAAGCCTGAATCAGACCGTGGTATCGCAGGTTTTTATCGACAAACAAGGTATTGAGCCGAGGGGCATCAAACCCCGTCAAGAACATGCCCACCACGATGAGCAAGTCAATCTCGCCAGCTTTAACTTGTTTAGCCAAATCACGGTAATAGTTTTGAAAGCCGTTGCCATCCACACTGAAGTTGGTTTTGAACAACGCGTTGTAGTCTGCAATGGCAGCAGTCAAAAACTCCTTGGCACTGCTGTTGAGTGCTGTGACTTCCATGCTCTCGTCTTCGATGTCACCAATCGCATCTTGTTCTTCATTTGCGGCAAACGAGAAAATGGTGGCAATCTTCAAAGGCTTGTCGCTTGTTTTTTGCAAGTCTTGAAGTGACTCGTAATACAGCTTGGCCGCGTCCACGCTGCTCACCGCAAACATCGCATTAAAACCCTTGCCACCCGGTTGCAGGCGATGGGTTTTTCTGCGGAAGTTGTTCAAGATGTACTGAGAAATTTCCTCAATCCGTTTGGGGTGCAGCAACGCCTGCTTGTTTTCCGCAGCACTTAATTTTTTCTCGTCTTGTTCGGTTTCAAGCGCTTTGAACTGTGGGCGCACATCGTTGTAGTCCACCTTGAACTTGAGCACCTTCTCATCACGAATGGCATCGGTGATGACGTAGGCATGTAACTCTCGGCCAAACACGCTGGCCGTTGTCTCTGCGCCCAAAGCATTTTTCGGAAAAATGGGCGTACCCGTAAAACCAAACTGATAGAACTTCTTAAACTTTTTCTTCAGATTCTTCTGTGCCTCGCCAAACTGGCTGCGGTGGCATTCGTCAAAAATGAACACCACCTGCTTGCCGTAGATGGCCAAGTCAACCTCAGTGCGCATCAGGTTGTTGAGTTTTTGAATGGTGGTAACGATGATCTTGTTGTCATCCTTGTCCAGGTTCCGCTTGAGGCCTGCGGTGCTGTCAGAGCCGTTCACACTGTCGGGTGAAAAGCGCTGGTACTCCTTCATGGTCTGGTAATCCAAGTCTTTGCGATCCACCACGAAAAACACTTTGTCAATAAAGTCCAGCTCAGTTGCCAAACGAGCGGCTTTAAAGCTGGTCAGCGTTTTGCCTGACCCCGTGGTGTGCCAAATAAAACCACCGCTTTCAGCCTTGCTCCAGCTTTTGGCTTCATAGCTGCTCCTAATCTTCCACAAAATGCGCTCGGTAGCGGCAATTTGGTATGGACGCATGACCAACAAAGTATCGCTGACATCAAACACCGAATAGTGCAACAACACTTTGAGCAAGGTTTGCTTCTGGAAAAACGTAGCCGTGAAGTCCTTCAGGTCTTTGATCAGGCTGTTGTCCGCCTTCGCCCAATTCATGGTGAAGTCGTAACTGTTTTTGTTGCGCTGCGTGGTGTTGGCAAAGTAACGGCTGTCTGTACCGTTGGAAATGACAAACAACTGCAAATACTTGAACAGCGAGTTGGCACTGTTAAAGCTCTCTTTGCTGTAGCGGTGTACTTGGTTAAACGCTTCGCGAATCGCCACCCCACGCTTCTTTAACTCCACCTGCACCAGTGGCAAGCCGTTGACCAAAATCGTCACGTCATAGCGGTTGGCATGCTTGCCCGTTTGCTCAAACTGCTGGATAACTTGCAACTTGTTACGGGCAATGGTTTTCTTGTCCAGCAAATAAATGTTTTGAATGCGCCCATCATCAAACACAAAGTCGTGGATGTAGTCGTCATGAATCTTGCGCGTTTTCTCAACAATGCCATCGCTGCCCTTGTCCAACCAACTCGCCACAAAGCGCTGCCACTCTGCATCTGAAAACTGCATGTTGTTTAGTGCTTGCAACTGCACACGCACATTGGCCAGCATGGCTTCAGGCGTGTTTAGTCCCGGCACATACTCGTAACCTTGATTGACCAAGTCTTTAACAAGCTCACGCTCCAGCTCGCTTTCGCTCTGGTAGCTCTCATTGATGGGCCACTCTTTGGTGTATTTTTCCAATACGATGAAGTTTTGGGACTCCGCAATGGTTTTGTAGTCAGTCATTACGCTCATTTTTATTTTTTACTTTTCGTCTGATTCAACAGTCGCAACTGCTTGGCATTTTGCGAGCTAACCAGTTTTTTACCGGTCTCTGCCTCTAGCTTGAGCCTAGCCTGTTTGGCCACACCACCGCCGCGCTTGGCCACATCTTCGTGGTCGTCCAGCGTCCGCGGCTGCACGGCTTCTGAAATCTCCTTAGTAGACAACTCAGCCAGCATGCTCATGATCAACTCTTTGTTAGTCATGTTGTCGCGCAGGTTTTCCTTCTTCAGGCCCTTATGCTGCTTGTATTCCTTGGCGGTTTTGCCTGCCCAGGTTTTGTAAATTACGTCGGTCAAAAAAGCGAACTCCGGCCCCTCTTGCAGACCATGTTTTTTCCATTCGTCGGTCAGCTCTTTGCGGATCTCGATGCTTTTCAGCCGTTGGTTGATCCAGTTGTCTGAGTAGCCCAGGCGCTTGTAGTCGAGCATGGCCTGCTCGATGCTGAGTTCGGGGTCTTGCAACTGCTCCAGACGCTGGCTGCCTACTTCGGCCAGCCATAGTTTGAAGGGTTCGGCCTTCTTAGAGGGGATGGATTGAATAAGGCGTAAAAGCTGCTCTGTATCCGCCACATCAGTCAGACGCTGCTTGCCATCTGCTGCCTGCATTTTCAAACCGTGACAATTTGTCACGGTTTCATTGCCTTCGACCTTCAGACGCTGTTTAAGTTTGCGCCAATAGGCTGTCGCGTCTGCACTCTCGGTGAGCGTGGCCACCACATCCACGATAGAAAACCACCACTTTTCAGCCTCTGCATCCCAGGCGGTACGAATATGAACTGATTCAAACAACTGCACTTTGACAGGGCGATCATTGGGCATGAGCTTCTCCGTTGGCTACCACTGGTTGCCAAAATCCATAATTGTTTTTCAAGTGATCCAGTAGCAACTTAACTGTGGCCTTTTCGGGTGGAGTTGGCTGTGCAATGGCTTCGTTCGACAGCGAACTATGACTGGTGAAGTTAATGATCCTGCTCAGGTAAAGCTGCTTGTCACCAGGCAATAGGTCCGACCATTTCGGATAACCCAAAAAGTTGGCCGTCTTTTCGTACAGGTTGCGTAGCAACGTGAAGTGAAACCTTTCCACCTTGCCGTCTGCAATCGCCTGTTCGATAGTTTGCTTCAGATACAGATGGTAAGAAAAGCTTTTATTGGAATCTCCACGCTTTTCTTTGATATCAAAAGTTCCGTTTTCAAAGCGCTCCAGCATCCAACCTACTTTGAGGTCTAGCTCATTGAAGAGCACGTTGTAGAACAGCGGGTTATGGGTTGTGATGACAAACTTCAGATCAGACTTACTGGATTTGATCAAAGTCGCCAAGTTCACCGCTAGTTCAATCAAGTGATTTTCATCAAGTGAACTTACTGGGTCATCAATGAAAACGTACTCTAGATTATTAAAAGCATCAGTAGAGCGGTTATCGACCTCGACGAGGTTGAGCTCTGAAATCAGTTGTTCCAGCAACGCATTGAAAAAACTCCAAATGAAGTTGCTTTCTTCACCTTTGGAAATCTTGATATTTGACTCTTGCACATCATTACCGCGCTGAAAAGAAAAGCTGACGGCTGAAGAATCCGTACTGAAATGCGGCGTCAACTTATCGCTGGTGTAATGCTGAAAAGTTGCAGTGATGCTTTGATCTTGCCCCTGCTCTTCAAGCACCCACTTGGTAAATGAATTGGGCTGAATTTTTAGCTTGTACTCAGCGTCTGAGGTGAGATCGTTATCCCAGTAAAACAAGTCTTCGGTGAACGCGCTGTAGTAAAGAATTTTTTTTGCAGACAACTCTGAGACCTGCACCTCTTCGTCCTCTGCCTTCGGTGAAATGAGTTGCTTGAACTCCCGAGAAAGGCGCGTCTTACCTGTGCCGTTGAAGGCGTAAATTAGCTGCACCTTCTTATTCGCGCCTCTCAGCGCCTGGGCGATTTCAGTCAGCGTTTTGCTCACGTTATACCTCTACCCTCTCCGGCTTGGGAAAACTGAGCAGCAAATCTCGGTAGTGTTCGTATTGCTTTTGGCGCAACTCAATCTCACGAGGCAAGCCTTCGGTGAGGGAGTTGGTCAGAGCATCGAATTTATCGAGGATGGTGACGATGCGGCCCTGTTCGGCGAGAGATTTAACTGGATCGTTTGCGTATGGAATAGGCAACTTGAAATTTTTGATGAGGCTTGAATTCAGATCACCTCTGGCACCTTGCCCCAAAGCCTTGATGTTTTCATAGTTAAAACTCACCCAATGAAACACATAGCGGTACAGAGCCTTTGCTTCGTCAATTTCCAAACATCCACAGTGTTGGTTTGTGGTCAGTGGTATCTTGTTAATTCCAGACCTGCCGGCTGTAGCTCCAGATATTGCAACAATGACGCAATTAGCAGGTATCCATTTTGCGGCGGAGTTTTTTAGAGCTGCCTCAGTTATCTTCACGTCTGTACTGTGAATGTCTGAAAACTTCACCTCTTGGGTTCTGAGCCATGGAATGCTGCCATTTTCATAGTACGCAGGCACGCCTGCTGTTGGCGTACCGCCGGAATACCATTTTTTGGTGACGTCACCCAACGTCTTCCACTCCACCTCCTCGCCTTCAAAACTCAACAACTGATCGCGGTAGTGGTTGTATTGTTTTTTGCGGGTGGTCAGCTCGGTGGTCAGCTCGGTGGTCAGCTCGGTGGTCAGCTCGGTGAAGCTGTCCAGTATGCGGACAATTTCGGCTTGGATTTCAAGCGATTTTTTGGGGTTGTCTGGGCAGGGGATGGGGATCAATAAAGGAGCCACATCACGAGTATTGAAATATGGAACACCACCACCTTTTGCGAGCCCTTGAATTTTCAGCTCATTATTTTTCAAAAAATAAAATAAAAATTTCGGTATCAGATTTGAGCTAGGCAAAACAAGAAAAACATTATTCGCCAGCCAAATAGGTGTTGCCCAATAGTTAACGTGGCCAGCATATGCACCATGTGAAGTAATGGTGATGCTAAATGGCCCAAAATTCCACTCGGAGTGCGAACCGGTTTCGGTTTTACTGGCCGTGACTACTGGATAGGGGCCGGGATCGAGGTCGGCCGGCCTCAACTGCTCACCACGCTTAAATTCTGCAACCTCAGATAGTGGCTTCCACTCCACCCCCGCGCCAGCTAGCAGCTTGTTCAAAAAGTCCACGCTGCTCATGCCTGCTGCTCCTCGCCTTCAATCTCGGCCACGATGGCGTCAATGTCTTTGCGCAACTGGTCGATCTTGGCCACGGTGTTTTTGAGCTGGGCGTTGATCTGGGTAATGTCCACCACTTCGCGGGTGTCTTTAGCCTCCACATAGCTGCTGACCGACAGGTTGTAGTCGTTAGCGGCTATGTCTGCATGACTGACCGAGCGAGCAAAGTGGTCGATGTTGGCTTTGCTGTCAAAAACGGCCATGATTTGCTGGATATGCCCGGGGTTGTTTTCGTCCTCGTTGTCAGTGAGTACGTTGTTGTTGGTTTCTTTCTTGAACAAACCGCTGGCGTCAATGAACTGGGTGGTGGTGTCCGCTTTGTGTTTGGACAACACCAAAATGGTCACGGCAATGGTGGTGCCGAAAAACAGGTTGGGCGCGAGCGAAATGACCGTTTCCACGTGGTTGTTGTCTACAAGGTATTGGCGGATTTTTTGTTCTGCACCGCCCCGGTAAAAGATGCCAGGGAAGCAAACAATGGCGGCGCGGCCTTTGCTGGACAAATAGCTCAACGCATGCAGCACAAAAGCAAAGTCGGCTTTGCTTTTTGGGGCCAGCACACCTGCCGGGGCAAAGCGGTCGTCGTTGATGAGTGTTGGGTCGTCGCTGCCAATCCACTTCACCGAATACGGCGGGTTAGACACGATGGCGTCAAACGGTTTGTCGTCACTAAAGTGCGGGGCAATGAGGGTGTCGCCCAGCTGGATGTTGAACTTGTCGTAGTTGACGTTGTGCAAGAACATGTTCATGCGCGCCAAGTTGTACGTGGTGTGGTTGAGCTCTTGGCCCCAAAAACCGTCTTGAATCAAATGTGGATCATCAACACATTTTTTTGCTTGCAACAGCAGCGAACCCGAACCACAGGCAGGGTCGTAAATTTTGTTGACGCTGGTCTGCTTGTGTACGGCAATCTTGGCAATCAGCTTAGACACGTGCTGGGGCGTGAAAAACTCGCCGCCAGACTTGCCGGCGTTGGCGGCGTAGTTGGAAATCAGGAATTCGTAGGCGTCGCCAAACAGGTCGATTTGGTGGGTCTCGAAATCACTGCCGCCAAAGTCACCAAAGTCCAGCTCGGCCACGCCTTTGAGTACGGCGGCTAAACGGATGTTTTTGTCTTTGACGGTGTTGCCCAGGCGATTGCTGGTGGTGTCAAAGTCGGCAAACAGGCCTTTGATGTCTTTTTCCGACGGATAGCCATTGGCCGAGCTTTCAATCGCAGTAAAGATAGCGGCTAAATCGGTGTTTAAGCTTTCGTTGGTATTGGCACTGGCAACCACTTTGGCAAACAGCTGACTGGGATAGATGAAATAGCCCTTGGTCTTAATGGCATCGTCTTTGATGTCTGCGGTGATCACGCTATCCGCCAGCTCTGCGTAGTTGATGCTGTCGTCACCCGCTTCGATGTAGCTGGCAAAGTTTTCGCTGATGAAGCGGTAGAACAAGGTGCCCAGCACGTACTGCTTGAAATCCCAGCCGTCTACTGCTCCGCGTACATCGTTGGCAATTTTCCAAATTTGGCTTTGTAAAGCGGCTCGTTGTTGTTGGCTGGTCATTGTTATGTTCCTCTTCTTTGCACCCGATATTGTCGCTGCTAAGTAAGTGGAAAACACTCAAATTCAGAGGCAATTTCACACCAGCTAATCGGTTGATCGCTTAAACATAGAGACTTGTAAAATTAATCCAATGGATTAGAATGAAATCTATGCTCACCATCGCAGAGCTACCCGAATACATACGTCGTGCTGAGAAACTGATGAGTGCGTCTGAGCGCTTAGACATCATCAACTACTTGGCTGCGCATCCAAAAAAGCGGGCGACTTGATGGAAGGCACTGGCGGTATTCGCAAACTGCGATGGGGACGAGGCGCACAAGGTAAGTCTGGTGGTGTGCGCGTCATTTACTACCTGCACAGTGAAGAAATGCCGCTTTACCTGCTGACACTGTTTGCAAAAAATGAACGTGCCAACATCAGCAAGGCTGAGCGTCATGAACTTGCTGAACTGGTGGATTTTCTGGTGCAAATTTGGTTTGAGGACTGAAAGGAAAACACATGACAAACGCATTCAACAGCATCAAGCAAGGCTTGACTGAAGCAGTCAAGCACGCCAAAACCAAAGACACCAAAACATCTGGTGTGAAGCTGTACCAACCTCACGCAGTTGATGTGTCAAACCTACGCCAACGCTTGAGCTTGACGCAAGAACAGTTTGCGGCTCGCTTTGGTTTTTCGGTAGCCACACTGCGTCATTGGGAGCGTGGTGACCGTTCACCCAGTGGTGCTTCATTGGTGCTACTAAACGTGATTGATCGCAATCCAGCCGCTGTATTGCAAGCTTTGCAATAAGAAAATTTTCCCCGTAAAAGAAACCGCCAACCCTTTCAGGTTGGCGGCTTCTTCGTTTGAAGCGCGAAACGTTTACTTCTTGCTAGGCGGCAAGTCCGTGCAGCTACCGTGCGCCACTTCTGCCGCCATGCCGATGCTTTCGCCCAGCGTGGGGTGGGGGTGGATGGTCTTGCCAATGTCGATGGCGTCTGCGCCCATCTCGATGGCCAAGGCTACTTCGCCAATCATGTCGCCCGCATGCGTGCCCACCATGCCGCCGCCCAAGATCTTGCCGTGGCCGTGGGCCTCGGGTGAATCGTCAAACAGCAGTTTGGTCACGCCTTCGTCGCGGCCATTGGCAATGGCGCGGCCTGAGGCGGTCCAAGGGAACAAGCCCTTTTTCACCTTGATGCCGTGCGCTCGTGC
>JACCDI011699725.1_pt1 | contig 10916 bp, 12 predicted proteins | sample 7442791 | NCBI WGS metagenome assembly JACCDI01 (sample SAMN15323434, study PRJNA562643) | freshwater metagenome | isolation source: river surface water | place: USA:Blue River Watershed | collected 2017-08-15
AGCATACCTGTGATGCTGCGGCAACCCCTTTGATGTCATGCATGCAATGTCCTGCAAAAAAGGCGGCCTTGTCTCCCAATGACACAAGGCAGCAAAACATGAGTGGATTGCACTCTCCCAGTTGGCTTACAGATGAAGTTGTGGTCATGGCACTTCTTCCTCCACTGGTGCAACCGCAGCGGACCTCTCCACACCCAAAACTTCCTTGTCTCCTGGTGAGGAGGCACGTGGCAATGTCTTCATTGATGGGTTTTGGAAGACAAACTATACATGCATATTTGATGTGTGCATCTCCAATGGTCACTCAAAGTTGCACCAGAGGAAGAAACCAGAAATCGGTGGTAATGTTGAAATTGGCAGAGACTGCAAAGAAGAAAAAGTACTTGTGGGCATGCCAGCATCAGCAGCAATACTCCACTCCTGTGGTGTATTCAGTGAAGGGAATGCCAGGTTGGGAGACATGGGCAGTGGAGAAGTGTCTTTCATGTGAATTGGCAGCAAATCTGGAGCGCCCATATTTGGAGATGGCATGCAGGGTGCAACAGCAGATGTGCATCACAATGGTTTGACAGGCATTCCTCCTCCTCAGGGGCACCTGTGCAAAACAACAATATGTCAGGATGGCTCAGGTCAACAATGGAATGGCCATGCTTGACTTCTGTCCAACCTTGGACTGGTAATCGCCTTCTACAACATCAAGTTGTGCTTATGTGACTCATGACTTCTTGAGTTGCATTCACCCCTGCTTGCAATCTCCAACAGAATTGATAACCCCATTCCCAAACCCATTTGCCAGACTTGTCCTAACTTGCTGCCTCTTGAAACAATGTCTGAAACAAGCACCAAAGGAAACCAGCCAAAATCCATCTTTTGCCAATCTTTCCAAAAATGATTGTGTGGCAGCTGCTGTCTATGACATTGAGGATGAGGTCTTTTGGAAGGCAATTTTTGTCTACTTTGCGCTGTTTCCCTGCTTTGATTGTGCTGAGATACTGTGATTCCATCTTCCCTGCAATGGATAAAATCAATTTCTTGGTGAAGCGAGCAGATGGAGCACTGATTGATTCACAGCTGCTTCTTGATGATCAAGATCTGTTTGGGTCTACAAGGGGAGTGATTTTATCTGACTGCAAGGAAAAATTTGATGAATTGTTTGGAGAAACAATTACGGAAAGGAATGATGAATTACTTAGGTATGAGTGTTTCTTTTTTATTCATTTATTTTTTGAAACAAGCTAACATATTTGGTTCCTTTTTCAGCAACAATGAAAATAATGATGAGTTTACACTCGGAGATACAGTTTTAGTGCATGGAAAAAGCAGAAGAATAGGTTGGAGCATGCATATGCAGTGACTGCATGGGCCTCCTCTCTCCAGCCTGACATCAGAGCTGATTGCAATGAACACCTCAGTACTGACAATGGAGACCTCAGGAAGTTAATTGATGAGGTGGTTTCACAGTTGCATTATCCTCCATGTCCCAACAAAAAAGTGATGAGCAAAAGTATTGATGAAATTATTGACATTTTTTGGAAAGAATTCAAACATTTTACTTACAAAACCTATCAATCAAGTTGCTTCAAGAATGATGATGCCCTCTCAGGACAATCTTACCTTTGGCATGAGATGCATTCCCTTCAATTCACTGAGGTTCTTGGTTTTGTTGCATGTTGAACTACATCAAAGTGTCTTGGGATAGGATCAGCAGAGCAATCTTCTAGCAATGTGAAGACCATCAAGAATGGCAAGAGGGCAAATATAGGTGGTGAATCTCTGGAGAAAAGGGCTATTTTGTACACATCAGCAAAGCTGGAGGAGGCTCAATTATTGAGAAATACTGATTCATCAAAAGATTCTGAGTATGATGTGTTTGGCAATGATGATTTGAAAAAGTACCTTTTTATTTCCAATTTTATTATATTATTCATCAATAATTTATTATTTTTCAGATTTGGTTTACAGTTCAAAGACTGGGGTACTGATACTGCTCAACTCAAGGAACCCACAATAATGCAAAGGGTTATGGGTTGGACTGAAGAGTGGGAGAAGGAAAGGCACAAGAAGAATGATGTTGTATCAAAGGCCATGTTTGTCAAAAAAGTATAAAGACACTTTTTTGACTTACCTGATGCTGATAACAATACTTTTTACATTGGTGAAAATGAAATAGCATGGATACAAGGAGGGGATGGAGGTTGGATTATCTTTGGAGTCTGTGATGTAGATGGAGTTGAAGATGAGAAACTTACCCCCTTTTTAGCAATATCATTAATTCAACTGAAACAGCAGAAGGAAGGAGTAGTTGTAGAGATGCCTGAACCTTGTAGCAAGGAAGAGAAGGTATGGGGTAGTGATGACTATGATGATGACTAGTATATAGTACAACATTACACAGTACAAGAACTTGTTTATATGTTACTATATTGTTTTTATTCATTTTTTGAAAAGATCTTGCCAGGTAGAATCCAAATATAATTTTTATTCACTTTTTATATTTTTCTTTAAGAGTTATATAAGTTTTAAATTATGTCCTCTAAGGATGAAAGGACAGGACATATGTCCTCAAATAACTTTGGGGTCACAGACATTTTTCAGAAAATATCCTGGGACATAAAAAGGACACGTCTTGGACATGTCCTACGTCCTCAAATGTGTCCTCAAATTTTCCAGAGGACGAGATGGGCCATTGCCAACTAAGCTAAAATGGTATGTCACAACATGATTGCAAACTGCCCAATCACCTATCAGGACATATCCAATGCTCACAAAATTTTTGGATAGAACCTACCAGGAATAAGGGGAATAATGACCAGGGTGAAACCAGAACCAGTGAAAACAGACTATGTAGCTTTACCACAATGCATGTTTTCCAAGAACAAATCAGTATGCCTCACAGCCAATGTAATGTATGTCAATGGAGCCTATGAAAATCATTTTATGACAGAAAATGGACTTCACCAAACACTGAAAGGCACAATTTAGAAGCCACTGCAAGGTATTTGATGATTCCAATCCCTCCAACACCATGACAGCAAGATCACAACCAGCTATTGCCTGGGTCCAATAGGCAAGTTACAAGGAACATATCAGTTCTTTGCTCTCAGCACCAGAATAGTAACAAAAGGACTGCAGTTCAAGGAGTTACCAATGCCCAAATCTGTAGTAGGAATGATTGAGACATTTGACCAAACTGGATGCTGAGGTGAACTAGTTTCTGCAAACAATAAAGGAATACCTTACACTTGGAATCAACAATGAGGCCTAAAAAAACAAGTCCCCAGAATGACACCCTGTTTCCTGTGCTCCCAGCAGAGCACCCCAAAATTGTAGTAAATCAATCAGAGGATGATCAAGCAGCTGATCTTGCCTGACAACAGGAGCTGGAAGAGTAGGATGTCACAGCAACAGCAGACCTTGACAGGGAGGTACCTCACTTAGCATTTGGTAATAGAGACCCAAACATAGATGCTCACAATGAAGGAGATTTTGACATGGTACCTCTTGATGGAGTCAATGAGCAGCAACTAATCAATTATGTAATGACCATATGCAACAAGAATGATGATGGATTGGTTGACAATCAAATTGCTGAGATGGACAACACTCAGCAAAACATTGATGACATAATAGATGATATAGGGAGAATGGATGGTGACCATACCAAAGAACAAATGATGTGCAGGTTAACCAGAGCCACTCACAGCCAATGCCTAACCAGAACATATTACAAAGAATACCAGATGGCAGCTATGAATGATCACAACAATTTACTCAGAGAGGTTAGGACAATGACTAAGTTGAAACCACCAAACTTATTATTGGAGTCATGCTTACTCATTACTCTTTAAAGGCTGGACTGGAAAAATTCAAAACTGAAGGTGAAAATTCACTGAACAAGGAACTAGCCCAACTCAACAAAATGGATGTGTTTGTACATATGCCAGAATCTAACCTCTCAGACAAACAAAACTGCAAGGTACTATCCACAGTAACATTTATTGAACAGAAAAGGAACTGCAGGATAAAGGGAAGGGTATGTGCAGACAGCCATAAGCAACACAAGGATTTCTGCAAGGAGGAGGTGGCATCTCCCACTGTGACCAACAAATCAGTTTTTCTCACAGGAGTGATTGATTTCAAAGAACACAGAAACATGGTGACAGTAGGCATCATGTGTGCATATCTTTGTGCTGTGTATGACCAAGATGTACACATGGTACTAGAATGAAAACTTGCTGAACTAATGGAGTTAGTTGCACCACACATATACAGAAAACACATCACAACCAACAGTATTGCCTCCTGAAGAGTGGATTTATTTTTCTAAAAAAAACTCAGCAGCAACCTCAAACAGAATGGTTTTACCACAAACCCTTATGATCCATGTGTGGAAAACAAACAAGTAAGTGGATCTTAGTTGTACATGTTGTCAACATGTTGGTGAAATGTTGGCAAAATGTCAGCAAAATGTCCAAATGTTGTAAAATCCCACCAACATTGGTCATGTGTTGCAATGTCAATTGTTGAAAACCTTTGTAAGTAGGGGGTACCAGACAATGACCAGGAGAAAAAAATTGGCATTATTTAATTTTTATTGCATTTTTGGAATCTTTGGAACAAGAGGAGTACAGCGCACAAAAAAAGAAAAAAACATGATTGGAAGTATGTTTTTTTTGCCCTAAAGTTTGGCACTTGTCAAGCTTTTTTTGACATGTTGGTAACTTGTCACGTGTCGCATGTTGTGTGGGCTGGTTACTCAGTGTCACAAAATACAAAATGTACAACTAAGGAGTGGATCACACATGACAGTGGTCTGGCATGTTGACAACCTTAAGATCTCATGTAAGCGGAACATTGAGGTCACAAAGTTTATAAAATGGCTGAACACAAAGTACTCCAGCTTGACAGTACAGTGAGGAAAAATACATGACTACCTTGGAATGGACTTTGATTATTTGACCATAGGAGTGTTGACAGTTTCAATGACCAAGTACACTCAGAATATAATTAAAGACTTTCCAGAACTCATAACTGGCACAGCATCCACTCCCACAGCCTACCACCTATTCAAAATCAGACACAGAGGTGAAGCAAAACTGCTACCAGAAAGCCAAGGGATTGCTTTTCACCACACTGTGGCACAACTCTTGTTTTATCAACTAGAGCTAGGAGAGACATACAAACGCCAGTAGCTTTCCTCACTGCAAGAGTAAAGGATCCAGATGAAGATGACTGAGGAAAACTTAAATGTGTTCTGTAATACCTTAATGGGACAATAGACCTAAAACTTTGCTTAGAAGCAGATGCTGTACCACTCATGAAGTGGTGGGTCAACACATCACATGCAACCTACCATGACTACAAAAGCCACACTGGGACAACCATGTCCCTCAGGAAAGGAATGACGATCACTCTGTCTTGCAAACAGAAAATAAATGGCAACAGCTCCATTGAGAGTGAAATGATTGGTGTCGATGATGCACTATTACACATATTATGGACCAAATACTTCCTTGAGTGCCAGGGATATACCCTTGGTCCAAGTCTCCTTTACCAAGACAAAAAGAGCACAATGTTACTGGGAACCAGTGGGCTACATTCTGCATCAAAACTCATGAAACACATTAAAGTGCAATACTTCTTCATTAAAGATAATTTGAAACAGGGAGAAATTAAGTTGCAACACTGTCCTATCAAAGAAATGTGGGTGGATGTTTTAATGAAACCAAAGTTAGTTAGGCAATTTTGTGACTTCCATAGTAAGTTGATGAAGATGCTGTCAGACCCAATACCACAATGCAACAAAATGACAATTGATTAACTATATCCAAACTTGGAAACATCAACATAGCAATGTTTCCATGCAGGAGTGTGTTGACATATGTGCCAACAACAAACAGACCAATGACAAACAGTGGCCAATTATCACATTCAATGGATGACAATGGGACCCAAACATGTATGTGAAACTCCTAACACAAGGGAACAAAAGAGAATTAACATGCAACAGGAGTTTCATTGTGTAACATCAGTAGTCATAATTTTATAACTATCTCAGATTACTATGTTACAATCTGGAGCTGACAGTCTCTACCATATTGCCACTGTGGCCTGACTCAAGATTGAATGCTCAAGAACTGAGCGACAAGTGCAGTCTCACCAACTACTGATTTCTCCATCAACTCTCTTTATTTGAGCATTAACACCTTTGGCAGTGGACAGTGCAGATTTGGCATGTCCAATCATGATGTGGAAATGTATAATTTTTCAAAGATGGAAGAACCTCCTGGAGGGAAGCACACTGTGATTGCAGTGTTGTCTCCTCCAAATGCAAAAAATAATCTCGTCAATACTAGCAGACAGTCCTTTGGAATGCTTACCCAAACAACATTGCTCCTAGAATGAGACATCAGCTATGGAACCTGTAAGAAAATAGTGCTCCCTCTGCAAAATGATGCCAATGGAAAATTTCTCTGCATGCATCAGGAATTTGATGATTTGCAGTCATTCTTTTACAATGGTAGATTGTGGGTATTGTATATGGGTCAGAGGTTGAATGAAAAAATAATCCATATTCAACAAAAAATTGTCCTTTTGAAAATATTCAAGCATAGGATATTGCAGCATGTTACCCATTTCTATGATAGATGTTTACAATTCAAATGAGAGACATCAACATTTGGCATCACATGAGCAGAAATCAAGCATCCACAGAACATACAGCTACGTGTTTCCTTTACTATCCACTGGAGATTATTAGGAATTGCCCACTTTCATTGACTGGAACACTGTCAATTGTCAAATTACGCTTGTCATGGTCACCACTATACCCATGCCATTTTTGCTATTATAAGGGAAGAAGCAACAACTCCAGAAGACAGTGCAGAGAATAGGGGCAATGTCCATACCAGACCTTTCAGATTAAAGAGACTTTCTAATGAATTTGTTTTCTGATCTCTTTCATTAAAGTCTGGTGAGGATGTGAAGATCATTCAGTTTGCTTCTGGACTGGATGTTGTTGGAAGTGAAATGAATGGCAACTTGATTGTGTCTTTTATGGCATAAATGATTGTGAGGGTGCTGTTTTTACTATGCCAGTGGAGAGGTTGCAAAAGATGCTTATTGAAATTGTCCCGGGTCAAGAGAGTTGCATATTTGATGGAGAATTTGTCACCCTGTAATCAACTTTTACATCGAAGTTGACCTCGCAATTTTTCTGCTTATGAGGAATTGAACGTAATGACCAAGCGCTCTACATTAGTAGTATCTTTCAGGCAGCTCTGAAACCTGACCGCCAAAATCCTTGAATCAATCGCACAATAATAATCGACAACACCCTAATATTCAACCAGGGACAAAAAAACATGCTTTCTCCCCCAAGGAGATTCAAACGGATCCAAACCGCACCATGGCAAAAATCGTCACTTTCAAATGTACATGCGGCGCCATCGAAGCCCGCATCCACGGCAAGCTGACGCACCTAACCTGCCATTGCCACTCATGCGTCGCCTCCGTGAGATGCATAGAGGCAAAAGAGGGCTTCGACGGCATCAGCGCCCTCGAAAATGACGGCGTCGCCTACACAGCAATGAGAGGTACACAGGTCGATTATACCTCGGATATGTCTACTGATGAGTCCCGTTCCAAGGTTGGATTTGTCAAAGTCGGGGATAATGGCAAACTAGCGCGATGCTATTGCACTAAATGTGGAACTACCATTGGTGCAGTTTGTCCCAGCTTTTGCTTCTTCAACCGTAACGCGCTTCACAACGACGATGGTTCGAAGTTTGTAACGAACAGACCCGTGAAGAATGTTATGAAAAAACATGCTTTTGACCCTTCAAAGGTTCCTGAACCTAGCTGCAGTACTGTGCCTTTGGAGATGGCTTTGACATTTGTTCCTATGATGTTCGGGTTTGGCAAAAAGAAAGATGCACAGAATGATGCGTTTTTCCCGAAAGACACGGCGAAGGTTGAGGTTGTTCCCATTACCTGGGAGTGAAATTATTGCATCGTGCACCCTCATCCAAATTATTATTTTGGTCTCAATAACATACGAGGAATTGATCGGTGTTATTTGTGTTTGTGTGTATGTTTTATAGAAGCATTGTTTTTAAATAAGGTATGCATCCTCTCGCGTCGTTTATTGTATTATCAGGTTTTTGCTTGAATCCTATTAGATAATAATAATATCAAAAAAGAGCACTAACTCAATAGACTTGAAAGTAGTTGTCATAGTTATTTAGGTTTTGGAATTAAGGTCATATAATTATTTTATTAATCTGATGACAAGCCTGATATTATTGTTTTGATGTCGAAATTCTTAAGGGATTTTTGGGTATTTTCATTGAATGCATCCCTCCGTAAAATTCCAAATCAAATTAACCCAAGTGTACAGCTATAATCAAAGATGAATTCTTCAATTTGCCGGAATTCTGGATCAAGTGAAACCATTTGGTAGGATGCCATCAATTGAAGCATTCGAATTAGAAATGGTTCAAAATAGTAGTGCTGCCACCTGGTAAATGTCCTCTCCAAAAAATGTCAACGTTTGAATGCAACACGTGCTTGAGTTGCAGTTTACCTCACCACAGCTGCTCTGCTATTTCCAAGTTGGCTAATGCTCTGGCTCAGGCTCAGGCTCTGGCTCAGCATGGTTTCCCTCCTGGGTACTTTTCTGCTTGATTTGGCTTGACTTGGCTCTGTTTCTCTTTGAATTGATTTGTCTTGGCACTGCTCTTCTTGGTGTGGCTCTTTTCAAGTCAGATCAGCTGTCATCAGAATGATTTGGCTCTGGTTAGCTAGGCTGTCTTGGCTTGGATCAACTCAGCTGTCCTTGGATTGGTTGACTCTAGCTGTGCTATGCCTTTGGCTATGTCCCTCTTTTTCTATGGCATTGGCTTGGCTCCAATTCAGTTAAAGCTTTGGATTTGACTCAAATATCATTGGATCTGGTCAAAGATCATTGGATCTGCCCTCTCAGTCCAGCACTGGATCCTCTCAAATCAGCACTGGTTCCTCTAAATAGGCTTGGCTCCAGCTGGCTCATTACAGTTTTGCTGTGGCTGGGCTCCCCACTGCTCCTGCTCTGTGCTGGGATTTCCACGAAATCCACTATGGTTTAACTCTCATTAACTTTGACTTGGCTCTGTTGGATCAGCTCTCAATCCTTTTCCCCTCCCTTGGCTCCTGTTGGCTCCCCTTGGCTTGACTTTGTTTTCAATCACACATCAATCAAAAAGAAACAAAAAATTATAATGAAAAACAACCTGCTGGATATGTTAGGTCATAAAAATAAATTCATTTTGAGAGAATGGAACAGCTACATGAAACAATCAGAGCTGTATTGACCTAAATTAAAAATGCCTACTCCATGCTGATATGGCATCAGAGGGGCTTTTTTCTGTTGTTTTTTAGGTGATCTGTATCTATTCTTAAATTTAATGATGAGAGCCATATTTTGTTACACATCTGAATCTTTGATTTATCTCACAATGTGAATGTGAAAATAAGACAAAAATACCATTTAATTTTCAAACCTATCTCCTTGTCCAGCGCAGTAAACCTATGATGGTGAGCTTAATTTTAACCTAAGCTAGAACTACTAAAACTCACCTGAAATCAATGCTTTACTATTTCATTGAAAGTGCCTTGACTAGAGCTTTCAGAATCACTTTTATTTGCCAATTAAGCTCTAAAGTAGACTGAGATATGTCCACTTTAGTGCAAAATTTGGCAACAAAGATGAAAAATGGTGTTGTTAAATTTATAAATTTACCTCCTAAAACAATCAATCAGATAGAAATTATTGCTTACATTATTTAGTTATTGTGGTAAAGAATGGGGCTAATTAGGTTATCATTGTGTTTTCCCATGGATGAGAGGATTCCTCTCATCCATGATTTCTGGGTGCCAGTTGACATTGTCAGTGTCAAAAGTTTCACATTGTTGACATTGTTATTTGCATTTTTACAACTTCATCACCCCATTGAAGGCCCACCAACAGCAGTTCATTGTTGTAATAATATAGATGGAGGTGTTGGTGTGTTTGGAGGGGCAAAATCTTTTTGGTTGTTGAGTATTTTTTTTGACCCATATGATGACTCATATTAGAAAAATAAACTGTAGAGGAAAAAATACCATTCTCATTGCCCAAATTTGTTGTGGCCTTGTTTCATGTGGTGTGGTTGATTGTTGATTGTATTCTTGCCACTGGGAATATGTTGACTGTTGCATTTTAACCATTTTCTGGTTTGACCATGTTGATTACAGGTAGCTTCTTCCATCATCAATCATCATGAATTTTGCGCTCTGTGTCAACTCCAGTGCCCTACAGATCATCCCACTCCACATTAACACCAAGCCAACCAAATAATATGCTGATTGGGAAGGTAATGCAATGGTTATTGTTGCCTTTGGTGGTTCCTGTGGCAAGATTGGCACCATTGTAGACATGAATACAAAGCAGCAGTGCAAAAAAGTCGATTTGGCTGGACTAAAAATTTTTGCTCTTGGTGTAGGGACATCCCCAGTGCCTCAGACCTGTTGTATTCCATCCCTGATCTGGTACAGTATGATCTGGTGCAGGTCCAGGGGCAGTTGGTATGGTTGCATTGTTTCCTATTGTTGTGCTACGTATGTATCCTGGGGCCATATTACTATTGTATCCACCTTGGGTCTTATTGACAGAGGGTGCAAATCCTGGTGAGCCCCAAAACGATGAGGTTCCTGTTCAAAGTGTAGTAAAATATGAAGGTGGAGGTATTTGAGTTCTATTTGCCAAATTTGGCCCCTCTTCATTTCTGCCAAAATTGTTACCAATACTTTTGCTTCCTTGGCCAGTTGTGCTGATGTCAATGTTTATCATCTCTGCTTGCAAACACTGAAAGAATGCAGCCTTCTCTTCATTCAACATG
>JACCDI010821889.1_pt1 | contig 10911 bp, 4 predicted proteins | sample 7442791 | NCBI WGS metagenome assembly JACCDI01 (sample SAMN15323434, study PRJNA562643) | freshwater metagenome | isolation source: river surface water | place: USA:Blue River Watershed | collected 2017-08-15
CCAGGTCAAACGTACACCATTACTGTAGGAAATGGAGCAACTTCAACTGCAGCCGGTGAGGATTCAGAATTACTCAATCCATCCAGTGTGGTAGTGGTTAGAGCCAAAGGTGGAAACTCAGTGCCTAACAATACTGCAACAGGTGCAACAGGTGGAGACGCAGCTTCATGTATTGGTGATATTGCTTACAATGGTGGTAATGGTGCCAATGGTAGTGCTGGTCTAAATGGTGGTGGTGGTGGTGCTTCGGCAGGAACTGCTAACGCTGGCGCTAACGGATTGCTATCTGTGGGTGGTATTGGCACCAACGGCGGTGGAAATGGTGGTGCTGGTCGTACATTAACCTCTGGAAACGGTTCTCCTGGAAACACACCTGGTGGTGGTGGTGGTGGTGCTTTAAGAACTTCTGGTTCTCCAGTTGGAGGAAACGGTGCCAATGGACAAATTATCATAACCTATCCTATTCCAGAAATCAATATTACTGGTAATGCGTTATCAATTGCAGACAATGACGCAACTCCTTCTGTATTAGACGGAACGGATTTTGGTGTTCAAACTATAGGTGTGGGCGCGACTCAATCGTTTACCATTCAAAATACAAGTGCAACTGCTCCTTTAACTATAGGTGCAATCACTTTTGCTGGCGTGGCTGCTGGTGACTATGCTATAACAACTCCACCAGCAAGTTCTGTTCCAGCAAGTGGAAGCACAACTTTTGTAGTTACTTTTACTGCTTCAGCAGCTGGTGTTAGAAATGCGACAATCTCAATCGTTAATAGCGATTCAAATGAAAACCCATACAACTTTGCTTTAACAGGAAGCGGAGCTGGACCCGAAATTGATATTCAAGGTAATGCAGTTTCAATCGTTGATGGAGATATAACTCCAACAACTGCTGATTGGACTGATTTTGGATCAACATCTGTTGGTGTTGGGGTAAACAGACCTTACACCATTTTCAACAATGGAAATTTACCTTTAACAATTGGTGCCATTACATTTGCTGGTGCTAATGCTGGGGATTTCACTGTAATCACACCTCCTGCTGGAGTTGTGGCAGCTGGTGGAAGCACAAATTTTATTGTTCGTTTTACTCCAAGTGCTGCCGGATTAAGAGTAGCAACAATTTCAATAGCTTCTAATGATGCTAATGAAAATCCTTATAACTACGCTATTCAAGGTACTGGTACTGAACAAGAAATTGAAGTTCAAGGAAATGCTACTTTAATTGTTGATGGTGATGCAACTCCATCTTTGGCTGATTGGACTGACTTTGGTTCTACTGATGCCGTTGCGGGAACAGTAGTACAAACGTTTACTATCCGTAATACTGGAACATTAACGTTAACCATTGGAGCATTTTCATTTACTGGAGCTAATGCTGGTGATTTCACCTTGACAACACCTCCAAATGCCAATATTTTACCGGGTAACTCGTCTAACTTTACAGTAACTTTTAATCCAAGTGCAGTAGGGTTGAGAACAGCGAACTTATCATTTGTAAATAATGACAGTAACGAAAACCCCTACAACTTTGCTATTCAAGGTACAGGTACTGAACAAGAAATTGATGTTCAAGGAAACTTAACTTCAATTGCAGAAAATGATACTACACCATCGTTGGCCGATTGGACTGACTTTGGGACAACCAGTGTGGGTATTGGAGTAGCTCGTACATTCACAATTTTAAATACAGGTTCATCAACTTTAACAGTTGGATCAATTACTATCACTGGCGGAGTAGGTCAATTTGTGTTGACAACTCCTCCAAGCGCAACAGTTGCTCCAGGCGGAAGTACTACTTTTGTAATCACCTATACACCTTCAGGATTAGGTGCTGCTACAGCCAATATTTCATTTACTAACAATGATAGTAATGAAAGTCCTTACCGTTTCAGAATTGCTGGAAATGGTGCGGCTTCTCCATCAGAAATGGACGTACAAGGTAGTGCCATCTCAATTGTTGATGGTGACAACACTCCTTCAACTTTAGATTGGACTGATTTTGCAGGTTCAGGTGTTGGTGCTCCAACTTCTAGAACCTTCACAATAAGAAACACTGGTACTGGTGTATTAGTAATTGGAGCCATCACTTTTGGTGGAGCTAATGCTGGAGATTTTACGGTAATTGTTCCTCCAAGTGCAACAGTAGCCGTAAGTGGTTTTACTACTTTTGAAGTACAGTTTACTCCTGGAGCAATTGGAGTTCGAAATGCAACCATGTCGATTGCTAACAATGATGCTGATGAAAACCCATACAACTTTAGTTTACAAGGAACTGGTTTTGCTGCCTTAACTTATGGTCCAGGCGGTGTTAGAGGAAACTTACAATTATGGTTCCGTTCTGATTTATTAAACGGTACAACTGGTGTTGCTGATGGTTCAGCTGTAAACACTTGGAATACGCAAGCTCGTGGTGTGAATGCAATTCGCCCAGGTTCTGTTGGTGCTCCTGTTTACAGAAACAACGCAACTCATAACATCAACTTTAATTCAGTTGTAGATTTTACAAACAATCCTGCAACTTCACCTCAAAACTACACGGATAATGATCCTGCGAGACAATATTTAGAAGGTACTAGCGGATTCTATTCTCAAGATATTTTTGCAGTAGTGATTCCGGATATCAATGTAACTTCGGCTACAGCGAGTTTGGATATTTTCTGTGGAGATCGTGTTCCTGCAACCAATCAAACTGACGGTACTGGTATTGGTTACGGAAGATATACTAACCGTTTTACAAATGAAGTGCTTACCTATTGTTTAGGTACTACGAGTGGTGCACCTCCAACAGGATACGGTGTAGCCCATGTTGATGCTTCTGGAACAGTAAATTATAATGCAGCTGGTATCATCAATGCAAGTAATAATACTACAATTAACGGAATGAATTTAACATTCAATGCCAATAATGTAGTCAATGCAACTAATGACTTACCTGACTTTGCTAACGTAAACAACAGTCAATTCTGGATGGGACGTAGTGAAGGCTGGGACGGAAGTTGGGATGGAAGAATCGGTGAAATTATTACATTAAGTAATAGAGCTACCGATATCGAAAGAAGTAACATTCAAAGTTATTTGGCTATTAAATACGGTATTACATTGGGTGTAAACGGTACATCTATGAATTATACTAATTCTGATGGCAACATCATTTGGGACGCCACTGCAAACTCTGGATTCAATTATGACATCGCAGGTATTGGTAGAGACGACATCTCAAGATTAACCCAAAAACAATCAAGAAGCATCAATACAACCGAAGTAATGACTATTGGTTTAGGTGATATTCTTGCGACAAACACTGATAATACAAGTACATTTACAACCAACAAAAGTTATTTAGTTTGGGGTGCTAATGGTGGAAATATGGCCAATTCAGGTGTACCAATCAACGTTGACTTAGGCCCAACAACAATCACAACAATTACTGAAGTAGTTAACAGAAGATGGAAAGTAGTAGAAACTGGCGGTGATGTAGGAATAACACGTGTAAATGTACCAACGGCTTCATTCATCAGCGGATTACCTGCTCTCGGACCAACCGATGCTTACGTAATGGTTGTAGCAACTAATGCTGTATTTACAACTGGTGTAGAAACTGTATTCATGAGTACTTCGGGTGCAAATCAAACTTGCTTGTATGATTTTGACGGAACTAAATTCATCACTTTTGGTGTAGCTCACAGAGCTGTTGATCCACTTCATATTACATTAGATGGTTCTGATGACTTTGTTCGAATTGGTGATGCTAACGAAATTGGTTCTGCATTTACCATCATGACATGGATTAAACCAAATGGCATGAATGATTTAGGAAATGAAAGAACAATTCTTGCAAAAAAACCAAACTTTGCTACTGGTTACCGATTGGTGCTCCAAAACAACAACAGAATAAGAATGGAATGGTCTGTAGGTGGAACTGTTTATAATGCCATCACTAACACTCCTTTCCCTGATGCAAAATGGCATAACATTGCAATCACTTACAATGCAGGCACTTTGAACATGTATATTGATGGTGTCTTGGATCGTACAGTTGCAATTGCTGTAGCTCCAGTTGCTACAACATCTAGTTTTAGTATTGGTGCACAATACATAACTAAAACAAACATTGTAAACTTATTTAAAGGTGATATCGATGAATTAAGAATGTGGAACCGTTCACTTTCTGCGACTGAAATCCGTTTCATCATGAACCAAGAAATTTCACAAACAGGTACAGGAACTTCGGGTACAGTAATTCCATCTACTATTACTAAAAACGACATCAACTCGTTACTATGGAATAACTTATTCGCCTATTACTCTATGAACTCTTACATCGGAACTCACTTAGATGATGATTCGGTAAACATCAATAGAGGTAGTTTAGTAATTCCTGATAAAATATCAATCAACCAACAAACTGCTCCAATGCCATACGAAAGTACTGCAAACGGATTGTGGTCAAACACAGCAACTTGGTTGAATGGTTCTACTCAAGATTTACCTTACAGTTTATCTATAGTAGATGGTGTTACTCCAATCGATTGGAACATTGTTCGAACTGATCACAATGTAAGTTCAACAGGAAATAAAAACCTTTTAGGATTATTTGTAGATGCCAATACATTAAGTGCTGATAACAATTCTAAATTAGAAGTATCTCACTACTTAAAAATTGATGGTGTACTTGACTTGGAAGGAAGATCACAATTGGTACAAACTTTAAATAGTGACTTAGACCCAACAAGTTCAGGTTCATTACAAAGAGATCAACAAGGCCAAAACAACGTTTACAATTACAACTATTGGTCTTCTCCTGTAGGTGCAATTAACAACACTACCAACAACAATGCTTACACTGTAGCTGGCGTGATGAAAGACGGTACAACCTCTACACCACAAAACATTACTTGGACAGCAGGTTTAAATGGTAGTGCAACAAGCCCAATTACATTGAGTAGCTATTGGATTTTCAAATTCCAAAACCTTACTCCTGCTTATGCAAACTGGGCAGCAGTTGGACCAAACGGATCATTAAATCCAGGTCAAGGTTATACATTAAAAGGAAGTGGCGCGGCAACAACCCAAAACTATACTTATGTAGGAAAACCAAATAACGGTCCGATTACGTCTCCAATTTCAGCTAATAATTTGAACTTGAGCGGAAATCCATATTCGTCAGCTATTGATGCTAATGCTTTCTTAACTGATAATTCTGGCAGTACAACCGGTGCAGTTTATTTCTGGGAGCATTATTCAACTAATACTACCCATATTTTACAACAGTATCAAGGTGGATATGCAGCTCGTAACTTAGTAGGTGGAACGCCTCATGTATCGCCTCCTGGCATCAGCGGAATGGGTTCAAGCTCAAGAATACCAGGAAGATTCATTCCGGTTGGACAAGGTTTCTTTGTGTACGGTTCGGCTGTTGGTGGTAACATCAACTTCAACAACGCTCAAAGAGCATTTGTAAAAGAAGACAATGTTAACTCTAACATAATGTTCCGTAGCTCTAACTCGCTATTGTCTGTAGATCACTTCAACAACAATGAAGATGATACTGCAACTGAAAACGAATACAAAAAAATACGTTTAGGTTTCAGCGACCGAAATGGATACCACAGACAAATATTAATGGGATTCATGGATGAAAAAGCTACAAGTGGTATTGATGTAGGTTACGATGCACCTCTTTTAGACAACCAACCTAGTGATATGTATTTCTACAATGGTGGTGCTATCTTAAACATTTCTGGTGAAGGTTCTTTTGACATCAACAGCATCTATCCATTGGGAGTTAAAACGGATGGTATTGGAAATGTAACATTCCAATTAGATGATTTGGAAAACTTTGTAAACGAAGACGATATTAATGTGTACATTCACGATAATACAACTGATATCTACCATGACATCAAAAACGAAGATTTCACTATTGAATTACCTCTTGGTGTAGTAAACGATCGTTTCTCATTGCGATTTATCGCTCCAGGAGCACTCGGAATTACAGATCTTGAAAACAGTAATGCAATTCAAATTGCCTACACAAATTCAAACGATATGTTGAACATCAAAAACAATTTGATCGATGCCAACGTTGAAAAAGTAGAATTATACAACATGTTAGGACAAGCAATCGGAACTTGGAGCGTGAAAGATCAAGCTCAAAACAACATCCAATTGCCTATCAAAAATATAAGTACTGCCACTTACATTGTGAAAATCAAAACCACAAAAGGCGATACTAGCAGAAAAATCATTATTAATTAGGGTTTAAATAATTGATTTGACAACGGAAAAGCCCCGAGTAATTCGGGGCTTTTCTATTTTTATTAATTAAATAAGATTCAGACATTAGATTGATAAAATCAGATAATTCTATTCTCCTGTTTCTGAAAATAAAAAAATAAATTAACCATTAAGAGATTAAGTTAATTAAGAGTTTTAACCCTTAACTATACTTAATCTCTAAATGGTTCAGATTATAATTGAACTAATGTATATTATTGAAGACGAGCAACTAATTCATCCAAACGCACTACAAGTTGCTCTCCCGATTGTAAATTTTTTAAGGTAAAATTACCTTCATTAATTTCTTTTACCACAAACGGAATGGCTCTTCGCTCAGCATGTTTGAACTGTTTGTCAATTTTAGCCGCATCAGGATACAATTCTACTTTTATATTTTGAGCACGAAGATGTTGAATGGCTTTCATGGCTTCAAAAGCCTGACTTTCTCCAAAATTTAAAAACAACACTTTTGTAGATGTAATAACGGTTTCCGGAAACAAATTCAGTTGCTCTAACACCAAATAAATTCGATCCAAACCAAACGAAATTCCTACTCCACTCATGTTTTTCAATCCGAAAATTCCAGTCAAGTCGTCGTATCTTCCGCCACCGCCAATCGAACCCATTTCGACTCCTTTGGGTGCGGTTACTTCAAAAATAGCTCCAGTGTAATAATTCAATCCGCGAGCCAACGTCACATCCAAATCCAAAGTCGCTTTTTGCAATCCAAGTTCGGCAACATTTTCACATATAAAACGCAATTCTTCAATTCCTTTTTTTCCTTCTTCTGAAGTTGAAAGTAACTCTGAAAGTTTATTGATTTTCTCAGTTATCGTTCCTGTAAAACTAAATAACGGTTGCACTTTTTGCAACGCTACCTCTGAAATGCCTTTTTCTAACATTTCTTTTTTAACGCCATCCTCGCCTATTTTATCGAGTTTATCCAAAGCCACGGTAAAATCAATCAATTTATCAGAAGCACCAATGACCTCAGCAATTCCCGATAAAATTTTACGGTTATTAATTTTGATCGTCACACCTTCCAATCCCAATTCGGAAAAAACACTGTCGTACAATTGCACCAACTCTACTTCTTGCCATAATGAAGTCGAACCCACCACATCGGCATCGCATTGGTAAAACTCTCTAAAACGACCTTTTTGCGGACGATCAGCACGCCAAACGGGTTGAATTTGATAGCGTTTAAACGGAAACTCAATCTCGCCTTGGTGTTGTACCACATAACGCGCAAAAGGCACGGTTAAGTCGTAACGAAGGGCTTTTTCGGAGATTTTTGAAGTTAATGATTTATAGTTTATGGTTTGTAGTTCTTCTGATGAAACTTTATCCAAAAAATCCCCCGAATTCAATATCTTAAAAATCAATCGATCGCCTTCTTCACCGTATTTTCCCATTAAGGTATCGGAGTTTTCAAACGAAGGCGTTTCAATAGGTTGATAGCCATAATTTTCAAAATGCTTGCGTATAATCGAAACAATATAGTTGCGTTTGGAAACCTCTACCGGTGAAAAATCTCTGGTTCCTTTTGGAATACTGGGTTTTTGAGCCATTTTTAAATATGAATTATCAATTGTGAATTATCAATTGTGAATTATCAATTGACTCGGCAAATATCCAACTTTTTACAATTATTTTCTACTTCTTCTGTCACAAACTTGTAACAAAAACCGTAATTTCGTGTCAAACGAAGTACTATGGTTGGATTATTCAAAGAAAACGTAAAAATTGCCTTCAGCTCGATTCGAACTCAAAAACTGCGTACTTTTTTAACAGTGCTCATCATCGCCATCGGAATTTGGGCTTTGGTGGGAATTCTTACAGTGGTTTCTGCTCTAGACAATGAGTTGAATACCAACTTTGCTACTATGGGTTCCAATACGTTCAACATCAATCAATATGAATTTTCCACCCGAAATAATGGTGGCGGAGAAATTGAAAAAATAAATCCGATTATTTCATATCCTGAAGCCAAAGAGTATAAAGAAAAATTCGATTTACCGCTAACGCATACTTCGCTTTCTTTTACTGCTACAAGTACAGCCGAAGTCAAATACGAAAACGAAAAAACTGACCCTGAAATTCAAGTTATGGGAGTTGACGAGTACTTTACCATCAACAATGGTTTGGAAGTGGTAAACGGACGCAATTTCACTCCGTTTGACATTTCCAACAATACTTATGTTTGCATCGTAGGAAGCGATTTTGCCACCAAAGGTTTACTAAAAGACGTGGCGCCAATAGATAAAATAATTTCAATTCGCGGTGCTAAATTCAAGGTGATTGGTGTTCTCAAAGAAAAAGGTTCCACTTTTGGAAACAGTCAAGATTTGCGTGTTTTGATTCCGATTCAAGTGGCGCGATCGTTGTTCAGTCAAGCCGGAATCAACTATACTATCAGTACAATGGTAGACAAAAAAGAAATACTCGACAAAACCGTAGACGAAGCGACTCTGGCTATGCGTCAAATCAGAAAGTTAAATCCCGTTGAAGAAAATAATTTTGGCATTTCTCGCAGTGATGATTTAGTACAACGAATAGCCGAAACTACTGGTTTTTTAAGTATCTCTGCTTGGGTAATTGGAATCATCACTATACTCGGTTCTTCCATCGCTTTGATGAATATTATGATTGTATCGGTTACCGAACGAACCCGAGAAATTGGTGTTCGAAAATCATTAGGAGCCAAAAAATCAACCATTGCATGGCAATTTTTTGTTGAAACGTTAATTATTGGTCAGTTGGGTGGATTATTGGGAATTGTACTCGGAATCATAACGGGTTATTTCATCGCAATGGCACTCGATTTTGCCTTTGTTATTCCGTGGGGCGCAATGATGGCAGCTGTTCTTACCACTTTTATTGTTGCCGTTGTTTCAGGTTCGTATCCTGCTTTGAAAGCTTCTAAATTGGATCCGATTGAAGCGCTACGGTACGAGTAATCAGTGTTCAGTCTCAGTGTTCAGTTCACACGAAATCATCCTATCATTACCATACACATCTCTCATCAATCGAACTTTTTTGAAACCTAAATTCTCTAACAATTCAACCGTTTCTTTACCTAAATATTGGTTGATTTCAAAATACAACTTCCCGTTTTGATTCAGGTTTTTTAGTGCTAATTGCGCTATTTTTCGGTAAAAAAGTAAGGCATCATCATCCGCTACAAACAAAGCCAAATGCGGTTCGTATTCTAAAACATTCGGTTTAATTTCAGTTTTTTCCAACAGTCTAACATACGGTGGATTGGAAACAATCACATCAAATAGTTCTTCTAAATCATCCGTTTCAAGTATGTTTTTCGAAATAAATTTTACCTCAACCTGATTGATTTTGGCATTTTTGGTTGCTATTGCTAATGCTTTTTCAGAAACGTCAATAGCAGAAACTCCTGCGTTTGGGAGATTTTTGGCCAACGAAATAGCGATGCAACCACTACCCGTTCCAATGTCTAGAATTTTGACTGGAGAAGTCTGATTCTCTTTTCTAATTAAATCAACCAACTCTTCGGTTTCGGGACGTGGAATTAAGGTGTTTTCATTCACCAAAAACGGTAAACCATAAAACTCCGTTTCCCCTAAAATATATTGGATTGGTTTTTGTTTTTTTAGTTCAGCAACCACACTTTCCCAACGCAGCAATTGCAAGGCATCCATTTCCAAATCAGGATTCAAAGCCAAATCAATTCGCTTCTTCTGATGAAATTGCTCCAAAACAAGATAGAAAAAACTCTCCACCTCTTTTTCATCGTAAAACGGAGAAAGTTCTTCAATAAACACCGATTTATATTCTTTAAACAACATCAAATCAATCTTAAACCAAATTAAACAACCTTAAACCACATTAAACAACATTAAACAAACTACCTCAAATCCTTCAACATCCACACCAGGCAACTCGAATGACCCGTTGCTCCCATTGGTGCACAAAGGTATTCAAAGCCCATCTTTTGATAGAGTTTCTGAGCAACTTTCATCTCGGGTAGTGTTTCTAAATAGCATTTTTCATATCCAAATTCGGTTGCTTTTTGCAAACACTTTTCAATCATTTCCAACCCTAATCCTTTTCCTCGTGCCTCATGCAAAAAATACATTTTTTGAAGTTCGCAAATAGGTTCAGTAGAACTCTCGAGTTGGCTCACTCCTGCTCCACCAACGATTTTTCCGTCAATTTCAATTACAAAATAAATGGAATTCGGTTGGTTGTAAGTTTCAAACATAAAATCCAACTGCGGATCGGCAAAAGCAGTTCCAGTTTTGGGGAAATTATCTTCAATAAAAACTTGGCGGATTACCTGCGCAATTTGCGGGTTGTCTTTTTTTTGGATTTCTCTGATGATCATCTTTTAATAGGATTGCAACAAAAATACATCAAATGTTTGGAATCATTGTATAATGTATGACCGTAAACTGTATATTGTATACTGCTAAAACTATTTCATCATAACAAAAGTTATACATTATACATTATACATTATACATTAACCCGTTGGGTGTAATTAAATAGTTTGATTTTTAATATTGTTTATTGGTCTATCAAAGATGAATTTATTGATGTATTGAACCAAAGTTAATGCTGTAATTTTTGCTAATATTCTTGTTTTAAAAC
>JACCDI010277307.1_pt1 | contig 10904 bp, 8 predicted proteins | sample 7442791 | NCBI WGS metagenome assembly JACCDI01 (sample SAMN15323434, study PRJNA562643) | freshwater metagenome | isolation source: river surface water | place: USA:Blue River Watershed | collected 2017-08-15
CGACCCAAACCAGCAAGAACTTCGATGCCTTGTATGACGGCATGACCGATCCGCTGCACAAGTCCGGACAACAACCGGGCTTCATTGTGGTGCTCGAGCATATTCCCGCCCATGCCAAGTTCGACAAAGAAGCTCGCGAGCAACTGCTTGACGTGTTCCGTGAAGCCTCCGACTTCTGGTCGGACCGCAAGGTGTCCTTCCGTTGTTTTTATTCTTTCTCGGTGGCTCGCGCGCCATCGAGCACCGCAGAGCGTGCTGCAGATTCGCCTGAAACCCAGGGCATCGAGCTGGGTGATGCCGGTGAAAAAATGCCCACGGACAAACTGGTGGACATCTCCCCCATGGCGCTGCGCATGAGCAGCCCCTTCAACGCCGGCTACTGGCTGGCAGCCGCCTGATCTGACCGGCCGGCTTGCACGCCGGTCGCTTCCAGGGCGCGGGTCAGTGCCACATACTCCTCCACCGGCACCTCCTCGGCACGGCGCTGCAAGTCAAACGCCGTGTCTGCCCCTTGGGACTGTAACCAACGGCCCAGGCTGTGGCGCAGCAATTTGCGACGCTGGCTGAAGGCCTCGCGCACCACCACACTCAGCAGCGCAAGGTTCAATTCGGCCGGTACCTTGCGCGGCACCATGCGCACCACCGCGCTGTCCACCCGCGGGGGCGGGTCGAACGCCGCGGGTGGCACCGTCAGAACCGACTCCATGTCATAGCGCCATTGCAGCATCACGCTCAGGCGACCATAGGCGCTTGTACAGGGGTCGGCCACCATCCGGTCCACCACTTCCTGTTGCAACATGAAGTGCTGGTCGGCAATGGCATCGACATGGTTCAGTAAATGAAACAGGATGGGCGAAGAGATGTTGTAGGGCAGATTGCCGACCACCCGCAATCGCCCGCGACCCCAACGGAGAGCCCAGGCCGAGAAATCCACCGTCAGCACATCGGCTTGCACGACCTCCAGACCGGCGCGGGTCTGCAACCGTGCCGCCAGATCCCGGTCGAGTTCGATCACGCCCATCTGCCCCACACGCTCCAGCAAGGGTTGCGTCATGGCAGCCAGGCCGGGGCCGACTTCCACCAGGGGCTGACCTGGTCGCGGGTCGATGGCACGCACAATGCCGTCAATGATGGCCTGGTCCGTCAGGAAGTGCTGGCCGAAGCGCTTGCGCGCAATGTGTTTCATCAACCCGTATCCGCAGTGGCCTATTGCGGCGGATCACGCAGCTCGACATAGGCACGGCCGCGAACTTCACGAGCCCAGGTCTGAAAGGTCTCCTCGAATTTGCTCTCGCGCAAGGCGTTGCGAGCCAACTCACGTTGTTCGCGCACCGACATCTCGGTTTTGCGCCGCTCCAGCACCTGAATGAGATGCACGCCAAAGCGTGACACCAGGGGGTCGGAAATTTCCTGCGGGCCAAGTCGATTCATGACCTCTTCAAACTCGGGCACGAACATGCCTGGGTTGGCCCATCCCAGGTCGCCACCAGCGCTGGCGCTGCCGTCTTGTGAGTGTTCGCGAGCGAGTTGGGCAAAGTCGGCCTTGCCGCCTTCAATCGCCCGCTTCATCCGCGTCAATTCGGCTCGCGCCACGTTGACGCTCATTTGCCCGCCGGGTCGCAGCAAGATATGGCGCGCATGGGTTTGCACCACGGTAGCGGCCGAATCGGCCGCTGCGCGCTCCAGCACCTTCAGGACATGAAAGCCCGCCCCCGAACGGACAGGCCCCACCACGGCACCCACGGGACGCTGGCGCACCGCCTCAACAAACAAAGGCGGATAGCGGTCCTGCGGGCGCATGCCCATCTGCCCGCCTGAGGTGCGGTCTGCTGCCGCAGAAAAGCGACGGGCCAACTGTTCAAAGTCTTCTCCGCCTTGAGCCCGCTGGAGCACCTCGCGGGCTTGGGCCTCGCTTTGAGCGATCTGCTGGGGTGTGGCGTCGTCGGGCACCGCGATCAGGATTTGCGCCAGATTCAACGCCTGCCGTGCTTCCTGCTGCGTCTGACGCTCACGCAGATACTGGTCAATTTCCTGGTCTGTGGGACGAATCCGCGGCGTGACCTCGCGCTCTCGAAGTCGCTGCAGCGTGAGTTGCTCGCGCATGTCCTGGCGCCATTGTTTCAGCACCACCCCGGAGCGCTCGAGTTGTGTGCGCAATTGCTCGGGCGTCATTTGCGCGCGCTCGGCGGCATTGTCCTCGGCCTGCGACACCTCGGCATCGCTCACCTGCACGCCAATTTCTCGGGCCCACTGCAACTGCGCCCTGTCCTGAATCAGCTGGTCCAGCACCTCATTCAACAACTGCTCACGCGGTGGCGAACTTTGCCCTTGCTGCCTCAGCTGTGCCTCGATGGCCTGGGCCCGAAGCGTCACCTCGAGGTTGGTGATGGGCTCGCTGCCCACCACAGCCACGATGAAATCGGAGGACAACCGCTGAGATGCCGGCACCGGCAGCGGCACAGGCAGGGGCGAAGACAACGGCCGCAACGCACCCCCCTGGGCTGGCGCACGCAGCCCTTGCGCCCATAGGGCCTGCGTCACCAGCAGTGCCAAGCCCAGCTGACAGCAGCGGAACAACAAACGGGACGAACTTGAGGACATCATCAACGGTCAATCGTATTGGCCAAATCGGCTCGGGGGCGACACCTGGTCGCGCAGATACTGGTAGCGTGGAATCTGGGTCCTGAGGGTGCCCAACGGGTTGGGGCCCACTCGCGTGAAACCTGAAAATTCCAACTGAAACATCAGCCGCTGGTTCGCCTGGTTGGCAGCAATTTGCAATCGCTCGAACACCACACGACCCAGCCAGCAGCCTGCATCGTACTCGACTCCCAACACCGCATCGACCATCTTGCCTTCGTTCAGGTTGTAGTTGAGTCGCCCAACGGCATACCACTGATCCTCGCCCAGACCTCTCCCGGGCCCCTGGTCGCGCCCCGCAGCACCCCACAAGGCCTTGATCGGCCACTGCCAGGCCGTGTCGATCAACTCACTGCTTTGTTGGGTGGCTGGATCCACCTGATAGCGGTACGCGGCCGACAACACCCGGTAATTGCCAGGCACATACCGGGTGCCGGCCGTGGTACGCAGGGAACGCGAGGCCTTGGGGTTGTATTGCACGGTAGAGTCGAGTTGCCAGGCCGGGTTGACCTGTACCATGGCGCCCGCCAGGACATCACTCAAGCGCTCCGAAATCGGCTGGTTTTCTGTGGGGAGCAAGACATTCTGATCCTTGAACCGCAGTCGCTGGGCCAGGCCAAATCGGGCCATCTCCACGCCGCTGGAAGGGTCGATGAACCGTGACGTGGCCCCCAGCGTCATCAGCTTGTTGTCGGCGATGCGGTCCTGCCCCACAAAGGCGTTTTCGTTGAACACCGAGGCAAAGTTGTAGTCGTAGCGCCCGGTGTCGTACACGGGCAAGCGGCTCTGGTCCCGGTAGGGCGTGTTGACATAGAAAAGCCGGGGTTCCAGGGTTTGAATCGCCGAGCGACCGCCCCAGCGGGCGGGACGCTCCAGCCTAGTGGTGGCGTCCAGGCTGAATGTCGGGATGGACAGGCTGGTGGCGTTGGGCGCCAGATTGGTCGAATTCTGGGCGAGCGAGTCAAATTGATAACTGCGGGAATGCAGCATGAATTTGGGTGTCACCGTGCCCAGGGCGAGATTCATGGGGTACGCCACACGGGCCAAGGAGTACACACGCTGAGCGTTGGGCTGGCAATCGTTGGTCCCCGGTGCGCAGGCCATGGCACGATCAAAGCGCGAGTAATCCGCCTCAAAGCCTACGTCCACACCTCGCCCCAGTGTGCCCTGGTAGCGTGTGAAGAGTTGCGGCATGCGGTCAAACGGTGGCGTGATGGGGGCTGTCGGATCTTGCAAGGTCTGCCAATGCAGCGTACGAAACGCGGTGTTGAAAGGACCATGCTCCCAGTTGAGCTGCAGATCGCTGGGCAAAATGCGCTGGGTGAGGGCCGGAGACAGCCGGGTGAAGTCACGCCAGTAGTTGTCATCGCTGACCCGGTTGAGGTTGAGGGTCATGTTGACGCGCTCCGACCCCAGGTTCAGCCAGCCCACGTGGGTTTGCGTCAAGCCCCAACGGCTGCGCTCACGCAACAAATCATTAGGCATGTAGTCAAAACGGAACTGGCCGCGAAAATCAGGGTTCTGGCTCTCCAGATAGCGAAACTCGGTGCCCACATTCACACCTCGCTTGGACCACACCGTGTTGTGCAGCGTGAGGTCGCGGTTGGGGGCGATGTCCCAATAAAAGGGCTGGGTGTATTCCGCCCCGCCGATGTTGTCCACCCCGATCACCGGGGGCAACAACCCGGAGCGACGTTCGCTGTTCATCGGGAACGTTACCGCGGGAACGGGCAGAATCGGCACCCCCTTGAATTGCAGCGACGCACCCTCGGCACGCGCCTCATTGAGCTCGGTGTTGAACTCGATGCGCTGGGCCTTGAGCACCCAGTCAGGCAGCCAGCTCGGGCCGGGTTTGCGCGCGCAGGTGGTGAACGAGGTCTGGTGAATGACCCCACGGTTGTTGTCGATGAAGTCGATGCGACGCGCCTGGCCATGCGCCTGGTTGCGCAGAAACTGAAAGCTTGGTTCGGTGAAAAACCCCTGGAAGGTATCTACCTGCAACTCCAGCAACGGGCCCTGAAAGCGGTTGCCGCCACGGTTGATGGACACATCCCCCTGTGCCTTGAGCAGGTCGTGGGCCTGGTCGAATTGCATGCGGTCCGCGCGTATCACCGTATCGCCGCGGCGCATGACGGCCGAACCCTGCATGGTGGTCTCGATGTCGGCTCGACCCGTGATGCGGTCGGCCTGGATGAACGCGGGCAGTGCACGGTTGTGCTGAGAGGGCATCTTCTCTTGCAGCAGCGAGCTCGGCTTGAGCACCAACGGCGGACCTTCGGCCAGCACACTGGACGCCTTGGATGCTTGCGAGGTCGACACCGACTCCTGCGCCCCAGCCGGGAGAGCCAGTGTCAGACATGACAGCAATGCGAGCAGCGGTTTCAAGGGCAGGATGCAGCGCGGGGATCAGGCGCGTGGAGAGCGGCGCAACCGGTCGGGACGCACATCGCCACCCTCGCCACACCTGGGTTTGTAGAATTTGGATTATCCATGAGCCACCCTTCCTCCACCCCGGCCCCCGCCGTGACTCCCCCGCATTGGAGCGACCCCGCGCGCGCGCGAGCCTTTCATACCTGGCTGCAGGGTTTGGTGGATGTCCATGAACTGGATCCCGGCAGTGTGCGAGCCGCCTCGGCCGATGCCAGTTTTCGCCGCTATTTGCGTGTGGACTCGAGCGCAGGCAGCCGCATCATCATGGATGCCCCACCCGACAAGGAAAACTGCGAGCCCTTTGTGCGCATTGCCGGTCTGATGCACGACGCGGGCCTCCTGGTTCCTCGGATCCTGGCCTGGGACGCCCAACAAGGCTTCATGCTGCTGGACGACTTGGGGCAACACACCCTGATGGAGGTGATCGACCCGGCCGCTGCCTTGCCTATCCCGCTGTACGAGCGAGCCCTGGAAGCGCTGCTTTGCTGGCAACAGGCCAGCCGTGCTGGCGTGCTGCCCGCCTACGACACGGCTTTGCTGCGGCGTGAGCTGGATCTCTTCCCCGAGTGGTATGTGAGTCGCCACCGTGGTCTCATCCTGAGCGACGATCAGCGACAAACCTTGAACACCTGCTTTGAGCAGATCGTCGCCCACAACCTGCGCGGTCCCTCGGTGTATGTCCACCGTGATTTCATGCCTCGCAACCTCATGATGCCGGCGCGCGCCGATGAGCCACGCCTGGGCGTGCTCGACTTCCAGGATGCCGTGTATGGCCCGGTCACCTATGACATCGCCAGCCTGATGCGAGATGCCTTTTTAAGCTGGGATGAGGATGTGGTGCTCGATGTGACCGTGCGTTACTGGCAGCGCGCGCGCACCACCGGCTTGCTCGATGCTGAAGGCTGGTCGCAGGACTTCGGCGAATTCTGGCGCGCGGTCGAATGGATGGGCCTACAACGTCACCTCAAAGTGGCCGGCATCTTTGCACGCCTGACCTTGCGCGACGGCAAGCCCAAATACCTGGCCGATACGCCCAGGTTCATCGGCTATATCCGGGCCACCGCCAGCCGCTATCGGGAGCTCACGCCCTTGCTGCGTCTGCTCGACAAGGTGGAGGGCATTGCCGCTGACGCCACCTTCGTCATGGGGCGAGGCTGATGCATCCCCAACGAAAGACTCCATGCCTCGCCTGTATTGCGACCTGGCATTGACCCCTGGGGACGTGGTGTCGCTACCCTCAGGGGCGGCGCGCCATATTCAGGTCCTGCGCCTGCAACCCGGCGATGCGCTGACGCTGTTCAATGGCCACGCCGGTGAATACGACGCCCGGGTGGACCACATGGGCCGGCAAGAAGTGCGGGTGCGGGTGGGCAACCACCATGCCATTGAGCGCGAAGCGCCTGCGATGGTGCATCTGGTCACCGGCATGCCGGCCAATGACCGCATGGACTGGTTGGTGGAAAAAGCCACCGAACTGGGCGTGCAGCGTCTCACCCCCCTCATGACCGAGCGCAGCGTACTTCGTCTGCAAGGTGAACGCGCTGAGAAAAAGCTGGCCCACTGGCAGTCCGTGGTGGTGGCCGCGAGCGAGCAATGCGGGCGCAACCGGTTGATGACGATCGATCCGGTCTGCACCCTGGCGCAGTGGCTACGCGAACTCACCCCGCCCACCACCCCCGGTCAGCAAGTGCGCGCCGTCTTGTCGCTCCTCCCGACGGCCCGGTCACTGGGTGAGGTGCTGGCCGACACGGCCGGCGGGGGCCCCTGGATGGTGGTGAGCGGGCCCGAAGGGGGACTGAGCGCCGAGGAAGAGTCCGGGTTGCTCGAGCGTGGGCTGAGGCCCATTTCACTCGGAGACCGCGTGCTGCGCGCCGAAACTGCAGCCATTGCCGCTGTCACACGCCTGGTGCTGGCTTGAGGCGATACCGCCAGAGCTGTCGCGCACCACACTCGCCCCTGGCGTCAGATCGCCTATAACCCTGCCATGAACGCCAATCTTGTGCTCCTGTGCCTGGCCCAGGGCCTGTTTCTCACCAACAACATCACCTTTGTGGCCATCAATGGTCTGGTGGGGCTGAGCCTGGCCCCCGTGGGGTGGATGGCCACCCTGCCCGTCATGGGCTACGTGGTGGGCAGCGCACTCAGCACCGGCGTGGTGGCCCGCTCGCAGGCGCGCTGGGGCCGTCGTGCCTCGTTTCAACTGGGCTTGCTGGTGGCCCTGGCCTCGTGTGGACTGGGGGTGTATGCGGTGATGCATCACCTGTTCTGGCTGTTGGTGCTCACCACGGTGGTGGCGGGCTATTACAGCGCCAACGCGCAGTTGTACCGTTTTGCCGCCGCCGAATTGTGCGAACCCGCATTTCGTGAAAAAGCCGTGTCATTGGTCATGGCCGGCGGGTTGCTTGGCGCGGTCATCGGCCCCAACCTGGCCACCTACACGCGCGACATGCTGGATGTGCCCTTTGCCGGCGCCTATGCCGCGCTGGCCGTGGTGGCCCTGGTGGCCCTGGTGATCATCTCGTTCATCCGCTTTCCCGCCACACCGGTCCAGCCAGCCAAGCGTGACGCAGGCCGCAGCCTGCGAGAAATCGCCCGCCAGCCGACCTTCGTGGTGGCGGCCTTGACGGGTGCGCTGAGCTACGGCGTCATGAACCTGTTGATGGCGGCCACCCCACTGGCCATGCAAGTGTGTGGTCTGTCCTTCGAGAACACCGCCCTGGTGTTGCAATGGCATGTGATTGGCATGTTCGCCCCTGGATTTTTCACCGGACACCTCATCAAGCGCTTTGGCACGCTGCAGATCATGGCCGTCGGCGCGGTGCTGAATTTTGTGTGCATCCTGATCGCCTTGAGTGGCATCGAATTGCACCAGTTCCTGTGGTCCTCATTCCTGTTGGGCGTGGGCTGGAACTTCCTCTTCACCGGCAGCACCACGCTGTCGCTCAGCACCTACCAGCCAGCCGAAAAAGACAAGGCCCAGGCGGCCTTGAACTTCTGCATTTTTGGCACCATGGCGGTGACGTCGTTTGCCTCCGGGGCCCTGGTCACCACACAAGGCTGGACCTGGCTCAATGAAGGTTCGTTTGCCCCGGTGATCATCATGTCCCTGGCCATGCTGTGGCTGTGGCGGTTGAATCGCTCAACGCCGGCCTGATCAGGGCATCTGCGCGATGACCTGCGCCACCGCCGCGGTCAGGCGGCGGGCATAAGGCACGTGCAAGAACTCGTTGGGACCATGTGCATTGGATTTGGGGCCCAACACACCACACACCATCATTTGTGCCGCCGGAAAACCCTGGCTCAGCAAGTTCATGAGCGGGATGGTGCCGCCTTGACCGATGTGGCCCACCGGCGCGCCAAAGTGCGCCAGGCTGGCCTGATTGAGCGCCTGTTCAAACCAGGGTGCGGTGGCCGGAGCGTTCCAGCCACTGGCCGCACCTTGTGCATGAAAGGTCACGTTGGCCTGGTAGGGCGCGTTGTCTTCCAGCAAGGTTTTGAGTTCGGCCACCGCGGTAGCGGCGTCCACCAGGGGCGGCAGTCGCAGGCTGAGCTTGAAGGCGGTGTAAGGACGCAGCACATTGCCTGCGTCTTGCAAAGACGGGAAGCCCTCGGCACCGGTCACGCTCAGCGTAGGCTGCCAGGTGCGCTTGAGCAAGGCCTCCAGCGGGTCGGTGGTGGTCGGTAATGCCACCAGCGTGGATCCGCCGCAATCGTGGTGCGCCCAGGGGAAGCGCCTGTACACCTCCTCGCCCAAGATGGCAGCCGCGGCGCGTGCCTGCGCCACGCGCTCTTGCGGCACCTCGCAATGGAAGGACGCAGGCAACAAGTGACCGTTGCGGCTGTCTTCCAACCGATCCAGGACCTGTCGCATGATGCGAAAACTCGACGGTACCAAACCCGAGGCATCGCCCGAGTGCACCCCTTCGGTCAGGATTTCCACCTTGAGCACACCGCTGGCCAGGCCACGCAAACTGGTGGTGAGCCATAACTGGTCGTAGTTGCCCGCACCGCTGTCCAGGCACATCACCAGCCCGACATCGCCCATGCGCACGCGCAGGGCGTCGATATAGGGAATCAAATCAGGAGAGCCGCTTTCCTCGCCCGTTTCAATCAAACCCACGATGCGGGGGTGCGGCACTTGCTGACGCTGCAGGGCTTGGATCGCCGCCACACTGGCGTAGACCGCGTAGCCGTCGTCCGCAGCACCACGCCCATAGAGCAGGCCGTCCTGGTACTTCGGCGTCCAGGGGCCGAGATCACTGCGCCAGCCATTGAACTCGGGTTGTTTGTCCAGGTGACCATACATCAGCACCGTTTGCTGACTCCCCTCGCTGGCCGCACGGGTGGCAGGGACCTCGAAAAACAGCACCGGGGTACGCCCTGGCAGTTCGATGATCTCCAGTTGCAGGCCCGGCACCTGTTGCGCATGCACCCAATCGGCCGCCGCGTGCAAGACGCGATGCAACCAGCCATGCTGGGCCCACTGCGGGTCAAACGACGGCGACTTGGCCGGGACCTCCACATACTCATGCAGGCGATGGACGATGTCGTCATCCCAACTCCGCGATACGTCGGTCAGCAACTGCGTGGGTTCAAGAACGGGGACACGTGCATTCATGGTGAACTCCCAGGTTAACAAGGCAAGCAGGTTGAGCGTGGCGGCTGTAAGCGTCAGCGGCGGAGGGACTTGAACCAGCCCAGGCCCTCGGAGGTTGCACCGGCTTGTGTGCCGCGCGCAGGGCGGTATTCGCACCCCACCCAGCCCTTCCAGCCACACGCGGCGGACACCTCATCGATGACATCAAACAAATAGGGGTGATGTAACTCCCCGATGTCCGGCTCGTGCCGCTGAGGCACCCCAGCAATCTGGAAATGCCCCACCTGCCCGCTGGGCAGGTAGTGGCGGATTTTTTGGGCCACGTCGCCCTCGACGATCTGGCAGTGGTAGAGGTCCATTTGCACCTGCAGATTGTTTGCCCCGACCTCGGCCACCACGGCATGGGCATGGTCCTGTCGGTTGAGGAAGAAAAACGGAATGTCACGGGTGTTGATGGGTTCGATCAGCACATTCACACCCGCTGACGCCGCCTGCTCACACGCCCAGCGCAGGTTGCCGAGGTAGGTGTTACGCAGCGCGGGGGTCCCCACGGGGGGCGGGGACGCATAGGGGCCGCTGGTGGTCAAGGCTGCCGGCATCAGGGATGCCACGCGGTAGGCATCGGGCACCAGTCCTGCCATCACATGCACTCGCGGGCACTGCAGCACCTGCGCGTATTCCAGGGCCAGCAGAAAACCGTTGCGAAACTCGGCCTCACGCCCGGGCAAGCTGGCAATGCCACGTGACCCGGCCTGCCACGCCGCATCAATGCTCCCCGTGTCGGTACCCCCAGGCGGGGCATTGAACAGCACCTGCTGCAAGCCAGCGTCACGCAGCCAGCCCGCCAGTTGCGCCGGCATCCATTGGTAAGGAAACAGATATTCAACGGCTTCAAAGCCGTCCGCCGCCGCCGCAGCAAAGCGCTCGGGAAACGGCAACTCGTTGTACATCATGGACAAATTGGCGGCGAAGCGCGGCATGCGGTGTTCTCCAAGTACAGCTAGGTGTCTAGTCTGGCAATTTTTCTGTCGAGCAAGGCCCGTAGGTTCACCAACGCGCGCCAAAGCTCTGGCGCAAATCCTCGATCTGATCCGCATGCAGCGCGCTGGGCGGTGTCATGCCGGGTGCAGACGACAACACCCACAAGCGGGCAGTCTCTTCCAGTTCCTCGAGCGTGGCCATGGCGTGTGCGGGCGATTCATGCCAGACGTTCGGACCCAGCCTGGCCATCATGACG
>JACCDI011948628.1_pt1 | contig 10904 bp, 8 predicted proteins | sample 7442791 | NCBI WGS metagenome assembly JACCDI01 (sample SAMN15323434, study PRJNA562643) | freshwater metagenome | isolation source: river surface water | place: USA:Blue River Watershed | collected 2017-08-15
CACAGGCAAGAGGTGCAACAAGCCCCAATTTATCCTTTTCCACTCTTTGTTCAGTCACCTACCCTCACAAGCCATAACTCTAAAATGTTTTATTTAGCATAATCTACCAAGAATCACATCCCAAGCTGTATACCATAATTCTTGAGAAAAGGATGAAATTTGCATTGTACAGATGTTTATAATTGATGCAAAATACAAGAAATTGATAATGGTAATAACAATGGAAGCCACCAAAGGATATATATCTCAAAAAATCAAAGACAACAAAAAAATCATGCACTCATACAAGCTGAATAATGTAATAATTGAGGCAAGGATGAAGTTCTCATCAGATCAATGTTTAAATTTGATTACAAATACAAAACAATGTTACCATCAGTGTAATAATGGCAATTTTTGAAATTTTTTTGTCTTAACAGTCAAAAGACACTGAAAAGACCAGACCAAATATTTGCAAAAATATATATTATAATAATTGAGGCTAGGATGAAGTTCCAATTTTTTGGTTGTCTATATTAGACAAAAAAATTAAAAAGGTTACCATTGGTATTACATTGGTAGCTTTCACAGGAATTTTGTCTGAAATGTCAAAAGACAATAAAAATACAAATCCAAGCATTCACTCAAGATGTATGATGAAATGATTAAGGCTAGGATGAAGTTCCAATCATAATGTATGTGTTTACATTTTATGAGAAATACAAAGAAATGTTACCAAGGGTTTAACAATGATATTTTTGAATATTTTTTGTCTGAAAAAGTCAACAGACAGCAAAAACTTTCAAAAGTGTTACACAAGCTTTATTTTATAGCAATTGATGCTAGAATGAAGGTTCCATCATATAGATGTTGGTAATTAATGAGAAATTCAAACCAATATTACCTTGGGTATGTTGAAGGCAATTTTTGGATATTTCTTTTGTCTAAAAAAATTAATAAGACAATGAAAAAACTAAACCAAACAGTTATGCAAGCTGCATGTTATGATAATTGAGGCTAGAATGAAAATCCTATTATGTCATTTTCTAGAATTAATCAGAAATGTACCCAATGTCACCCTTGGTACAACAATGGTATCTTTCATATGATTTTTGCCTCAAAGTATCTTTCATATGATTTTTGCCTCAAATAGTAAAAAGACAATGAAAAGGCATATTCATACCTTAGCACAAGCTGTATATTATAATAATTGAGGCTAAAATAAAGTTTCTCTCAATGCATAGTCATTTATGGATGAGAAATACAAAAAACTCTATCAAGGGTGTAACAATGTTATTTTCTGACTATTTGCTATTTCAAAAAGACAAAAGACAATTAAAAACTAAACCCAACAGTTACACAATCTGTATACAGTATTAATTGAGGCTAGGATGAAGATCCAATTACAATACAGATATTTACATATTTGATAAAAAATACAAAACAATGTTATCAAGGGTGTAACAATGGCATTTTTTGAATGTTTTTGTCTCAAACGTCAAAAGCTACTGAAAACACCAGACCAAATCATTACACAAGATGTAATTATTGATTGAGGCAAGGATGCATTTCCCATTATATGGTTGTCTATATTTGATCAAAATGTAAAATATGCTACCAACATGTAAAATATGTTACCATTGTTATAACAATGGTAGCTTTCACAGGAATTTTGTCTCAAAAAGGCAAAAGACAATGAAAAAACAAATTCATGCATTCACACAAGTAGTATAATAATGTGATTGATGCTTGGATAAAGTTTCTCTCATGATATAGATGTTTACATTTGATAAGAAATACAAAAAATTTACCAAGAGTTTAACTATGGTAGATTTGCACATTTTTGTATGAAAAAGTCAAAAGACAACTAAAACCCTTCAAAACAGTTGCGCAAGTTGTATATTATGATGATTGAGGCTATGTTGAAGTTCTCATCATACATGTATTTAAATTTTATTAGAAATAGAAAACAACATTACTATAGATATGTTCAAGGCAACTTCTGAATTTTTTTTCAAAAATCAAAAGACAATGAAAAAATAAATCAAACATTTACACAAGTGGTATTTATAATAATTTAGGGTAGGATGAAGTTTCCATGATGTGGTTGTCAAAATTTGATCAGAAATGTAAAAAATGTTTCCATGGGCATTACAAAGGTAGTTCTTGCAGATTTTTTGTCTCAAAAAGTCAAAAATCAATGAAAAAACAAATTCATACATTCACACAACCTGTGTAATATAATGATTAATGCAAGGATGAAGTTCCTGTCATAATATAAATGATAATGTTTGGTGAATACAGAAAATATTACGAAGGGTGTAAAATTGACAATAATTTTATATTATTTTGTCTCAAAAGTCAAAATACTATGAAAAACCTTTCTACGCAGTTACACAAGCTGTATACTAGAATGATTAAGGCTAAGTTGAAGGTCTCATTATTTGTTCATATTTGATGAGAAATACAAGGAATGTAATCAAGAGTGTAACCATGAACATTTTTTGATATTTTTTGTCTCTAAAAGCCAAAACACAATGAAATAACCAAACTAAACAGTTACACAAACTGTATGTCATGATCATTGAGACTAGGATGAATTTTATATTGTAAAATATATGATTATATTTGATTTGAAAAACAAAAAATGTTACCATTTGTGTAACAATGGTATTGTATTTTTTGTCTCAAAAGTCAAAAGACAATGATAAAACAAATCAAACAGATACACAAACTGTATGTTATGATGAATGAAGTTATGGTGAACAATGTCATGATGAATAAGGTTATGATTAAGCTCCATACAGTTGTTCATTTTTGATTTGAAATAAAAGCAATATTACTGTGGGTATAGAAATTGTAGCTTTCACAGGATTTTTTATCTCTAAAAGACAAAAGACAATGAAAAAGCAAACACAAACATTCATACAAGCCAAATAATATAATAATTGAAGTTAGGAAGGAGTTCCAATCATATAGATGATTATATTTGATAAGAAACACAAAATAATGTGGTTTAACATTGGAATTTTGAATATTATTTGTCTGCAAAATCAAAAGACACTGAAAAACTAAACCAAACAGTCTCAAAAGCTGTATACAATGATAAACGAGGCAGGGTGAAGCTTCAATAATGTAGATGTTCATATTTGATTGGCAATGTGAATAATAATTGCAGGTACAACAATTGTAGCTTTCACAGGATTTTTATCTCAGTAAGTCAAAAGATTATGAAAAAACAAATTCATTATGATATACAAGCAGTTGAATGATATAGATGTATATATTTGATGAAAAATACAAAAATATTACTATGGGCATAACAATGGCATTTTTACATAGTAATCTGTCTCAAAAAGTAAAAAGAAAAATGAAAAACCAGCTGTATATTATGATAATTTAGGCAAGGATGAATTCCCATTATGTGGCTGTCAATAAAGTTTCCATTTTGTGCCTGTTTGTAATCAATTAGAAGTATGAAAATTGCTACAAGGGTAATAATAATCCTATTATATATAAGTTTATGTATTATCTTGTGTCAAAATGATCAAAACATAATGAAAAAACTAAACCAAATAGTTACCCCAGCTACATATTCTTGTAGTGGAGTGTACAATAAAGTTCCAATTATTTGATTGTGTACATTTGATGAGAAATACAAAAGATTGTTAACATATGGGTGTAATAACTAAATTTTTGCATAAATTGCCGTTTTTCTTCATCTGAAGAAGTCAAAAGATGATGAAAAATCAAACCAAATGGTTACCAAATTCCAAAGCTGCAAATATTGTATATGAGGCTAGGATGAGGGTCCAATAATTTAGTTGTCCATATTTTATCAGAAATAAAAAGAAGTTGTTATGGGGGACATTTTTCACATAATTTGCTAGGATATTTTGTCTCAAAAAGTAAAAAGATGATGGACAACTGAAACCCAACCATTTCACAAATTGTATATAACATGAGGCTAGGGTAAAGTTTCCATTATTTTTGTTGTTTATATTTGATAACAAATACACAAATGCTACAATTGATGTAACAATGACAATTTCACATGATTTGAGATGATTTTGTCTCAAATCAGTGAAAAGACAATGAAAAATAAATTCATGCATTCACACAAGCCATATATATTTTAATAATTGAGGCTAGGATAGAGATTCCACCATGATGCTTTTTCATTTGATGAGAAATGCAAAAATGTATAACATTGGCATTTCTGTCATTTTTTGTATCAAAAAGTCAAAAGACAACAACAAACCTATGTAAACAGGTACCCAAGCTAAATATTATGATACTTGAGGCTAGGATTAAGATCCCATTATTTTGTTGTAATTATTTGATCACAATGTGAAAACATAGTCCCATTGATATAACAATAGTAACTTTCATCTGACTTTTGACTCCATGCACCCACACAAATTGTAAATTATAACCATTGATGCTATGATGAATTTAACATTCTGTTATGCTTCATAATTAAGAAAAAAGTTAAGTATGGTGATCATGGGTGTATCAATGACATCTATTGTATAATTTTTGAATAAAAAATTTGAAAAGTGAAGTGAAAATATTGAAAAGTTATGAAAACACATTAATTGAATGAAGACAAAAAATCAATTCCCTGAATAACACAAGCAGTATATATTGCAATTTTTGAAATCTGGATGAATGTTCAGGTGAAATGTGTTTTGTATTCAATGACAACTTATATTATAATTGTTGAGACTGTAGAATAATTTGGGCAAGGTGGATATTTCAATTTAATAAGAGATCAAAAAATGTTGATCACGGTTGTTGTAGTGGCTATTTTTCATAAAATTTGAATTCATCAAGAAATTTAAATAATGATCATTGGCATTGTAGTGACAATTCTCATTTTTTCGTTATCTTGGAAGTGGAAAGTAGACAAAACAGCAATGTCCATAATTATTCAAGTTGTATATTGTAATCTTTTAAGCTTGAGGGATGTTCAAATCAGGTGGTTGTATTTATTATATGGAATACAAAAGAAGTGATCAGAAGTATCACAATGATGATTTTCATTCATTTTTTCTATAAAAACAGAAGGTAAATAGAAAACTTTCTTATGATTCAAAAAGCCATATTATGATCATTGAGGCTGATGAATAGTTTATATCAGATGATTGCTTTCCTTTTAAAAATTTCAAATTTTTTTATGCTGGGTATAACTATTGAAATTTTTATTTCTCTTTAGTTTTGAAAAGTAAAAAGTAGACAAAAAAACAAGTGCTCATGTTTTCACTGCCTATATATTGTAATAATTGAGGTTGGGAAAAGTTGTGGTCATACCTTTTCTATAAGATATCAAAAAATTTGGTGATCATGGGTTATACAATACAAATGTTTGTTAATTTTATCTCTCTAAGTGAAAAAAAACAGAAATTGCTCATGATTACACAAATATTACATAAATACAGCCATAATGGTGATTTGTACCAACAAGGGGAGTATTTGTCAAAGAAAGTATCATCCTGCAATTTCACAGCATCATCATCTGTAGACAGGAATCCAGTGATGAGGCAGGTGGGATGCATGCATCACCAAAAACATCACTTGAATTTCATCCAGAAATGAACAGTAGTGTAGTTCATAATTTTTTTATTCAGAAAGATGAATAAGGGTGTACAACATCAGCCAAGCCATGACCAATTTTTGCTTTTCTTTTCACTAATATCTTTCTAGTTAGAACCATGGACTGACTAGAAAATAGCAACAACCTGGCAAATAAAAAGACCACAGTTCTGCTAAGCTTGTGGATTATCCTGAGACTCTGTCACCAAGTGCATGACCTAGCCAGCAGATTACTGGACCCAGATGTGATACTGCTGAGCAAAACAGGCACATCAAAACCTCAAAACTCTCTAATTTGAACCCACAGACCACGGGTATTGATAGACTTGAGCCCATTGCATTTTTCACCCAGAGTTATCAGGTACGCAACCAAGGCATTTCAATGGTAAGAAACAATCCCATACAGCATTGTGCTGCAGGTGGATATTTATCTGTGCCCCAAGGTCAAGATTGAGATCAGGAGCAAGATGTTGCCATGACAGATGCTGCAGGTGACGGCGCCCTCCATAGAGGACAAGAACAAGATGGCCAACCAGACCAAGAGCTTCCACTCAACTTGGAAGCCCCAGGCCCAGGCCAACAGGAAGAGTAGCAGCAAGAAGTCCCCACCAACCCAAATCAGATGCAAGGGAACATCCCTCCCAAACTCCTCAAAAGATTGGAGTGCAAGCGCCTCCTTGAAAGACTGGGTTTCAGCTTAGAAATATCACATGCCATGGTCTGTGATAATGACTATGACACAACCAAGAAATTGTCATATCTCAAGCCCAACAATGTTGATATTCTAGTCAAGACCCTGTGCTCCCCAGACAGAGAGCACAAGGACAGAACCAAAGACCCCAGAATAAGCATGCCACATTCTTCACATTGGCTTTGTCTTATTCCATTGAGTTTGTTGCAGTCTACATCCCATGATCAATGGGGTTACCAAGCTAAATTTCTATGTTCTATACCTTCAGCAGGCATGGAAAGCTGATCACAACAACAACATCTACAGCAAAAACCGACCCAAGTGGGATGCAGTAGACCCAGAGCAGTCCTTCATAAATATCCAGGAGTACTTTGAGTCCCTTTGTGGTACCAACAAGGCTCCATGCTCCTACATGCTCTGCAAAGATATTGTTCACCTTGTGCACAGAAATGAAGCAATAGGATAATGGGTCAACCCCAACAAGAAGATGATCAAGAGGTGTCCTATTATCCCTACCAAGCAGCACCCCATTTCCCTAACGTCAAGTTACTTGAAGACATGCCTGATCTGAGATCCCCTGAGTTGTCCTAGACTTGGCTATGTGCTATGCCAAGCTCAAGATCATAGTGGAAAAGACACCAGCTGAGACCTGCATCAACAAGTTTTGCAAGACATACAATGTCCGCACCATGTACAAGAAACTCTAGTTTATGTTTCTTTTGCCAGGGTTTGACCCAACATTGTGCTCCCTAAGCTACAAAGGGGGAATTCAAGACTATTAACTTTGAGATGTATGTTGCCCACCACATGACGATCTTCCAGCAAATGAAGAATTGCAAGAATGATGGCTATGATTGGATTGATTCTGGCATCCACATACGCTACTTCCTTGCAGGTATAGATGAACCCTCTCTTAAGACTGCTGTCCAGATCTACAAATTCCAAGATTCCTATATCATTAACTTCATTCTAGCGCCTCTTATCTCACAATGATGGTGCAAAATACTCCTGCTGCAAAATGAGTACATGTTGTGGCTGCTGCCTCTGAGGTCAAAGGCATCAAGCTCAAGAATAGGGATTCCACAGACAGTTGTCTCCCTCCTGCAAAGTATCCAGGAAGTGTCTACAAGATGAACTCCCCAAAGAAGAAAGAATGGTTCTGGCAAGACCACAAGAAAGCCAAGGCTAATGAGGACAACATTCTGGCAGCCAAGAAAAGATGGGAACAACCTTCCACCAAGCAGGCAAGGTACCTGACATATGCTGTCCAGTTCCACCACAGCCAGATCAATAGTCTTAGTGCCCAGAACCAAAAGATGATGGCAGCCCTTATCACATCAGTAATCAACACCCCCAAATCCAACCCCTCCTCCAAGGAGGAAGGTGGAGACCAAGATGGTGGCAATCAGAAACAATTCCAACCTCACCAAGAATAACAAGAAGAAGAAATCTTTTTGGGCTGGTTAACCCAAGGGGAATCTCAGTTATATGTCCCTTGAACAGTCCATGATTGCACCTACTTGCACAGTCCAGTCTACTTGTAGTCAGAGTAATCATATTAGAATATCAGTTGAATTAGACTCACATAAATACTGATGATTTGTATCAACAGAGGGAGTATTTGTCATGGAAGGCATCTTCCTGCAATTTCACAGAAGCACCATCTACAGATATAGGAATCCAGTGGTGAGGCAGGCAGGATGCATGCATCACTGAAACATCATATCCAGAAGAGAACAGTAGTGTAGCTCATAATTTTTATTTTAGATCAGATGAATATGGGTAAGATGTAAGACATCACACAGGCAATGGTTGATATCAACCTACTCAATAACTAATATTTTTCTAATAAAACACAATAATAATTATGGTATTTCTTATATTCAATGAGAAAACAGATGAGGCCAATGGGTATCATTATTATTCATGCATAATTTTGTTTGACTGAGGCTGGAGAAGAGTTCACATGAGGTGGTTGTTTATATTTAAGGAGAATTCAAAATTTTGATGCTTGGTATAATGATTGAACTTATTATGCACATTTAGTCTTAAATAGTGGAAAGTCAATGGGAACTAGTGCTCATGATTTCACGACCTGTATTATAATAATTGAGGATGAGAACAAGTTGTGGTTATTTATATTCAATGGGAAATCAATGAATTTAGTGATTATAGGTAATACAATGCAAATGTTCATGTTTTTTCGTTCAAAAAGTGAAAAGTAGAAAAATTACCCATGATTACATAAAAATATATCATTGATTGAGTCCAGATTTGCAGTCCAGATCAGAGTTTTTAGATTCAACAAGAATATAAAATGAGGAATATGGGTATAATGTTCATGCCTATTTTTGTCAAGAAAACTAAAATACTACATAGACAAAAATGGTAATTCAATTACCAATTTGTACATTATAATGATTGAGAAATAGAAGAAATAGATCATATGGTTGTTTGAATTCAACTGAAATATACACAATGGTCATCATGGGTATCACAATGGCAATTTTTATGCATGTTTTGTCTGGAAAATAATAAAAAAACAAAAACTGAATGAAAAATGCTCACAGGTGTATATTTAATCAAGGTTGAAAGGAAGGTTAAACAATGTGCTCATTTCTAAAAATAGTCAATACAATTACCAAGTTGTACATTATTTATTAAGGACTACAAAATATTAGATAACATGGTTGTTTGTATTCAACTGAAATAAACAATGGAAATCTTGTGCATCACAAAGGCAATATTCATGCATGTTTTGTCCAGAAGCATGATAATGAAACAAAAAATGAGTGCACAAAAATGTTCACAGGTGTATATTTAATTAAGGCTGAAAAGAAGCTTAAATGATGTGATCGTTTCTATTAAACTAGAGCATTAAACAATAGTGATGGTGATAATGGGAATCACAATGGTTGTTGTCATCAATATTTTTTGTAAGAAAAACTGTATATTACAATAAATGAGGTTGAGAAATAAATCAGATCAAGTGGGTGTTTGCATTCAACAAGAAATAAAAATGATCATAAGTATCTAGAATCACAATCACCATTTCCATAAAATTAATGCCACTTACAAGTGGTTATGTCAATTGACAAGTAAACAAAAAAATTTATGATCATGGGTATCAAAATTCATTATGGATTTTTGCACATTTTTTGTTTAAAAAGGAAAAAGATCAAAAAGACAAAAATCGAAAGAGTCAAGATGTATACTACTTCATTTAAGGCTAGAAAGAAGTTCCCATCAAGTTGTTGTTATTTGTACAAAAAAATATTGTTTTCATGGATATTGGATTTGAAGAATACAATTACAATTTTCTTATATTTTTTGTCCCAAAGATGAAATGACATTAGAAACAACCAATTACCAAAGACATAAAAGGTGTTTATAATGTTGATATTAATAAGTACAAGAATTATGATAATTAATCAAATTATGCATCAAAAGCACCAATTTTTATAATTATGTATCTAGGAATATTGATTAGTTACAGATTTTTCTTTCAAGCATTGATGTGCTATTAATAGTGAATGAATCAGGACTCCTTACTTTTTGATGTTGTAAAATAAAGAGTATTAAATCTGTTAAAAATGGTGAGTTAGTACTCACTCCTTATTCAGTATTCAAAAGGAAGGAGTCTTGTTAAAACAGAAATAATGAATGTAATAAACACTTAGTCAGAAAGAGGAGAAAAAAGAAGTAGTGTTGAAAATACTGAGCTTTGTTTTGTGACAAAAATATTGATAGTCACCATGCTGCATGGAACACAGAATGCTTGTAAAAAGACAAAGAAACAATGACACTAGAAAATAATGACTAAAAAGACTCCCTCTCAAACCCTGGATTTGTATTAAAAACTCTATTCACAGTTCCATTGTAATAATCATGAGTCATAGGACTGCATGTTCAGATAGAAATATTCTCTTTCTCATGATTCAGGATGCTTTTTTGCTTATTACACAATGCATACAACTCTAAGTACTTCCTTCATTTTTATTATTCCTTCTAATCCCAGCTCATCTGCTTTTGTACATGCACAATCAACAAATGGTTTCAACACAGATCTGGCATTATAACCCTGTCCAATGACAAGTCTGTATTATCAATTGTGCTCCCAAAAAATATTCCAAATTTGATCAACTTTGAAAGTCAATTGACTATCAAAGTAGATCGACTGGGATTGCTGCCCAGCAGACAAAATAAAACTTCACGGTGCGCCAAAATTTTTTCTCAAATCCAATGAAGGTGTGCTCAAAAATTTCCCGGAAATTCACATACTACACTTTCCAAAACAATCTTGAGTTTTCAGCCAATTTTTGAGATTTTTGCGCCTCTCGCGTTGGGAGCGCTCAAAAAACTTTTTCTTGAGGGGAGATTTTTGAGCGTCTCCGTAAACTCTACTTAATTTAGTACTAATTCCAAATCAAGTTCCTTGAGCCTTCATCGAGTTTTTTGCAACAGCTTTTCCCACCAGTTTTTCTCTCGCCCATCCTCAACATCATGGCTGACACTAATCGCCCTCATTCATCAAATCGTCAAAGCAGTGTTGCAAAAGTCAAGTCTCGCAACACCGCTCTAGCTCCCCGTGACAGGAGAGGACGTTCTGTTCCTCCTCGTTTGCATCTAGCTGTTGGCC
>JACCDI010557898.1_pt1 | contig 10903 bp, 8 predicted proteins | sample 7442791 | NCBI WGS metagenome assembly JACCDI01 (sample SAMN15323434, study PRJNA562643) | freshwater metagenome | isolation source: river surface water | place: USA:Blue River Watershed | collected 2017-08-15
ACTCATCTGTGGCCACAGCAGACCTAATGCACCGAACTAGCAAGGGCCGACAGTGGCGCCTCTTCCCCGACGACGCTTTCGAATTAACAATCCGTCGGCCGGCGGTGACCAGAGATGAGTGAGCGAAGTTAAATCAAGTAGTTCGAATAGTTCAAACAGTTCGAATAGTTCAGAGAGATTGAGAGTGATACGAAGTGGGGGAGATGATGCAACACATATCAGTGATGCGCGATCGATGCGTCGATCTGCTCGCTCCTTCAATTCTCTCTTCAAGCAATCCTGTAGTAGTAGATGCAACTCTTGGACTTGGTGGACATAGCGAAGCCTTATTGCAGCGTTTTGAAAATCTCACGGTAATTGGTATCGATCGCGATACTGAGGCGTTAGCTAAAGCTCGCACTCGTCTTGCACCATTTGGAGATCGCTTTAAATCAGCGCACGCAATCTTTGATCAATTTAGCGAAGTCATTGAGAGTTTTGGTTTCGAAAAAATTAATGGCGCTCTCTTTGATCTCGGTGTCTCTTCTATGCAATTAGATGAGGGTGCTCGTGGATTCTCTTACTCTCACGAGGCACCGCTTGATATGCGCATGGATCAGAGCCGCGGGATTACCGCCTCTGAAATAGTGAATACATACGAGCCAGGTGAATTAGTCCGCATCTTGCGCGTCTATGGAGAAGAGAAGTTTGCAACGCGAATTGTTGAAAATATCGTTAAGGAACGCGCAAAAGCGCCATTGAATTCAACTACGCAACTTGCCGCTCTAGTGAAGGAGAGCATTCCAGCTGCTACTCGCCGAACCGGTGGCAATCCCTCAAAGCGCACCTTCCAGGCGCTGCGCATTGCGGTCAATGATGAACTAGGAGCAATCGAGCGAGCAATTCCGCAGGCACTTGATTGCATTCTTATCGGTGGCCGCGTCGTCGTGATGTCATTCCAATCTTTGGAAGATCGGATTGTTAAAGAGAAGTTTGCTGATGCCTCAACTTCCAAGAGCCCACGTGAACTTCCGATTGAACTCCCGGAATTCGCGGCGAAGTTTAAGTTGGTATTTAACTCAAGCGAAAAGCCATCAGATGCTGAGATTGAAGAGAATTCTCGTGCTGCATCTGTTCGCCTTCGCGCAATTGAGAGGGTGGCTGCGTAATGGCAACAGCTCTCGCCCGTAAAGCTATTTCAACAACACTGACATCTGGCATCAAGCGCCAAGTAGTTGAAACCTCAGCAAAGATTATTCAAGGCGCATTTCCGCAGGTATCAGTGGCACAACAGGCAAGCCGTAAGTACTTCGCAATCTTTGTTACTGGAATTAGCGTCGCTGGCTTTATGGCTCTCCTAGGAATTAACACTCTGCTTGCCCAGGATGCATTTACTCTTTCAAATCTTAAGATTGAAGCGAAGCTTGTTGCCGATCAGCGCGATGCCATTAATCGCAAGATTGATTCGCATGCAGCTCCTGATGCACTTGCACGTAAGGCAGAAGCCCTCGGCATGAAGCCATCTGAGACGCCTATTTTTCTCAACCTTTCACCAACGGGGGAGGTAACTCGTGGGTGATCTCCTTCTAGCTAAGTCGCGTATTCGAATTCTGGCTCTTGGCTTCACAATTGTCTTGGCGCTACTGAGCTTGCAGCTCTTTCGCGTACAAATTTTTGAGGCTGCCAATTACAAGCTTCGTGCAGTAGATGAGATGGAGACAACGCGTACGGTGCAAGCTCCCCGTGGAGATATCACTGATGCAAATGGCGTCGCATTTGCTCGCAGTGTTTCTGCAATCAGCATCGTCGTAGATCAGACACAGATCAATAATCCGGCAAAGACAGCAGCTTTTGTAGCGCCAATTTTAGGGTTAACGACAACAGAGGTTCAGTCAAGTATCACCGGTACTCGCAAATATTCAATGGTTCTAAAGAATGGCCGCCCCGCGCTGTGGGAGAAGCTGACTTCAGCGATCGATTCATATAACTCTTCGCTGGGAAGTAAAGAGTTAGATAAGCGCATCATTGGTTTCTTCCCAGAGCGCTCTTACATTCGCGAGTATCCATCCGGCCAGTTGATTTCATCGCTAGTCGGATTTGTTCGTGCTGATGGCGTTGGTGCAACTGGAATTGAATCTAGTTTGAACTCAATCATCTCTGGCACTGCTGGCCGATATTCATATGCGCGAGCAAATGGAGCAGAGATTCCAGGTTCGCAGAGTGAAATCATTGCGCCTAAGGCAGGCACAAGCGTTCGCCTTACTATCGATCGTGATGTTCAATGGATTGCATCTAAGGCAATCGCAGAAGCTGTGAAAAGTTCAGGCGCTGCCAACGGAACTGTGATCGTGATGGATCCAAAGACTGGTGCGATTATCGCTCATGCAACAGCGCCGACATTTGATCCCAACAATACAAAGGGCATCTCGCTCGACCTTATGCGCAACCCATCGGTGCAAGATGTATATGAGCCGGGTTCTACTGGAAAAGTAATGACTATGGCCGCGGCTTTGGAAGAGAAGACAGTTACTCCAACGACAGTCTTTACCGTTCCTTACGGACTTTATCGCTCCGGAAAGACTTTCCATGATCACGAACGCCATGCCACACAGCACCTGACAACAACTGGAATTCTTGCTGTTTCAAGTAACACAGGTTCAATTAAAGTTGGAGAGACGCTTGGTAGCCAGCGTCTCTATGACTACCTCACTAAGTTTGGCATTGGCAGCAAGACCGGTTCAGGATTACCGGGAGAGTCAGCTGGAATTCTCCATCCAGTTAAATCATGGTCTGGTACTACTGCACCTACTGTTGCTTTTGGTCAGGGCTACTCACTGACTGCAATGCAAGCTACGAGCGTCTTTGCCACAATCGCAAATGGCGGCGTACGAGTGTCGCCAACTGTAATTGCGGGCACGAGCGACTCATCTGGACATTTCACTCCGGCTGGCAATCGTGAATCAGTTCGTGTTGTCAGTGAAGATACAGCCGCAAAACTTCGCATCATGATGGAGAGCGTTGTTTCGGGAAATGGAACTGCGCCAAGTGCAGCTATCCCGGGTTATCGAGTTGCAGGAAAGACGGGCACAGCGCAGCGAGTAGATCCGATCACTGGTAAGTACAGCGGATACACAGCATCATTTATTGGCTTTGCACCTGCAGATAGCCCTCGTTTTGTTATCAGCGTGACGCTGCAGCGTCCACGTAATGGTCACTATGGTGGAGCGCTCTGCGGACCTGTCTTTAAGAAGGTAATGTCATTTGTTCTTCAATCAGAACATGTAGCACCAACTGGCACAAAGGTAATGCCAGTGGCACTTACCAAGGCGCAGTTGAAGACTTTTAAAGCAACTCAAGTAAGTGCGAAGACTCGATGATTCGCCCATTTAATTCCTTCTCACTCTCGCTGGAGAATGCGGCGGAGTTATTGGGTGGTCAGAAGCAGAATTTTTCAAATGTAACTTTTACGGGATTGACACATAAAGATTCTGATATTCAACCTGGCGATCTCTTTCTCGCATTTCCTGGGGCAAAGAGACATGGTGCCGAATTTGTAGAGTTGGCAAAAGAGAAAGGTGCAGTTGCCGTTCTTACAGATGCGCAAGGCTCTGAAATATCAACGAGCCTGCCGACGATAGTTGTCTCAAACGTTCGAGAAGCGGGCGCGACTTTAGCGAGCCATTTCTATCGCGCTCCGATTAGAGATATGCAGAGCATTGGAATTACAGGCACTAACGGCAAAACCACTGTGACCACGCTCCTCTATCAGCTCTTTACCGCCGTTGGGCGTGAGACTGGTTTGATTGGAACTGTTGAAACTCGCATCGGGAAAGATGTTGTGAAGAGCGAGCGGACAACACCTGAGGCAGCTGATTTGCAGGCGCTGGCAGCAACTATGCGAGAGCGACACATGCGTCACCTAGTGATGGAGGTATCTAGCCACTCACTCGATCTCAAGCGCATTGTGGGATCGCACTTTTCGATTGCTGGATTTACAAATCTAAGCCAAGATCATTTGGACTATCACAAAGATATGGAGTCTTACTTCGCGGCCAAGTCAAAGCTCTTCACTCACGAATATGCTGAATCAGGATTTATCAATATTGATAATTCTTATGGCGCACGTCTTTTTGCGCAATCTCCAATTAACTCCACATCACTTTCTCGCACTAACAAGAATGCAACCTGGCATTTCACGGAAATCAACCCAATTGCGAGTGGAGTTGAATTCACCATGCGCGGCCGCGATGGAATTTTGATTGAATCTAGAACCCCGATGCATGGTGGTTTTAATCTTGATAATCTCTTGATGGCAGTTGCGATTGCTTATGAATGCGGCATCGACCCACTAGAGATGGCGAGCATTATTCCGACTTTGAACGGAGCTCCAGGAAGACTGGAACCAGTGACCTTGGGCCAGAATTTCACTGCGCTCGTTGATTATGCTCACTCTCCAGATGCAGTAATCAACGTTCTTCAAGCTGTGCGCGAATTTACATCAGGCAGAGTGATTGCCGTACTTGGGTGCGGCGGAGACCGTGATTCATCGAAGCGTCCACTCATGGGTGCAGCGCTAGCCGATAACAGTGATATCGCAATTTACACAAGCGACAATCCGCGAAGCGAAAATCCTGAGGCTATTTTGAAAGAGATGGTCGGTGCATCGCTTGTGAATCAGCCCTGTGCAGTAATTGCCGATCGCGCAGAAGCAATCGCATACGCGGTCGGAGAAGCTGTTGCGGGAGATACAGTCATCATTCTCGGGAAGGGCCACGAGAGCGGTCAAGAAATTGATGGCGTCGTTACACCGTTTGATGATCGCATTCAGTTAGCTCAAGCGATAGAGGCAAAGAAGTGATTTCAATGAAGGCGAGCGAGATTGCCGCTGTAACTGGGGGAGTCCTTCACGGTGACGATGTTCTAGTTAATGCACCAGCATTTCTTAACTCATCGGATTGCGTTTCTGGCTCAATTTTTCTGGCTATTAAAGGTGAAAATGTTGATGGCCACGACTTCGCCGATGATGCTTTCTCACACGGCGCAGTTCTTGCAATAACCACTCGCACTATTGAAGGTAATTGCATCGTCGTAAATGATGTGACGGCAGCAATATCGGCTCTGGCAACACATGTGCGTATGGCGCTCAAGAATCTCACTGTCATTGGAATTACTGGTTCTCAAGGTAAGACAACCACTAAGGAATTACTTGCAGCAATTCTCTCAGCCGAAGGCTCCACCATTGCACCTAAGGGAAATAACAACAATGAACTCGGCGTACCAATCACACTCTTGAAATGCTCCGAGGAGACTCGTTATTGCATCCTTGAAATGGGCGCTCGGCATATGGGAGATATCGAAGCCCTTGTGCAATTAGCCCGCCCAAATATCGGGGTGGTACTCCGTGTGGCAGCAGCTCATCTTGGTGAATTTGGATCTATGGAAGCGATCGCAAAGACGAAGTCAGAGATGATTAGTGAGCTCGATACTGATGGAATTGCAATTCTCGGTCAATACGACGACTTCACGCCGAAGATGTCTTCGCTTCATGATGGCAAAATCATCACCTTTGGCGAAGTTCAAGGCGCGCAGATTCGGGCAACAGATATCGAACTCCGCGATGGTCGTGGCCACTTTGAATTAGTGACACCTGAGGGCAGATCTACCGTTGCACTCCGTCAACATGGACTCCATCAAATACCTAATGCACTTGCTGCGGCAGCAGTTGCCTATGCACTTAACATCTCAACAGATCACATAGCAGCGGCACTTTCAACAGCTGAGATGAATGCGCGTTGGCGTATGGAGGTTCATGAGCTTCCTGATCTAACGCTCATTAATGATGCTTACAACGCAAGCCCCGATTCAATGAAGGCTGCTTTAGCGATTCTTGCTCACATGACTCAAGAGCGAGGCGGGGAATCGTGGGCATTTCTCGGGAATATGCGAGAGCTCGGCGAATCAACGCAAGGCGCTCACCGAGAAATTACTTCATATGCTTCAGAATTAGGTATTGATCATCTCGTATCGGTAAACGCGCCAGATTTCATCGGCGGAGCGGTAAAGAACTCTGCCATGGTGATACATGCGTGCGCGGATAAGAGCGAGGCGCTGAAATTGGCCGAGCATATTAATCGAGGAGATGTAGCGCTCTTTAAAGCTTCTCGTTCAGATAAGTTGGAAGAGCTAGCGGATGCAGTTGAAGAATTGTGGAAAATAAAGGTGGAGCGAGAAGAAGGAAGTAGTAAATGAAAGTTATCTTGATTGCTGGCGCTCTTGCCCTCTTCTTCTCTCTCTTTGGAACGCCATTGCTTATTAAATTCTTAGCTCGACGCGGCTATGGTCAGTTCATCCGTGATGATGGCCCATCTGCTCATCACACTAAACGAGGCACCCCAACCATGGGTGGAATCATCATTATCTTCGCCGCTATCGCTTCATATTTCTTAGCTCACCTCATTACGGGAAGCTCTGTGAGCGCTTCCGCACTTCTGGTTCTCGGACTTGTTGTCGCACTTGGCTTTGTTGGATTTCTCGATGACTATATGAAGATCTCTCGTCAGAATTCACAGGGAATAAGCGGAAAGCAGAAAATTCTTGGTCAAGTAATAGCGGCATCTGTATTCGGTTATATGGGGCTTCACTTTCCTGACAAAGATGGCCTCACTCCAATTAGCAACAACCTCTCTACTGTTCGCGATACTTCTATAACTCTCGGTGTTGTTGCGGTTGTCATTTGGATTGCATTCATGGTTACCGCGACCAGCAATGGCGTAAATCTCACTGATGGATTGGACGGTTTAGCAACTGGCGCTTCCGTCATGACGTTCCTCGCATTCATTTTGATTGGTGTATGGGAATTTGGACAGAGCTGTGCAAATGTTGGTGCGACTGCAAATTGCTACGCGGTGCGCGATCCACTCGACCTGGCTGTTCTGGCGGCGGCCTTTGCTGGCTCATGTACCGGTTTCCTCTGGTGGAACGCTTCGCCCGCAAAGATCTTTATGGGGGATACCGGTTCCCTTGCACTGGGTGGCGCACTTGCCGGAATCGCGGCATCACAGCGCGTCGAGTTACTTTTGATTCCACTTGGCGGACTATTTGTGATCATCACACTTTCGGTCGCTCTTCAGGTAATTTATTTCCGACTTACAGGCGGCAAGCGTTTATTTAAAATGGCTCCGCTGCAGCATCACTTCGAACTCATGGGGTGGGGAGAAGTCACAATCGTGCTTCGCTTCTGGATTATCGCTGGACTCTCAGTCTCGCTCGGTCTTGGCCTCTTCTATGCCCAATGGGTAGCAAGTTAATTCTTGGATGCCATTCGTGGATAACATCTATCTCAATCTCGCCGAGCAGCGCATAGTTGTTGCTGGTGCAGGAGTTACTGGTTTAGCGGTTGCTCGCGAATTGGCTAAGCGCGGTGCAACAGTTGTTTTTGCCGATGACAAGGTCTCTGAAGTTGAAGGATTTTCGGTCCGTAAACCAAGTGAATTTTCGGCAGATGAATTTGATGCTCTGATGGTTTCTCCTGGATGGCGAGAAGATCATCCACTGGTTGCGCTCTCTAGAGGGAAGAATAAATCAATCCTTAATGAGATCGATTTCGCATGGTCGGTAAAGAATGAGATTAATCCAGGGCAAAAATGGCTTGCACTTACCGGAACCAATGGAAAGACCACAACGGTCGAGATGGTTGCTCATATTCTGAAATCCTCCGGAGTCAATGCCACAGCATGTGGCAACGTTGGAACAACCGTTATTGAATCAGTGCTTCATCCAGATAAATTTGATTACCTCGTACTCGAGTTATCTTCGTTCCAGTTACATTGGTTGCGGGATGCTCAGTTTGTTTCAGCCGCAATCCTCAATATTGCCGATGATCACGTAGATTGGCATGGTTCATTTGATGCTTATGCCGAAGCGAAGATTTCAATCCTAGATAAATCAACCACTGCTATTCTCAACGGGGATGATGGCGAAGTTGTAGGTAGAACTTCTCACTGGCTTGGTCGGAAAATTTTCTACTCACTTGATACCCCTGGACCTGGTGAGCTAGGGGTGGTGGAGGAGCTCCTCGTAGATCGCGCCTTTGTGGCAGATTCACAGGAAGCTGCTCTCATAGCTGAGCTCCCGGAGATAGTTCCGACAGTTCCTCATCACATCTCAAATTCTTTAGCCGCAGCTGGCTTGGCATCGACAGTTGGCGTCTCTCGAGAATATATTCGAGAAGCTCTTAAAACTTTTAAACCAGGTAAGCATCGTATTGAACTTGTCGCCGACCATAATGGTGTGAAATGGATTGACGATTCCAAGGCAACGAATCCTCACGCAGCGACAGCATCAATTCTCTCCAATTTCTCCGTCATCTGGATTGCCGGGGGATTGGCGAAGGGTGCGGCAATGCAACCGCTTGTAGATCGCACCTGGAGTCGAATGAAAGCGGTAATTCTCATCGGTGAAGACCGTGGATTGATTCGCGATGCTTTAGAGATCACGGCACCAGAGCTGCCCATCTTTGAAGTTGATTTTCCGCAAGGGTATGTAAGGGGCTCTGAGAGCAATGCATTTATGGAAGAGATTGTTGGAAAAGCGAAAGCACTAGCAACCGAGGGCGATGTAGTTCTCTTAGCACCAGCCTGCGCTTCGATGGATCAATTTAATTCTTACTCAGATCGTGGAGATCGATTCGCGAAAGCAGTCAAGGAAGTAGTTATCAATGCCAAGTAAAGCCGCAGCTCGTACCCGCTTTCTCAACAGCCCCGTCAATCATTTCTACATGATGATTCTCAGTACTTCTGTACTGGTCGTACTTGGGCTCATCATGGTTTTCTCAGCGTCATCAATTCATGCCATTGATACAAAGGGATATGCATTCGCAGTGGTCCTTCGCCAATTCATTTTTCTTGCATTTGGATTACCTTTTGCAGTTTGGTTAGCGCGACTCCCACTTCAATACTGGAGCCTTATTGCGCGAATTAGCCTTGTCGCATCCATAGTTTTAGTTGGAATAGTGATGATTCCTGGAGTTGGAAAAGAAGTAAATGGCAATCGAAATTGGATTGATTTAAAGGTAATTGATATCCAGCCGGGTGAATTCACGAAGTTCTTACTCATTCTGTGGGCGGCCTATATGTTGGCAAGGAAAGAGAAGGCGCAACGAACTCGCTTCAATGTCATTGCCTTGATTGGACCAGGTTTTCTCATCGTGATCGCAGGAATTATGCGCGGCGGAGATCTTGGAACTGTCTCTGTAATCGCAGCCATTGCAGCGGGACTCTTCTTCGTCTCAGGGGTAGAGCTTCGCAAGATGGGTTGGGTTGCTGCAGTGGGCTTCCTGGGATTGGCTGCTGGAATCGTGACGAGTGACTACCGTCGTGCTCGCTTCTTAGTTTTCCTCAATCCTTTTGCACCTGAGGAGTATAAGAATTTTGGTTGGCAACCGGCGCATAGCCTTTTAGGTCTAGCAAGTGGAGGTCTCTTCGGTGTCGGTCTTGGTGGAAGTCGCCAAAAGTGGGGCAACCTTGCCGAAGCTCACACCGACTTTATCTTCTCGGTGATCGGTGAAGAACTTGGATTAGTTGGAACTCTTGCAGTTCTCATTTTGATTGGCACCCTTGTATATTCCATTTTCCGCATTGCGTTGCGAGCTAAAGATCCTTTCTCTCGCTATGTCTGCGCTGGCGTTGGATGTTGGATTGGCGTGCAGGCTATTTTGAATATTGGTACTGCAATTAGCGTGCTTCCTGTTGTTGGCGTAACACTTCCGCTGGTTTCTTACGGTGGTTCTGCTTTGCTCACTACGATCTGCGCCCTAGGCTTTGTTGCAGGCGTCGCGCTCAGAGATAATGAGGTCTCATCGGCGCTCGTGCGTCGATTCGCTAAGAAGTAAGGGGAGGAGTTGCAATGAAACTTCTCCTAGCCGGTGGTGGCACGGCCGGACATATCGAACCCGCCCTAGCGGTTGGCCGAGGATGGTTGCAGGCGCATCCTGGAGATGAAATTCTCTATCTCGGTACATCTTCCGGTTTGGAAACCTCACTTATTCCGGCAGCCGGCTTTCCCGTTCTGGATATTCCGAAGGTAGCCATTGCGCGATCGCTCTCCCCGTCACTGTTGAAGGTTCCATTTCAATTGGCATCAGCGGTAGCGCGTACGATGAAACATCTCAAAGACGTTGATTGTGCAATTGGCTTTGGCGGGTATGTCTCAGCTCCGCTCTATATCGCAGCTTTCTTAAAGCGAGTGCCACTTGTGATCCACGAACAAAATGCCAAACCTGGGTGGGCCAATCGACTTGGCGCGATCTTCACTAAATTTACTGCGACGAGCTATCCGGTGCATTCAGGTGCGCTGAAGAGAGCAGAACTCACAGGTTTGCCACTGCGCAGCGATGTGCTTGATGCAATTGAGAAAGCTAACGGGGATTGGTCAAAGGCTCGACAGGATGCAAAGCGGTCTATCTCTAAGAAGTATGGCTTTGACGAGAGAAGCCCGCTGATATTTATCTTTGGTGGATCTCAGGGATCACAGGCAATCAATAAGGTGATTGCTCATGCGCGTCCAGGCTTGGAGTCATCTGGGTATTCGATTCTTCATGGAGTTGGCAAGAACAATGAAGTACCGGCACCATCTCATCAGTACCGAGCTCTCCCATACATCAGCGAGATGGCCGAGTGTTATCTCGCCGCAGATTTATTGATTGCTCGAAGTGGCGCTGTAACCTGCGCCGAAGCTGCTGCGCTCTCAAAGTTCTCTCTCTTTATTCCGTTGCCGGTCGGCAATGGAGAGCAGGCGCTGAATGCGCGCTCACTCGTAGAGGCTGGTAGAGCGCGGGTTATCAATCAGGTTGATTTCACACCTGAGTGGATTTCGGCGAATATTTCGGATGTTCTGCGTGAGAGCTCACGACGTTCTGATGTCGGAG
>JACCDI011418717.1_pt1 | contig 10903 bp, 9 predicted proteins | sample 7442791 | NCBI WGS metagenome assembly JACCDI01 (sample SAMN15323434, study PRJNA562643) | freshwater metagenome | isolation source: river surface water | place: USA:Blue River Watershed | collected 2017-08-15
GGTTGCTGATAGTCGAGGATGAGGACAAGGGTTCAGATGCTCTATCATTCAGGTCAGAGTGATTCCCGAGAGTTGCGACGTTTGGGTCGTCGGCCATATTGTATTGTACTCATAAGAGGTATAGTATCATCATATATGTATCATTATCTCAAACCTTCATAATGATTAGTGAAGCGAGGATTAAATGTGTATGTAATGGAGGCTGCTACAATTGTGGCTATACAGATTTTATTCAATTGAATTTGTGTATATACTATTACCTACTTTGCTATTAAAATTGTACAATAGTAAAGTTTGTCATTATGTACAATGTTAAGACCTGTGTTTGCAATCCTGTTTATTATATATATATGTATATTGTACAATAGAAGATAAACCGTAATTTTGTCTGAAATACTCTATTTTATTTATATTTGTATACAGCAACCTCTGAAGTTTCTCGTAGGTAGGTAAAATATTATGGTGAACAATAATCAGTTGGGCCTAAATACGTCACATGCCAACGATGATTTTCTCTTCTCATCAGAGTAATAATTTTTAGGCCATACTTCGCAGTCTTCCATTGTGTAAATACTTACATAAGCCCCAAAAGTATTACTCCAACATATAAGCTTCGACTAGATTTTAGACTTGCTTGAACTAGTTGATATTATTTCTGAATAATAATAGAAAATGATGGAGGTTGGGATAATAATATCATGGTGTGTCAAAAAATGTCATAGCATTCTAGCATCATAGTATACAGCATGAAATCTTGAAAAATTCCCAATAGTGTAGCATTTTCAAAACATGCAGCATGGTTATGAGCCAAAAATGTTGTAGCCATGTTGTATTTCCTTGGTGGTGCTTTGGCACCATCAAAACTCACCAAGCATGGCATTGACTGTTTGGGCAAAGGGGATCAGTCTGCAATCTTAGTTGGAATCATCCAATGTACAAGCATTTCAAACTTAAAAAACATGGACACTGACATTGGACATGTTGCAACATGGCTGAAAAAAGCTTGAAAAGTGCTAAACTTTTGGGCAAGAAATGGTCTTCAGTGCTTCAATTGCACACTCACATGTGCATGCATACATGCATGCATTTATGTCTGTTTATGTGTTTTTGTATGTACTGTGCTCATTTCATTGTAAAAAACTTGAAAATGCACCAAAAATATCAAGTTCCACAAATTTTTCAGTGTTATTCTGTGGTACATTGTACACATGAATAATCTCTGACACCAGATGTTGAAGACAGTCACATTATTTTTGAAATTTCATTACATGGGGCCAACATTACAACATGCCCATAACATGTCTACAATAATTCCAATAAGCCTCCTGATTGAAAAGTTGAACCAATAGCACTAGTGAAAATCCTCAGCTGAAACAAAAGATGCAAATGACACTTGCAATGAGTCATATTTTCTTTTAAAAATACTAACATGTCATTATCATGATATGCTATCCATGTATAGTTCTCTTATTACTCTTAGATGTACACTTGAGCTCCTCCAGCATTTGATCTGTGATAAGTCAATAATTCTTACTAGACAATCAATAACCATTTCACTGTACAACACCCACCCCACAAAAGTTCTCAAGTGTAAATCCACTAAGTACATGTGCTCCTCACATGGATTACCATAATCTAGGAAAGAAGAGAAACCACCTGGATTCAAACATATGCCAGCTAGAGAAGGGGCGTGAACCTCCACCGATTGATCTCATCTTGAAAAGATGAACCAATAGAGCTAGTTATTGCACTCAGGAATCAATCCTGAACACCAGATGCACACAATAATTGCAATGAGTTGTATTTTCTCTTATAAAGACTCCAAAATCATTATCATCATATGTTATGTATTTATAATTCTCCTAGTACTCTTTAATGCACACTTGAATTTCTATGTCATTGGAACTGTGATCAGTCAACAATTTTACTTGACAATCAATTTTCATTTCTCTGTATGACACTGCTATCATGTCTTGATGTAGGCATAGCATCCAAAAGAGAGGATAATTTCTGATGCCTCCATTGACTGTTGGTCATGATGGAGAGGTTAACAGCTGTAGAGCAGAATCGTTTGTGGGTTTGATGGTACTGGACACCTCAAACATACTAAAAATTTCCTCGTTTAAAAAAAATCATAGATATAATATCACTAAATGTACAATATGATAATTGTACAGTAACCTAGCATGATAAATAGTAGTGTCCAATGCTGAAGTATGGTGTCAAATAATGTAACATCATTTAGCATGTCAAATCATAGTTTAGCAAGTTGTTGCATGTTGTCATGTGTTATAGCATGTGGTAGGAGTTGAAGTATCAAAAAATCTTAGACAAGCATGGTTTACCTTGCATAATTAAATGATTCTATTTCAAATGTCATGAGCAGTCAAAACTGGAGATTTAAGAAGAATAAACAAAACACAATATTTCTTAATATGGTTTAGACAGGCAAGTTCCAGAGTTCAAAATGAAAACAACCATAGTAAATTTTATAAGAAATTTTGTTTGAAAATATTGAATTCATCCTAGTAGTTTCCAGATTCCACTAAATGATGCTCAATGGACAGAATTCTACTGAACAACAATGTGTGCCAATGTTCAGTTGGGAAGAAAACAAAATTTTCCACATTGATTGATATTTTAAGTTGGCTGTTGTGCTTCATCATGAATAAGATTGCAGTGAATTTAGAACCAGAACTAAACTGGATTGCCCCAGATACTTGAAAAAAGGTTTTTGATGAAATATGAGAAGATACTGTGATGATATTCTTAAATTATTTTCAACTCAAATGGAAAAAATATATGTTTCTGATGAAAAATATCTGTCACATTGGATGACATAGCATTGCTTGGATGCTCTAATATTTCATTTGACATTATCATGGGGCATAGTATTGTGAAAAATGTTGTGGGTAATGTAGTGCCATCAATATTACATTGTTGGAAGAAAATTAAAGGCAGCAATCATATAATAAAATAAGAATATAATATTAGACCTTCATTGGACAGAAATTTTTGGACACTGCCTCAATGGGATCTGGGACACATTTTCTCATTTTCCCTTCTGTCCCACACTGTTTCATGCCAAATGACATGGGAAGAGGAGTGCCATGTCCTTTTGAACATGGCCGCCAAATGAAAATGCTTGCAACATTGTTGTATTGGCTGCACAGTGCTCCAACATAACCATAACCATATCTGCACACCCTAACTAGTTTTTTCACAAGCCCAAACAACTCATTGATGATGAAAACTATTGGATTTTGAGAATCTTTGTGAGTATCTACCAATTTTTTCATCACTAGCATTTAAATAATTTAATGCATTCACTGGGATTTATTGTATCATTTAATTAGACCTAGAGCATCAATGATGTGATGAAATATAGTATAAACTGACCAACATCATCAAAATTGTTGTTGGATCACAACTTGATAGTGCACACAACAGCTTGACCATGCCCACAGGGAAATATAACAAATTAATTGACTTTTGGATGGTCAATTGCAACAACTTCATACATTTGTGGATGATGAAATGATGAAGAGGCTGGAAAAAGCATCACTATGAGTACAAATATAGAGGAGGCAAAAGGACTGACATACCAATTTGGTGGAGCATGTTTGTTGAGCAACAAAAAACTCATCTTCAAGTATATCATACCAGACCATACTGATTTTCTATGTTGAACATACTTTATTAAAAACATTCATTCAAGTATGATCCAGTTTCTCACTTCTTGTGTGGGATCAGAATGAATGTGTTTTCATAGCTTATAAAATTTTGTCATTACAATATCATAAAATATCTTCAATACAATTAATTTGTATGACATTCACATTGCAAAATTGGAAATAATGTATTTAAGGTTGCCAAGACTCTTCCTGTGTGCCAGCATTGGCAGCATTGGGTGCTATTTAATAAGTGCAATTAAATATGTGTTTATCTTAGCTTGCTGAGGTTAACATGAGTGTGCAAAGTCTTGTTGTGTTGCATATTTTTCTATGTTAGTTGTTGGTTGCTCGCTCTCTCTCTCTCTCTCTCTCTCTCTCTCTCTCTCTTTTAATAATACTTGATAGTGAGTACAACTAATACAACGCAAATATATTTGATGCAGTTTGATACACTAGTAAATTTTTCAATCACCAATATTTGAAATGATATATTTTAAATACATGTGATAACAAATTCTATTAGACCTTTGAAGAACATGATTTTATCTTTCAATAATGTATTTCATCCTGTATGTTAAATACCATTCAACACTATTTTGAATATTAAGGTGCTGAATGATTTTGATGCAAAATAGAAACATGCAGTAAAATTATTTCATGGAACTGGTGATTTTTTAACCATTGAAGAATGTTGATGAACTTGCATTAGTAGGTCATTGTTCATTGTTTTGGTTCATTTTATGTTCCTTTGTCAATAATTATTCAATGTACTTCTTTTGATTAATTTTACTGCTGGTAATTTCATAAGAGAAAAAACAATCTACTTTGTTTGATTTTGTAGAATAGCAACAATTGTGTTGTAGTTTTCTGTTGGCAATTTCATATTAGAATATATGTACTTGGAATTACTTTATTCTTTGTTGTATGAGTTGGCATAATTATTTTTAAATGATCACAAGAAAAATACACAGCAAAAATTTGATAGATGCATTAGGTGATACAAAGTGATTAAAAAATCACATTTGTACATTTTGTGTCATGCTATTGTTGGAATTGGATCTTGCCAATGGCACACACATGTTTAACTTTTCTGGTAGTTCAGCATGTGTATAATTTAATAAAAATTATGATATTATACAGTACATGTTTTTCCTAATGTACCAATTGAGACAACGGTTTGAGTTGTGAAGAATTTTGAATGAAAATAGACAGACATTCATGTTTCTAGTGTTAATTTTATTGTATTCCAAGCTAAATCCATATGCCTGTATAGGATTATAATATTTTTGTGTAAAAAAGTGCTTTTTTTGAATAATGTTTAGAATCCTTATTCTGGCAAAATATAGTAAAAATAAGATTTGGAACACACCAAAACAATTGATGTTGGATGTTCAATCATGCCGATCCTTCCAAGTTGACATGCACTCTGCTTTGGTGCATTGTTGTCATTTTAAATCCTAATGGTGGCACTAACACTGCTGATTCAAAAATGAACCCTCAAATTATTCAACTTTGTTGGTGTGTTGAAATAACTTGCACATTATTCAAAACGGCCCCAATAAATAATTTAAAAAACTACACCCTTTTGTTTGTGATTTCTGAGCAGCAGTTCTGTATTGGCTTAAATTGGATGGTACAAAAGGTATGGTTTGTCAGAAACAAGCATATGGTTTGGGCATTCAGTTTAACCATCATGATTAATGGTAGTAAAATTTGATATAATCTAATTTTTATTCTTAGTAAGAGAGAAATAAAAATATACACTTCAATGATGTATAGCATATTACTATGTATATTGCTATATGTACTAATTTTGATTTTGACATAGGGTGACTCTGTTTGTATCAATGCTGATAAGTTTCACAAAACATTTGTTTCTGACCAAGATTGCTATATTTGTGTGTCCTTTACTTCTTACACAAAAGTGAATCAAAAGGGCATAGATAAAGTGTGGAGACTAGATGAACTTAATTACTTCTGTTTGTTCTTCCATTGCCATTACTAGAATCACAATAACCTTGATTTGTAAGAAAAATTATCATGGTCAAGTCAACAAGGTAAAAATTGAAAAAAATGTATATTGATATATTTCATTACTTTTTGGTTACAAGTAATAATTAAAATTATTTGAGGGGCATCATTTGATACAAACTTAAGCAAACCTATTGTATGTTATAAATGTCAGAAAATTTGGAAAATCGTTTGAACATTATCAGCATCAGCATCAGAATCATATTTTTTGGTTCAATGTTGTTATGTTAATGATACTCTGACGACGAATTTTCTCTTGCAGAAAGACTGTGTCGATGAATAATGAACAAAGGAAGTATCATCAGCTGGTTGATTACAAAGTCTAATGAGAATGAATGGGATTGGAAAACAAGTTTTCTAAGGTGAACCAAATGAGATTTGTTCACAATTATGATCGAACAAGACATGGTAATGAAGTTAACACTTTTCCAAATATTTAGCCCATAACACTGTAAGAGCTATACCTAACAAATATTCATTCAATATCACCTTTTGGGAACAATTTAACTTTTCATTTTTTGTGATTTTTTAAAGATGAGTAAGGTGGCTTAGAGAATGAACCAAGATAAGGAGGATTAGTAAGTTCATAACCTTTCAACAGTTGCATCTTCAAGCCAGTTCAAAATAAAAATTGATGAATTTTACTTGGATCAAATTGCAAGAAAAAAATGATTTTGATTTTTAGAGGAATAGAGTGCTTTGTGCTTGATACATTTCAAATCACCATTATTTTTGTGGAAGAACCCATAATCAGCAAGACAAGAAGAAAGGTAATATTTCAGCACTATTTTCTCTTTTGTCACCATGCTCAAACTGACAGTGCATTATGCTGTTTAAAGTTGTGCAATATACTTGAGTTCAAGAGGAATCTTTGAAGATCATGTATTGATTTTTAAATTGAATTTTTCAGTATTTGATTAGATTTAAATTTTATTTATTTTTTGTGCATTATGTCTTTTTTGGGCATTAGAGAAAAAGTAAATGTGAAGAAAATCATCAGATATTAATTGTCTGGATGTCATGTCCTCACAAAAAACATTGGAGTAAAAATATTTCACATGAAACTGCTGTTAATTTGGAGATCAAAGAAGTGGTGGGGTACATTTCATATGAAAAATACGAATGGGGTCTACCAGTGACTCACTCTGTGATAATTTTCCACAAATGAACATCACCATGCAAAAACAAAAATTGAACATCACTGCAATATTATTATTCCAAACTATGCTCATGCCAGCTATGAAAATAAGAAAAAATAAAATGAACAAGGAAATAAGGTTTGAAAATATAATCACCAGAAGCTCTTTTTTCCATTGGTTTAACCAGTGACCCTAGCTGCTAGTTTACCCTAGCCCAATTATTGCTACTTCAACTTTCTACAAAGCAAATGCATCTTTCATCCAAGCCAAATTATTGATATGGATATCTTCCGCATTTTCAGCTTGAAAAATGAAATTCCACTATTTAAACAAAAAATACATCTACAAAAGTATACTCATCATCTTCCTCTTCCGTAAAAAGTTTACTCATCAATTCATAAATCTTCCGACACATAATTTCCTAGCCTTTGTTAGGACATGAATATATTTTTGGTACTGATTGCACCCATAAATACACTCACTTGGTTCACAAACTTTTCATTTACCTCATCAACACAAACATGACATTAATGCATCAACGCTCAATGACATCTTATGTGGACTTTGACAAAGTATGACTGCAGTTTGGTATACTCCTATTCCTTGTATGGTATTGCATTTTTTGCAAGTAATTTACTGAAACTTGAAACCAATGCTACACCAACCAAAGTACAGGCATTACCATGATTCATTTGAATCTATCCTCAGGAGAAATATAACATACTAAACTGATCCACAGTTTGTTTCATTGTGGAAGGATAATCATTCATACTGCTGAAGAGTTTCCTTTTCTCCCATTTTCCTGATTTGTATTGAAGAGTTGAACTGATTTCTTTGTTAACAACTTTGTCATAATCACAAATTGAACAACAAAGAGTTGCATCTGGCCTCCACCCTTTCACTTCTTTCAAATTTGTGATTGTAATCATGTCATCCTTGCATTAGAATTACCAGTGAATCTTCAAGAGATCTTGCAATGACTCTCAACACCATGCTTCAAAAATGTCTCATCTTTTAGAGACTTTAGTGCAGTCTCATATGGAGGATTCATTTGCCTTGTTTCACATGAATCTCAATTATTGGCTTATTTTTCCAAAACTGAAAAAGATACTCAGGCTTAGGAATTACTTTGAGCTTTGAGGATATTGGATAAATCTAATGAATTCAATCTTTCATTAGATTCAAAAGTATTCTCTGGACTAAAATCATCTCAAGTCATGTCAATTTTCAAGGATACACCTGATTTAATAGAATTGGCAATATTTTCATAATTACTTTCAGATCATTATCATTCTTGGAGGGATTCATGACTAAGATGGTGCTTTTTGTTTGAATATCTATCTCAATTTGTAGAATAATGTCTAATATGGTTATAGTCTTCATAGATTTTAGTCCTTTTACAGTTTTCATTCATTCTCTTTGCTTGATGATTTTTGCAATTGAAGGCTTCATCTTCTTTGCTATAGTTGTGATTTTGATGAATTCAGTTGGATAAGACAATGATCTCCAAATGGAGGAACACAATATATCAAAAAGTAAAAAACCTTCTTTATTTAAACTCAGGATGTTAAATAATGATGGTGGTATTTCAATTTCCCTGAACTTTATTGTTTTGATCAAAGTATGGGACTCTGTAGCACAAGATGGTGATCTTACATGTTTAGGATAGAAAGGGGATTGTTTTGATTTTTATTGACAACTGATCCATGAAAAATACATGTCACTGTCAAGTTCTCCATCATAGATTCCCTTCCTAGACTTTTTGAAGGAAATATGACAAAAAGGTAGGTAATCAAGTTTTTCTAAATTCATTCCCCAGTCTTTTTGAGGCACCACTTCTAAAACCTAAAAAGAAAATTAAGAATAATCTTATCAGTTTTGCCCAATTCAAGAGGATTGACCTTTTTCTCAGCATAATATCAAGCACAAATTAATGCATGATAACCACAATTTCTGCCTCCATCTATGTTTCCTATAAGACCAACTAAAATCTTGCAACTTTTCTGGGTTGAAATTCTTCGAATTTTCAGTAAAGGAGAATCAAACTTGATTAATTACCCATGTCAAGTCAAACTAAAGAAAAGCCTTTCTGTGGAAGGTTTGGAACCAACTGCAATATCTTATGTTTTGACAGAAGCTGATCAATTTGAATTAAACTAAGAACTAAATATTGACTGTGGTTATCTTTGATTGCTTCTGCTTTTGAGGTTACAACTTTTCAAAATCTGCTAAATATTGAGAGAACTTTGAAACAAGTGATTTTACATCCACAGATGGGCAAGATACAGCATTGTTGCCATATACAGGGATCTCCAAAGGCTTGTGTTTTCCACTAGAAGATTTCATTGCAAAAACACAGTAAATAGGGAGTACTCAGTTTGAAAACTGAAATCTTTATTGTCTTCTTCATTTTAAACTTTTGACTTTTCCAAATCTTTTACAATGTGGGAAGATTTAAAACTATTTGATTTTTCATCTGCACAGATTTTCCAAATCCAATTGACTTTTGGAGACCAAGAATGAATTAGTTCTAAGATATTGAAAGGACTAGATGCTTGGGAATGTTGGTGTTCCTGGTATACCAAGAATGAGCACCATAACATGTATAAGACATAAGAAACTAAAAGTGAGAAGCAGATAAATCCTATAATATAATGAGTAGCTACTTTATTCAGCTACAGATGATGGCTACCTAAAATGGTTTTAGCTGTTCAAATATTTTCTCCATCATCATTTAAATAGGAAACTCCATATCAAATGATGAATATCTTGTACAAAATGGCTAAAAGAGGTGCAAAAATGTACCAAGTAAATTCCATTCTCATCAATGCATGGATTGAAATTGTCATCACACAGCTTTTTGTCATAAATAGCCTTCTCCCAAACTTCATCATGCCATTTAAGAATATCGTTGTCAGTTAGTGTTGGATAAATGCGAGCACAACTTTGCCAACCCATTATCTTTCATGAGATGGAAAAGGAGATTAACATTGCAACCTCTCATATTTTTACCTGGTCTTCATTCTTGTCAAAATCTCACAGTGAAGAATATAGAATATCAAAGCAGACCTGTTTATCATGGGCAAGAATTATTTTTCAGGCAAATATAGTTTAAAAATGACATATGTAGGGACAAAGTTGAACTAGTTTGACATATACAGTTATGTTTGGAGTCTCATACTAACACCTTTTCCTGAACATACAAAATTTTTAAATTATTTTTACAGATTTTTTATGAGAGTCATTACTGCCATCAGCAACACTTTTTAGACATTTACTTAGAAAAGATAAAAACAACCTACAATCTGTTTTTGGCATTGATTTCAGTAAAAGTGCCTCAATTTTATGTTACTAGTGTTTGTTGTTGTTGCTGCAATGTCTTCTTGCAGTAGAAGGCTATTAATTTTTTACTCATAGACAAAAATCTTGTCATATCTATTTGATATCTAGCCTTGAAAAGATATGGATTTATACTTTTTTGACACATGCGCAAAATTTTCATTCTTGATTTATATTGAGTTGATATAATGACAAAGGAAAAAACTGCATTTTTTTAATCCACAATCTTGACAAAAGGATTTATTCACTTCAAGAATCAACTGTTTAGAATGTTTAACATTTAGTAAAATATTTTTTATATGTATTGCTTTGTTAGATTTTGCCATTGTTTTACTGTTAGTTGTGAACATTAGGTAATGTGTTTGAGCATTGTTTCTAAAACAAAATTTAATGAGATCCTCATTAATATCATGAATGTTTGAATATTTTTAGAATGAGGATGTTTCAAGACACACAATCTCTGATAAATGTCATTTCGTTTTTTTATTCCACTGAACATGCACATCCTTTGCAAATCCCATGCCATATCATAAATCACATTCAACTACATGATATCAGTACCTGACAATATGAAAGGTGAAATAAGTTTTGACATTCACTTGTATTCACCTTCTAACCTTTCCAACTTATGTTTTGAAAGGCTTGATACCTTATTCTTTATTTACTGAACCTTGTTCAAATGTTTCCAAAAATACAACTGCTCAGAACAAATTAAGCCAC